>ULXL01022739.1_pt1 | contig 66175 bp, 64 predicted proteins | sample 1961241 | NCBI WGS metagenome assembly ULXL01 (sample SAMEA4835837, study PRJEB28245) | human gut metagenome | biome: gut microbiome; material: fecal sample | place: Denmark | collected 2008
TCCAAAGAAGTACTCCTTTTTACTATAATGCTTTTTACCACGTTTAAACTTAATTATTTGGTAAATAAACTTTTTTTCTTTTACTAATACCTCATCAGCAATCATAAAACCATTTTTACATAAAAATCTTTTTATATCTTCTTGATAGTTATTCGGACTAATAATAATTGTTTCTATCTTCTTCAATATATTTAATTTATTTTTAAATATTCCGATCATATTTCTGCCACCCATACCAGAAATAATTACCGTATCTACTTCACTACTATATGTTTCCAAGCCATTTCCAAGTCTAGTTTCTATTTCCTTTTCTAATCCCTCTTTTTTTATATTTTGTTTTGCTTGACTAAGCGGGCCTTCTAATATATCAGAAGCAATGGCTTTAATACCTATCCCTTTTTTTACTAAATATATATCCAAAAAGGCATGGTCACAACCAACATCTAAACAAAAGGAATTAGCTTCCACTAAATCCCCAATTGCTTTCAAACGATTATTTATTTTCATTAGTCCGTTAAGAAATCCTTTAACTTTCTAGAGCGAGATGGGTGTCTAAGTTTTCTTAAAGCCTTGGCTTCAATTTGACGAATTCTCTCTCTTGTAACTCCAAAAATTTGTCCAACTTCTTCTAGAGTTCTACATTGTCCATCATCAAGCCCAAATCTAAGTCTCAGTACTTTTTCTTCGCGTTCAGTTAAAGTTGCAAGTACACCACTTAATTCTTCTTTTAACATTTCTACTGTTGCATATTCTTCTGGTCCCATTGTCTTCTCGTCTCTCAAGAAATCACCTAAGTGTGAATCATCCTCTTCACCGATTGGTGTTTCCAAAGATACTGGATCTTGACTGATTTTATATACTTCACGCACTTTTTCAATAGACACACCTAACTTTTTAGCAATTTCCTCATCTGTTGGTTCGCGATTTAATTCTTGAGTTAACTGACGTTGAATTCTTGCTAATTTATTAATTGTTTCAACCATATGAACTGGTACGCGGATTGTTCTCGCTTGATCGGCTATTGCACGTGTAATTGCTTGTCTAATCCACCATGTAGCATAAGTTGAAAATTTATATCCCTTAGTTGGATCAAATTTATCAACTGCTTTCATCAAACCTATATTACCTTCTTGAATCAAATCTAGAAATAACATTCCGCGTCCGACATATCTTTTAGCAATACTAACTACCAAACGAAGATTAGATTCAGCCAACATTCTTTTTGCTTCCTCATCACCCTCTTCAGCTCTTTTTGCATATTCAAACTCTTCATCGGATGTAAGCAAATTAATTCTACCAATCTCTTTTAGATACATACGAACAGGATCATTTATTTTAACATCTTTTGATAAAGTCAAGTCTTCAACTATAACATCTTGAGTTATTTCTTCTCCAGAAGCATCATCGCTACCATCTTCAGTTACAATATCAATTTCTGCTTCCATTAAAGCATTATATAATTCATCTAACGAATCGCTGTCAACATCAAGCCCTTTTAATTCATCAGCCAATTGTTCATAAGTAATAAAACCTTGCTTTTTCCCTAACGCTAGTAATTTACTTTTTCTTTCCTCTAATGTTTTAATTTCTCCAACCATGTCTATTCTCCTATTCTAAGCTTTCTAATCTTTTCAACAATCTTTGCTTGTTCCAATGGATCTACTTCCTTTTTCATTAAATTTGTCAATCTTTTAATTTCTTGGTTTATTCCGTAATCACGAACCACTTTAAAATATTCAAACAACTCTTCTTTTGTAGTTTTCTCATTGTAATTACCAGCTAAGATTTCATTTAATAAGATTAGAAGATTCTCTTTATCTTGAATATAAGTATAAAAATCCGCCACATTGATACTCCCATATTTCTTATAATAGTAGATAATTTCACTTGATAGTGCCCGCGACTCTTCACTTGGAAAAATAAGTCGTTCTCTCTCTACCTGGCTAACTGCCATATCATTATTAAGCATAAAGTATAAAATTTGTTCGACGGCTTTAATATACTTATCCTTTTTAACAACCTTTTCTTTAAAACTAACACTTTGTACTTGATGTTTAGGGACCTCTTTTTGTGCTTTAAAGTCATTAAATCGCATTTCCAGTGTATTATAACTCAAATCGAATTCTTTTGCAAGTCTTTTAAGCACAACTTCAACTCTAATTGGATCATTAACCAAAGTTGTTTCTTTTAATACAGCATTAATATAATTAGCTTTTTCTAAATCACTTCTAAAATCAACATTTTCTCTTAATTTGGCAATCTTAAAATCACTAAAGTTAACCGGATTTTCAACTAAACCTATAAAGCGCTCTTTGCCGTGTTTTAATATAAAACTATCAGGATCATCATTATCAGGTAAAGAAATCACTTTAACTTCGATTCCCTGTTCTAATAAAGTATCCCCAATTCCAATTGCTGCATGAACACCCGGCCCATCGCCATCTAAACATAAAACAATATTATTAGATAAGCGTTTCAATAAATTAATTTGTTCTTTTGTAAGTGCCGTTCCCATCAAAGCTACTGTATTTTTTATTCCTATGGTACTAGCCCTAATAACATCCATAAAACCTTCCATTACAATAACACTTTTCTTTAAACGACATTCTTCTCTAGCAACATGATAATGATAAAGCATTTCACCCTTTTTAAAAATCTCTGTTTCCTTAGTATTCAAATACTTATTTTGACCAGTCTCCTTATAAATACGCCCACTAAAACCAACCGTTTTCCCAGCTACGTCATAAAGTGGAAACATAATCCGATCATTATATATATCATGATCATCACTAGTCAAACCAATTCTGTTTAAAACCGCCAAATCGTAATTTTTCTTTACCAGTAACTGTGTCAAATCATTTTTCGACTCTAAAGACAAACCAATTTCAAATTCTTTAATTATCTCTTCATTAATACCACGACTTGCTAAATACGCCTTCGCTCCTCGACCATAACTACTTGATAAATTATTTTGATAATACTTCACTGCAAAATCATATGCATCATATAATTTATCATATTTTGTACTTTTATGCTTTACTTGAATACCACTAACATTAACGCCAACTCTTTCACCTAAATAGCGAAGCGCCTCTTTAAAATCAATATGTTCATAATCCATCAAAAAAGTAAAAACATTGCCTGTTGCATGACAAGAAAAACACGTATATATCTGCTTTTCACGCGATACACTCATTGAAGGATTAGAATCATCATGAAAAGGACAAACTCCAAAAAAATTTTTTCCTCGCGCCACTAATGGTATTCTCTCACCTATGATGTCAACTATATCTATCTTACGTCTAATTTCATTAGCAAGATCATTGTTCATCAACATCACTCCCTCACAACTAAGTCTAATTATAACATCTTTTCTCCTATTTTAGAAGAGTCTTACCACTACTTTTTATCATCTGCCTTACTTTTAACTCTACTTGTTTTTTTATCAATACTATTTAATATTAAGTTTTCTAATTTTCCATCAATAAATTGCTTAGTTAAATAAAATTCTTTTGAAAAGTCATTATTACTAACAAATTGCTCATCACAAGTCATACCCCCCTGTCTTAAGCCCTCAACAGTATCTCTATCTCTTAAATACTTTTCTCTAGCATATTCAACTATTTTATTAACCTCCGAATAATTATCTTCATTTGCAACTCTTAAAGCTACTGTCAATTGATATAAATAACTATCCACCGTACTATATTGAGTTTCCAAATAAGTTTTCTCGCTTAATAATCTACCTAAGCTAGTAATTCCCATTTTTTTACCCAATTTTTCACTAAGCTTACTTAGCACTTTTATTTTAGCATCAACACACCTCTGTTGATGTTGAAAACTATTCCGCCATTTTGTTGCGTCATCAATCATCCGAAAAATTTTCATTAATACATCATTTAATGAAGAAACTCTCATTTCCTCAAAAAATAAATAATCAAACTCTATTAATACTTCATCTTTATCAATATTCATTGTTTTTTGTACCATTCCGAGTGACAAAGAAACCATATATATTAAGTCTCTTAATTCCCACTCTTAACTTTTTGTCTTAATTCCTTTCCTGTTTTTGAACGTGTTTTTATATTTTTAAATTCCTCATAAAAGAAGTCGGTAAAGTCTTGCTCATCAGTAGATTTAATTGGATAATATGAAATACCATTTGCCTCTAAATCATATACTCTATGGACTTCATCTAAATAATTATAATTACTCAAGAAGTTTTGTTCTGTAAACTTTGCTAGTTTCAATACATCTCTGCAATTATCTTCTGTTATAACTCCATCCAATTTTACAAAAAATTGTCTAAATCTTCCAGCCAAAAGCAATTTCTTATTTAAAACTTCAATTTCTTTATCGGTCATATCTAAAGAAGAATCTCCAATTAATCTCAATACAACATTTCTAAGTTGACAAAGTTTTTCTTTTTTTATTTCCCTTTTACTAGTTGCCATCACTTCATCCATATTATCTTTATATGCTTGTAAGGCAGTCTTAGCCTCCCTTATATCATCACTTGAAAAGTCATCTTCCACTAAAGCATATGATAAACGCATAATTTCCACTCCGCTTGCATCTACTATTTTATTCATATCATCACCACCACTTCTATATTCTAATACTCACTTTTTTCCTTGTAAAGAAAAACTTACGCACTTTACGTAAGTTAAATCAAGGACTTTCTCGTATATACTTCTACGTCCTTATTGATATAAACATCTATTACACACTTGTCTACTATTTTAACAAAACCAAGTCCTGTAATTACTAAATCCTCATCATATTTCATTTGATAAGTACTCTTATTTAAATCTTTCAAATCATCATGATTAGCCGAATTAAGTAATCTTTTAATATTTAAATCATTAGAAACAAAAACAGTAAAACTATTTTTATCGCCCTCGACATAATCAATCCTAATCAAATCCTCAATTATAATTGATTGATTTCTTCGTAATTGATAAGTCTTCGGCTTAATTTCTTTTCGTGGAGAAATTTTCTTTACCATTTTTTCATCTACATGATTTAAAATTGAGCCATTCTCAACCAATCCCGGTGTATCTATTAATGTTAAATAATCATTTATCTCAATATTAATGGTATTTAATGTCGTCGATGGGAGTGGGGACATTGTCAATTCTTGGGTTTTATCAGAATAATTTTGAATCAATTTATTAATTAAACTACTCTTACCAGCATTTGTATGTCCAACAACATATACTTTCTTCGATGTTTGATGATATTTAATTCGTCGAAGTAAATAATCAATATTATAATTCTTATACGCACTAATAACTATAACTTCTTCAAAATGAATATTCATACTATCTAAATATGCAATTAATTTTTCTTCTTTTACTGACTTAGGTAAAGCATCTTTTTTATTTAAAACTAAAATCATTTTATTAGGAATTAAGTTTCTAATCTCTTCTAGATTGTTTTCTAAATTTAGTAAATCTGTAATATATAAAACTAAATCCTTCGTCTCAGCAACACTTTTAAGTATATTAAGATATTCCTCATTTGATTTAGCAACGACTTGATATTCACCATAATTCTTCATTCTAAAACATCTCTGACAAATATCATTTTCTAAGCTAGTTGTATATCCTTCTTGAAGTATATTTTCTTCTTGCAGTAAAACACCACAGCCTAAGCATTTCTTACCACTATCCATAATAACTTCCTTTCTTAAAAACCCCTAACTTTTCATATCTTTTTAAAATACTCCCTTCGATCTTTCTATTCAACCCAGTAATTTTTAAATCTTTCACACCAAGCGGATCTACCAAAATTGTTTTTACCCCATATAACTTTCCAGAGAATATATCTGTAATAATTTGATCTCCAATCATTGCTATTTCTTCTTTTTTTACTCCACATCTTCTCCTAATTCGCATCAATCCCTTAGGAAGCGGTTTTAAACTAAATGATTCACCCTCTATATCTAAATCATTAATGAACTTGGAAATCCTTTTTTTATAATTATTTGAACTAACATAAACAAAGAAATCTTTTTTTAACTTCTTAATTAGCTTTTTAACATTATCAGGACATTTTTCTTCATCAATAAGTCCCAATGTATTATCCAAATCAAACACTAAACACTTAATTCCTAGTTTCTTTAATTCTTTATAATCAATATCAAAAATTGTCTTTTTATATACATCTGGTTTAAAGTATGCCATAAAACCTCTCCTTCGACCGCATAAACATTATACACTACTTTTCAAAATTAGTCTAATTATTTACTCGTTGTTTTACCATCTCAGTATTCATTGTAATTTTTTCAAATGTATAACCGTTATTTTTGCCGTATCTAATAATATCCCTTAAGGCATCCCTCGTATAAGTCTTAATATCATGCATCAACACCATATTAACGCGATCTTTTCGAAGCGAACGAATTACATTATTTTTAATATCTTCCGGAGTTGGCCGGCCACCAGCTGCATCACCCGAAGAAACATTCCAATCATAGTATCTAAAACCACGATTGACAACTTCAACCGTTAACTTGCTCATAATTCCAATAGAATATCTTCTACTAATTGTATTCGACGAGCCACCAGGAAATCTTATAATCTGTGAATATTGTCCGGTAATTCTTTTAACTCGTTCATTAACCATATTCAAATCATTAAAATAATTATCAACCGAAGAATAAACCTTTGCATAATCATGACTAGCCGTATGCAAAGCCACCGTATGACCTTCATCATATATCCTTTTAATCAATGAATCAGGTCCTCTATTTGTTACAAAGAACGTTGCTTCTACACCTTCTTCTTTCAAAATATCTAAAATTATATCAGTTGTACCACTCTGGGGACCATCATCAAAAGTTAAATATATAGTTCCATTACGCCCTCTTTCGGAAACAACAACCTTTCTAGTAGCAGTCGCTTTATTACCACTTGTATCACTAACTTCAAATAGTATCTCATAATTACCACTTTTAGATGTATCAACTCTACTATTAACTTTTACTTTTCCTGTAATATCACCTTCGCAGTTATCATTTACCTTATAGCCAGCGTCAACATACTTTTCCCCAACAAAAGCATAACCCTGATTACCACCCATTAAAGTAATAACTGGTGGTTCTTTATCTTCATAAACTAACTCTTTTTTTATAGTTTCTTTATTTCCTGAACTATCACTCACACTATAAATAACTTCTTTTTCCAAAGCCTCTATAACAACCTTATCAGATATATCGCCATCATAATTATCATAAGCTTTAACTTCTTCTTTTTTATATTTACTGCCTGGACATAAATAAAGTTTTGTTCCTTCACTAACCTCTATTTTAGGTTTTGAAGTATCTTTAACAACCACCTTTCTAACAACTTTCTTCTTAAACCAACCTTTATATGTATATGTAATATAATAAGTTCCTAATTTATTAGAATTTACCTTTCCGCTAACTTCAACATCCTTAGTAACATCTTTATTTAAATATCTTGCCTCATAACCTTTTTCTTTATATTTTTCCTTATAATTAAGTACTACTTCATACTTTCCATTAAGTTTAACTTGTGGTATAAAAAAATACCCAGCCGTAATAACTAAAACACATAGCACTATCAAGCCACCTAATAAAAGCCATATTTTAGAATTAACTCTCCTTTTAGACCTTCTCTCTTCCATATTACCATCTCACTTACTACATATAATTTCTACACATTACATCATAAATATACTATAAATTTGCCAATTTCGCAAATTAAGTACTATTCCGATTTACACCTTTTTATTTTTTACAAACTCAGCCCATATTTTTTCAATTGCCCGCTTTTCAATTCTCGACACATAACTTCTTGAAATCTTCAGTTCCTTAGCAATCTCCTTTTGAGTCTTACTATCATTATTAAACAGCCCATATCGTCTAATTAAAATATCCCTTTCTCTTCTATCCAATATTTCCAAATACTTCATAATTAATTTTATATTATCATTTTTATCAATTTCTTCTAAAAAGTCACACCTTGGAGCCTTTAAAATATCCATAATGGAGATTTCTCCTCCATCTTTATCATAACCAACAATTTCATTTATTGATATATCTTTTGTATACTTATTACTTGTTCTAAAAAACATTAAAATTTCATTTTCAATACATTTAGCACAATAAGTAGTAATTTTTACCGAACGCTCTGGCGAAAAAGTATCCACTCCCTTAATAAGCCCTATTGTTCCAATACTAATTAAATCGTCATTAGAAATATATTTATTTTCAAACTTTTTAACAATATGTGCCACTAATCGTAAATTATGTTCAATCAACTTATTTCGCGCTTCAACATCCCCAAGACATTTTTTCTTAATACACTCCTCTTCCTCTTCTGGACTCAACGGATCTAAAAAAACCTCATTAGAATAACTACCTGTAAAACAAAACAAATCTTTTAATATATCCATTAAAAAAAACATATAATCCACCTCTTGTAAATTATATGTCTTATTTTCTAGAATTTTGTTACTTTTTAAGTTTTAGTCGTTCAAAAACCGTTTTATATGCCCCTAACAAAAACTCTTTATTAATAACTATTGAATATATTACCACGACAAATAAGTTTAAAATATCTAAATACATATTTCGTTGATAATACAAAATTAATGTAAATGTAAATATTGAAATTATTTTAACAAACAATCCCTTTTCATACTTTATATTAAGATACTTTTTTAAATCAAAATGACGATACACCATCATAATAAAATAAGCAATCATTGTCGAAAAGGCTGCTGCATACAAACCAATATATTTAATTAACAATACATTAACCACTATATTAATAATAGCCCCCATAACAGAAGTTGAAGCCACCTGCTTAGTCATCTTTTTCGCAATATAAATTGAACTATATAATGATACACCAACATTAAAAACTACTCCTAAAGTTAAAATAGGAATATAAATATAAGCTGTATCATATTTTGCATTAATAAGTATTGGAAAAACAAATGGCATACAAGCAATTAACCCAACTCCAAGAGAAGTAAATAATTTAACTATTGTATTACAAATATCAGAGAAAAATTCATCTCGATCACTACTGTCTATATGTAGGGTTGCGCTTTCACACCAAGACATATTAAAAATGGCAAAAATACTTGATAAAAGGGTCGGAAATTTATTACTAACTGCATAAATACCATTAGCTGCTGTTCCTAAAATTGCCGATACAATACTTCGATCACTAACGCTAACAATCCACCAACTCAAACTATTAGGGACCAATGGTGCCGAATATTTAACCATCTTCTTTATTAATAGTTTATCCACTAACTCTCTTTTAAAATATTTGTACATCTTTAATTTAATAAATAGATACAACGCACCAAATCCATTTGCTACAGCCATCGAAATAACCATTCCTGGTACTCTCATTCCCATAAAAACAATTAATAAAATATTCAATAAAACTGTCGTTACCCCCGTAATAATACAAGCAATCGAATAATCCAACGTTTTTCCAAAACCACGTGCCACCTGTAATAAATTACCAGTAATTGTACAAATAAACACATCAAATAAAATCAAAAATCTATAATCAATCTTTACAAATTGTGTCACAACTAAATAAACAACCGAAAATAAAAATAATGATAAAAATAAAATTGTAAAGTTATTAGTCATTACCTCTTTAGTATCTTTTTCTCTACCTCTTGCATCAATTAAAAATCTAAAAACTCCCATCTCTAATTCAATAGTAATAAGTGGTACTAACAAACGTACATAAGTCTGAATTAAATCAACTGTTCCATACTGTTTAGTACTCAAATATCCAGTATAAAGAGGTAATAAAAAGAAAGATATTAATTGCGTACAGACTTTCCCCAAAAATATAATTATTGTGTTCTTAGCTAATTCTTTCTTTTTGTTCATACTTCCACTTCCTTAATATAACAACCATTAAAATGCCAAGTCCAGCTCCAATAGTATCTAATAAAACATCACTAACCTGACCACTCCTGCCATTTATAAAAAGCTGATGAAATTCGTCACTACAAGCATATAAAAACGAGATAAATAATGCTAATAGAGCCCCCACTCTCTTATTTTTTATATATTCATATAAATTCGTTAGCACCAAACCACCTAAAATCAAATACACCCCTAAATGTGCTCCTTTTCTAACTGGTTTCACAAAATAAAAAATATAATTTTCCTTTTCTTCCAAAGTCAAATCCCTTCCCAAAAAGATTTCTATTGACTTAACAATAAAGCCATCACTCTTCTTGGTAGAAGCATTGCCCGTATCATTAGAAAAAGAAAAAATTAATCCCATCCAACATACTACTAATAGCAGTTTAATTATCTTTTTTATCACTAACTTCACCTCTTTAACTATAGTTTATTTTTAGTATTTTGGCAAGTACCTATTATTCATTATAATTTCACTTTGACAAGGTCTATAATAAATTATAAAACCCCAATTCAATATAAAATTGAACCAGGGTCTAGGTTTAATGTGTCTATCCTATTTTATCTATTACCGCATCCATTGTTATAGCAACTACCATTATCATTGTTCCTAAATAAGAATAAAATTATAAATACAATTAGTATAATCCAAAGCCAAGAACCATTATTATTGTCGTTGCCATAGTTACAACATCCTCCATAATACATAGACATTCTCCTTTCTTTTATATTATATTTATAATTCTAAATTTTGCGACACAAGAAAAGGAGTTCCTACTCCTCTCCACAAATCTTCTTTCGATCTAATTCCAAATCAACATAATATTTATTATCCTTTTGATTAACATATTTATTATCAATAAATAAATTATAAATACCACTAACTTTATTATTGTGAATACTTAAAGCCCCACCTTCTGGTCTTAAACCATCAAGATCAATAATTAATTCTTCTCCATTACATACCCCGTTTTCCATATCCAAACACAAATTACCACCTTCTGTTACATCATAACATCCATCAACCACTGCATTACCTTCAGCAATTTGATTGAAAATACCCCTTTCGGTTTGATAAACAAACATCTCTGCACTATCAATAACCGCTCCGTTTCTTGTTTTTTCGATCATACTAAAAACAATTGGCATAATTCCCGCTATTACAACAATAATTCCTACAACAACAATCATAAATTCTTTTGAGGAAAACCCCTTATTATTTAACTTCTTCATTACCTTGACAACTCTTCTTTCATATTTCTATTAACAACAGCTTGGTATGCTTCTTCAACATCGTTAAAATAAATTGTTTCATTTTTTAGTTTCTGATATGTTTCATTACCTTTACCTAGGATAAGAATCATATCTTTATCACCGGCCATATCGATTGCTTTTTGAATTGCTTTTCTCCTATCAACAATAATTTCATAATTTGTATATGTGTTCTTAACTGTTTGAACAATATCTTCACATATTTTCATTGGATCCTCACTTCGTGGATCCTCCCCAGTGAATATTGCATATGTAGCATTTTTCACCACTACTTCTCCAACAACTGGTCTTTTTAAATAATCTCTTTCACCAGCTTGTCCTATTACTACAATACTTCGATTAATATCTAGAGTATGGACAAAATTAAGTAATCTAGCAATTCCGTTAGGCGTATGAGCATAATCAACCATTACATAATATGGGCTCTTAGTATTTAGCATTTGTAATCTACCATCTATATATATGCTATCGATCTTTTGGAGTAAGTCTTCTAACTTAAATCCTAACTCTAAGCAAGTAAGTAACGCTGCTGCCAAATTATAGACATTAAAATCACCTAATAATGGACTCTCAACATCAAAAACATTTCCCTTATAATTAAACTTAATATCTGTCTTATTTGGAAAAACCTTAAAATCGACTATTTGTAAAGTATTATCAGCACCCATTCCATAACTAAAAACTTTTCCCTTACAAACTGCCTTAACTTGCTCATAAAATTTGTCATCTCTATTTAAAACACATATCCCATTTTCTTTCATCTGCTGAAATAACATTAGTTTACACTGAACATAATTCTCAAAACTACCATGAATATTTAAATGTTCACTTGTTATATTTGTAAAAACTGCAGCATCATATTGCATAGCTTGCAACCTTCCTCTAAAGAATGCCTCACTACTAGCCTCAGTTGCAGCATACTTACAGTTAAATCTTACAAATTCATCTAAATAACTATACAATAAATGAGCATCTGGCGTTGTATTTGGATTATCACCACTAAAAGCTGCGCAACTTCTACCATTGGTTCCAATATACCCACAAATATCACTACCAATTAAACTTTGAATTATTGTTGCCGTACTCGTCTTTCCATCAGTTCCTGTGACACCAATAACCTTTAACTTTTTATCGGGATAATCATAAAATTTTTGACATAAATATGGCAACTCTCGATTAGTATCAGGGACTTTAATTATTGGAACACTTTTATCAGGAACATCCTTACTAACAATAATTGCTGCCGCTCCATTTCTTATAGCATCATCTATAAAATCATGCCTATCGGCCGTAACACCCATTGTACAAACAAACAAGTCACCTTTTTCAACTTCTTTTGAATTTATTTTAATTGCTTTAATCACAATATCTGTCCCAACACCGGGATATAAATCATTTAATTTCATCATTTTTCATCACCTACTATGATTATACAGTAAACCGTTGACATTTTAAAGTTATTTTCCTTGATATAACACTTAATTTACGTTAAAATGATATATGGTGATAATATGAAAAAGATAATTATTGGAGCAGGGAGTGATTTAGGTGTCCATATCGATGGAGCTCACCTTGGTCCTACTCAACTATTAAATGATTTACAAAGTTTTTATAAAGGAGATCGAATCTCTTTTGTTCAAGATGAAAATATAATAAAAAGTCGTAATCTTTCTGATCGACGCAAAAATGAATATGAAATAGAAAGATTCAATACTGCTTTATATAAAGTTATTGTTGAGAAAATGACAGATGACTATTTTCCTATCTTAGTCGGTGGTGATCATTCTGTTGCCGTTGCTTCCGCACTTGCCGCCGCCAAAGTTCACACTGACATAGGTATTATTTGGTTCGATGCCCATGGAGATTTTAATACTTTTAAAACCACTCAAACAGGCAATATTCACGGTCTACCTCTAGCAGCTATTGCTGGTTATGAAAATGAAGATTTAAGAACATTCCATGATGGAAATACTATTCATCCATCAAAAGTAGTTATTGTAGGAGCCAGAAGTTTGGATGACGGAGAAAAAGAAAACCTTCGATATGCTGGTGTTACCGTTTTCACAACTGGAGACATTAAAGAACGTGGTGTCGAAGCAGTTGTCGAAGAAGCCTTCGAGATTGCCGGTAAACGTACCAAAGGAATTCACATCAGTTATGACTTAGATCTAATCGATCCAACCTTCGCGCCAGGTGTTTCTATTCCAGAATTTGATGGAATTACAGTTGAGGAAGCAATGAAAATAAACGAACTTATTATCAAACACCTCGAATCAGTAACCTCATACGACTTAGTAGAATTTAATCCACTTCGTGATCAAGATCGTAAAACAGAACAAATTGCTGTCAACTTATTAGCACAAATAATTAGTGCTGTCGATAAAAAAGATAAATATGGTAAGATTAATCTTTCTACACCACAAGCTGATGCAAATAAAATTCACACTTAAAAAGTAAATTCTAATTTTTGAATTTACTTTTTTTCATATATTCCAGTTACAGTCTCAATCTTTGGATACCATTCTGGATACTGTAAAATATAATCGTTCATTTCTTCTTGAATTAGACCATTATAATAATAAGATAGACTTTTATCTCTAAAACTAGCCGCCGCTGTCGAGTCAAAATAATAATACTTATCTTTATATTCAACTATATTCCACATATGTGGTCCAGATGTTTGTCCCAATACCCCATATGATTCAATACCAATATTTTGGAATATAACTTGACTTGCTTTTGCAAATCCAGCACATACTGCATTATTATTCATAAAAACATTATATATAGATTGATTTTTTGAGGAGTATGTAAATAACTTATCATAAGTATTATTATCCCCAATCCACTCATATACATATTTAATTTTTTCAAGTTCATTCATTTTTTTAGTTTCTCTCTTAATCTTATCGACATCCCGCATTATCTTTGTCTCTCCAACTCTAACCAAAAACATATTAGTCTTCGCCATTTGAATAGTTAATTTCAACTTATCATTTGAATATATCCAGCTATATCCTGCATAAGTAATTAGTTCTGGATGATCAACAATTAAAGCATCATTTGCCTTTGCAATTACAGCACTACACTCCTCATATGTCATACAACCATATTCAGCCAAATCAACAACAGATGATGCAGGAACTCCCATTTTCGCCTTCTCAAATAAATACATATACATTTTTTTCTCATTTTCATTCAAATAATTATTATATATTCTTCCATCCGACATATAAATATCATTAACATAGTGTTCACTACTACGATTAATCAACTTATTTCCTTCGATTATCCTCGTATAATTATTATATAAATATCCCGCTACTAAAACAATAAATATCGACAAAACTACATTATTTCTAAAAAATTTTGCTTTTCCCTCTTTCATATCATAAGCATAAGTTCCTAAAAAATACCCCAATAATGGATACATAATAAATGGTAACACAAGTATCAACAAACCAAAAAGTTTTCCTCTTCCATAAGCGTCACTAACCATAAACGGCAACAAAACAAATAGAAAGGTTGCAACAAAAGCTCGGTCAGGCAAAAAAATCATTCCTAATCCCAACAATCCCAACAATATTGGTGAAAATTCCAGTAAAGTAAAAAATAAATATAAATTATATCCTGGTATCAAACCTTTATAAAAACTATACCCTGCTTTATTAATAAAACCTGGTAATGCTATTAATAATGATAACAAACAAATTCCTACTACTGCCATAATTCTCACCTATTATAGACATTATACTATAATAAACCAATAAATACATTAAAAAAAGACAAGTTTTCTACTTGTCTTCACTTTTTAATAATTTCTTTCTCTTAAAAATGGTGGTAAATCATATGCATCTGATGAATCACCATCATCTTCATCATTTAAAACCTCAGGATTTGGGGCACTGTAATTATTAGTATCATTTGCTGGAGCACTTCTCCTTGTTTGACTAACATTACTAAAAACTGGTACATTTTCTTGAGCAGCTTTCTTTTTATCAAATCCTGTCGCAATAACAGTAACAATAACTTCGTCAGATAAATTTTCATTAATAACTGAACCAAAAATCGTATTAATATCCGTATTAGCTGCAGCTCTAACTACTTCAGCGGCTTGCTCTGCCTCAAATAATGTTAAATTTACTCCTCCTGTAATATTAATAATAGCATCTGTTGCTCCTTCAATAGAGTTTTCTAATAAAGCTGATGAAACTGCTTGTCTAGCCGCTTCAATAGCTCTTTCTTCACCCATACCAATACCAATACCAATTAAAGCGCGTCCCGATTTTTCCATTACTGCTCTAACATCTGCAAAATCAAGGTTTACTAAACCTACAACAGCTATTAAATCCGAAATAGATTGTACACCACGACGTAAAACATTATCAACTTCCTTAAATGCCTCTAACATTGGTGTTGATTTATCAATTATCTCTCTCAATCTATCATTAGGTATAACAATCAATGTATCTACATGTTTCTTTAACTCTTCTAATCCTGCTAAAGCATTATCCATTCTTCTTTTTCCTTCAAATGAGAATGGTTTGGTAACAATTGCTACTGTCAACGCTCCTAAGCCTTGGGCTATTTCAGCTACAACTGGTGCCGCTCCTGTACCGGTTCCACCACCCATACCACAAGTGATGAAAATCATATCTGCCCCTGCTAGAGCCTCTTCAATTTCTTTTTTTGACTCAATTGCTGCTTCCTTTCCTATCTCTGGTCTTCCACCGGCTCCTAATCCTTCAGCCAAGGTAGCACCTAATTGTATCTTAACATCTGCTTTCGATGTATTAAGCACTTGTAAATCTGTATTAGCAGCAATAAATTCTACTCCTTTAACACCAGACTCTACCATTCGGTTGATGGCATTTCCACCACCACCACCAAGTCCAATAACCTTTATTTTTGCTAACTGATCCATTTCTAATCCGCCTAACATACCTCGTCCTCCTTAATTATCAAAAAAATGTCCAAACACTTTACCTATTATATTATCATTATTACTAATTTTTTGCTGTGTTGAGATTAAACTCTCCATATCTTCATTATTCAGCATGTTATAACTTTTCCCTCGAAGTGCCAATTTGTCATCAAAATATTTAACTACCCCTAAGGTACTACTATACTTATTATGTCGAACTCCCATTGTCGATATATTGCAGACTTTAGCTAAGTTTCCAAATTCTTCTTCAATTAAATACGAAAAACCGGCAACTTCACTCAATCCACCTGTTATAATTATATAACGTATTTCTCTATTTGTTAAGTTTTTTATTTCATTTTTAGCAAGTTTTAGTATTTCTCGAAGTCTTGCTTCAACAACTTTAGAAGCTCCAACTTGAGATATTTCTTTTCTCTCTCCATTTTTATCTTTAATTTCAATTACGTCATTAACATCGGCATAACTCCCCATACTAACAGCAAACGTTTCTTTTATTTTTCTAACTTCTTTTGTATCTACTTTAAAAACATATGCTAAATCCTTATCAACATTATAACTGCCGATTGGAAGTAATGCATGTTTTATCTGAATTCCCTTATTAAATACTGATACATTTGTTGAAGTCTCACCAATATTAATAATAGCTCCTACTATCATATCATAACGATTACTTTTAATTGTATAATAATCACCTGTCGAAGTAAATGCTACATCAACAGTCTCAACTCCACATAATTTTAAAACCTCTAATATTCGATATAATCCTTCTTTTGGTAATGTACTAATAACCACTCTCGTCTCTAAGTACTCACCACTCATTCCTTTAGGATCTTTTATATTTTCCTTTTCATCAACTTTAAAACTAATAGGCGTTGCCGTAATAAGTTCATAATCTTCAAAGTTTTGCCCTTTCAATGCATCCCCCAAAGCATTAGAAACATCTTTCCCAGTAATATTAGTAGAATCCAAAACATCACAACAGCCGACAACGATATCCATTTTACAATTAGTCGGTGGTACACAAGCCACTACTTTAGTAATCTTTATTCCTAACATATCACCAGCTTGTTTTAAAGCTTTTTTTACACTACTAATAGCTTGTTTCATATCTTCAACTTGACCATTTTTAATACCAGAAGATACACTGCTAACAGCTGCTAAAACATGAAAATCTTTATTTTGCTTTTCAGCCACTACTACTTTTACACTATTCGTACCAAGTTCAATTCCAGTATAAATATTCCCCATTAAATGCATCTCCTATTCTCATTCTTAATTATACTAGGAATTTCCAATTTTGTAAAAGCTTTTTCATTAAATAATAAATTACTTCCTAATATAAAATTCAAAACCATATATTTCATCAATCTTTTTACAATTTTTCAAAACATAATTAAGTGCCGTTTTGTCAGTCTGTCTTGTTCCTTCATACGAAAGCCTATTAATTACAAAAACAGCATCTTTCTTCTTTTTCAATTCCTTCAATAATTTTTCTGATCCTTTATAACCCCAATTTCCTGTGTTAATTAAATCAAAATGATTAATAGGAAAATCATTAGAAATTTTATAATAATAACTTTGTTCAAATAACAACAACAATTCTCTATCACTATAATCCTTCAACTTCTCACTAACAAGTTGTGTTTCCTTTATATGTTTACTTGAAATATAACGGTATTCAAAATGCTTAATTGAATTAGGATATACCATATCACCATCAACCGAAACAATCAAATTAATAAAAACAATTCCTATCATACTTCCATATAACAATAAATTCAAATTTATCTTTTTTATATTAATTTTCTCTAATACTAAAATTAATAATGCCAAAACAAAAAATTTAATATGAAAATAATCAAACATGGGTATTGCTATTGTAGAAAACGCTAATACATAATACTTATCAATACTATTACGTCTTTTTACTATGAAGTAAATTACCACGCCTATCAACAAAATATACCCTAATACTAACGCTCTAACGCCAACATAATTGTTTGTTCCAAAATCAAATAAACCTAAAATACATAAATTAACAAAATCTGCAAATGCCCCCGTAACTGCCAAGTAAATTAGAAATAGTCCTACAGGCAGCATCGCCCCTATTACTCTTTTAACTAATTTCTTAAAATCTTTTTCTTTGAAGACATAGTATAACGATACTATCGCCAATAGGCCTCCAACACTCTGTTTTGTCAAAACTGCCAAACCAATAACTATTCCAATTACGTAATCATTACTTTTATTTTTTTCTAAATATAAAAGACTTAAAAACAAGAAAAAGATAAAATAATTATAACTAGCATACATCATATCATAATTAAAAAACATTAGTAACAAAAGAATATTAGCCTTATCACCTATTAATTTTTCTAATAACACATAAGTTAAAACAATTAATAAACTTTGGCAAACATTAACAACTAACAAATTCGAGCCAAAAAGGTGAAATGGAAGAGAAAAAAGAAGAGGAAAAAAAGGAGTCACAACCATATTAAAATCTCTATAAGGGACTAAACCAGAATACATACTATGCATAAAACCATAATTCCAAATTTCATCTAAATCAAACGGAATAAAATTTAAAAATACTAAAGAACATATAAAAACAAATACATATTTGATAACTTTTTTAGTCATTAACCTCACTCCTTATAATAAACGTTCATTCCGTATTTAGCGTCAACCTTCTTACAGTTTTCCATGACATATTTCATAACATCTTTAGAAATTTGAGAAAACTCATCTTTTGACTGATAATCGCCCATTGAAATAATAAATATTTGATTATGCATTTCATCAATCTTTTCTTTCATTTTTTTAGTTCCATTATAGCCATAATTACCATCATATAAAATATCAAAGTAAGATAATTTTTTATCATTCATAATTGTATGTGTCATTGAAAAATAGCCCAATACAATCGGATCTTCGTAAGAATTAACAAAATCATTAATTGTAAGAACATTTTCGTATATATTGGTTCTTTGAATATTATATTTAAAATGTGGCATCTTTTCTGTAACACTAAGCTGCCAAGTACTACACCATAATAATCCGTATAATAGAGAATAAGGAATAACTACTGCCCAAACTAACGTTGTAATTACTTTATCATTTAACTTAATATAAGGTAGAATTATAATTGTAAAACACATAGCCCAAAATGCAAAATGTGTAATATCAAAAAGAGGAAAAGCATATAAAAAACCTAAGAAAAAATAATAAATATGCATATCCTTTTTATTTTTTAACAATAATGCAGCTGCAATTAACACAAATAATAATGAAACAATCAACCATCCAGTATAAATATGTCCACCACCAACACCATTTTTAGTCCCAAAATCAAAAAGACCAAATAGACACAAGTCAAAAAATTCATATACAGCATTATTTAAGACCAAATATCCTAAAAAAATAAAACAAGGAATCAAAAATCCAAAGAATCTCTTACTTAACTTTTTCAAATTTTTTCTATAAAAAATAATACTTGGTATAATCGCAAAAACACCAACCGTTTGTTTTGCTAAAACCCCTAAAGCTAAAATTACTCCAATCAAAACATCTTTGTCATTATGTTTCTTTTCCATAAAAAGCAATAAAACAAGGAAGAAAAAACTCATAAAATTATATGTTGCGACTAAGTTTTTACACCCTAAGATAACTGTGACTAAAACCAAGATAAGCGTCTTTTTGCCAAACATTTTATAAAGTAATAAAAAACTTATTGAAACAAGAATTGCCTGAGAAACATTTATCATAATAAAATCATCCCATATATGTAAAAACAATGACTGATACATCGCCAAAAGCGGTGTAGATATTGTATTAAAATCTAAATAAGGAATTTGCCCCATTTTTATAGCCTTCGCAAAACCATAACTATTAACTGGATCACCATAATTATTAATAAAACCTAATAAATGAATTAAACAAAAAGATACCAAAAATATCCCTAAAAAACAAAAAATCTGCTTAATAAATTCTTTATTCTTTATAGAAAACATCATAATCTCCTAATACCCCTTTCTTTTCATAATTATCAATAACATATTTCATTACTTCTTTATTAGTTTGTTGTCTATCACGTTGCGTATTATAAGATTCCATATTAACTAAAATATATTTATTTTTCTCTTTCACCAACCTATTAATAAGTTTATTAGTCCCATTATAACCATGATTACCATAATTAAGCAAATCATAATGATTAATTTCTAAATTCATACTAATCTTCGTAAAATATGTATTTTCAGCCAAAATTATAGTATTTGGATACTTATTCAAAAAACTTTTTAAATACCGATTTTCTTCTTCAGCTGTTTCACTTGTAATAAATAACTCAAAATTATCAAAATTCACTATATATGGAAGTTTAAAATCATACATAAATAAAAACCAAATAGCACTAAAAGAAACACTCCATAGACAAACAGGAAAACCTAAAGATACTTCTTTAACATTTATTTTATCTAAAATTATAAATAGAAAAGGAAATGTAAAATAAGATATATGAATATAATCAAAAAGTGGGAAAGCAACAACAGAATATGCCAACAAATAATAATACATTAATCTTTTTCGGTCTTTAACAATTTGATAAATTAAAATGCCTATTTCTAATAAAAATACATAAAAATAAAAATCACTGAAAACCTTTCCAATACTACTATTATTAGTTGTAAAATCAAAAAGTCCAAACAAACACATATCTAAAAAATTACCTAAAGTTTTAGTACCTAAAAAGTATATTAAAAATATAAAACACGGTACTAATACCCCAATAAACCTTTTTATAACCTTCTTATAATCTTTAAATAAATAATATATGCTTACTAAACAAAAACAAAATCCTACGGTTTGCTTCGTAAATACCGCAAGTCCTAAAATAATTCCAATCAAATAATCATTCGCTTTAGATTTTTCTAAATACAAAAGCACAACCAACTCCAATAATAATAAAAAATTATATCCCTGAAATAAATTAGTCACAATTGGTATAGGAATCGTTACTACTAAGCCAATTAATAATAAATAAGCTTTCTTGCCAAATAATTTAAATAAAAAATAAAACAGCACACATAAAAGTAAAGCTTGAAATAAGTTAAAAATAATTAAGCTAACTCCAAATAATTTAAGGGGGATCGCATAAAGAAAAGCTCCTACTGAGGGTACAATCATATTAAAATCTTGATATGGAATTTCTCCTCTACTAATAGCATAACTAAAACCATAATTATAAATTTGATCTCCCGAAAGCAAAGCAAAAAAGAACTGCAAACAACAAAAAAAGAATATAAAAAGAAATATGTATTTAAAATTATTTTTCACAAAACTTTTCATATTCATCTACTCCTTTATTTGGAAGTGATTTCCATTATCTAAATATAGTATTCCCTTTCTACCCTCTAACTGTTCTAATACATCATTATAATAATTAATCATATTAAATTTCGTTAAAGTTAAATAAACCATGTTTCCATCATCCATATACAACAAAAACCTATCTTTATCTAAATCATTAGGAACATATTCAATATCCGAAATTTTAGCTAAAATCCCCTCATTAATGTTATTCATTCCTTTAATAAAATTACTATATTTTTTATCAGGAACATAATTAAGCAATCTTGGCACTCTAAATAAATATTTGTCTCTAACATTAATTTCTTTACTATCGGCAAAAACAACTTTCTTATCACTGTCTTTAATAAACAATGGCTTATTCTCTTCTATCTCAATCGTCACCACCCGGCCAAAACCACGCTTTATATCAGCCTCATTTATATAAGAAGATGTCATAAGTTTCTTTTCTCTCCCATGCAAATTAGTAAGCCAAAAACTTGGATAATCAATAAGGCCTGCAAGTCTTAATACATAATCATCATCTAAGTAATTGTTTCCAACAACTACCAAATTATTAATTGGTAACTTTAAATAACTGTATACGCCAAAAAATAGCCCCGTTAGAACTAAGACTATTAAAAAAAATCTAAATACTCGTAACTTCTTCTTTTTGACTATTTTTTTTGCCATACCCTTTAATTACTCCCAGTTTACAAACTCTTGTTCTATCTTCATATCAACGTCATATTCTTCCAATACTTTCTGATGAACTAATTCTATCAACTTCTTAACATCACTACTTTTAGCCTTCTTATAATTAATAATAAAGTTGGCATGCTTTTCACTAACCATTGCACCACCAATAGTTTTTCCTTTTAGCCCCAAATCTTCAATTAACTTACCAGCAAACATCCCCTCTGGATTTCTAAATACCGAACCGGCTGATGGATATTCTAAAGGTTGTGATTCCATTCGACGCTGACGTCTTTCTTTGATAACCTCATCAAGAGCATTTTTATCTCCCTTTTCTAATTTTATAACCGCTTCTAAGCAAATATAATCTGGATGTTTTTGCAAAAACGAGCTTCTATAGTGAAAATTCATTTCTTTATTTTCTAGAGTAATAATATTAAAATCAGGTGTTAATACTTTCACTTCTGTAACAACATATCCCATATCACTTTTATAAGCACCGGCATTCATAAACACTGCTCCTCCAACAGTGCCTGGTATTCCTGAAGCAAACTCAAGACCAGCCAATCCCTTTCTAGCTGCCAATAAAGATAATTTCATCAATGAATATCCAGCTCCGACGCGTATTTTATTATTTCCAAAAAATTCAACCTCATCAAGTTCACTTAACCTAATTATTACTCCATCAAAAATTTTATCACTAAATAAAACATTTGATCCTAAACCTAAAACTTTATATTTGATATCATGCATCTTAATAAGTTTTAACAATTTCACTAAGCACTCTACATTTTTAGGATAAACCATTAACTTAGCCTTACCACCAACCTTATATGTAGTATGCTTACTTAACAAAACGTCCCGTTCACATCGTCCAATCCCCGCATCTTCTATCATTTCAATTAATTCACTTCTCATACTATTTCACCCGATTAACTTTCTAATCTCTGTATAAATCCTAGTTGCAGAGTCAACTACCCCTAACTTTTTACTAGCTTCTCGCATTTCAACATAGGTTTTACTATCATTCAATAAATTATCAATTTCCTTAATAATTGTCTCTTTTGAGAAATCTTCTTCTGTAACAATACGACAAGCTCCTAAATCTTCTAACTCCTTAGCATTCATATATTGATGATTATGTGTAACATAAGGAGAAGGAACCAAAATCGCCGGCAAACCAATCGCTGTAATCTCCGCAATCGTTGAAGCTCCCGCACGTGACACCAACAAATCTGTATCTTTCATCACATTAATTAAATTATCCATATATGGTACTATTCTAACATTTCCTGGAATTTTTAAATCTTTATAATTATCAAAATAACCCTTGCCAGTCACTACAATTACTTGATATTTTTTTCCTGAAAAACCAGTAATAATCTCTTTCAACTTATTAGTCATAGTTAAAGATCCTAAAGACCCCATTACAATAATTACTAACTTCTTTGTACTATCTAAACCCAAATCCTTTTTCGTGACTTTCGCAACATCAATAATTTCTTCACTACGAGGATTGCCAGTATAAACAACATTTTTATTTTTAAATAACTTCACACTATTTGGTAATGATACACAGACACAATCTGTAAATCTTGCTAGCATTTTATTTGAAAGGCCAGGAATAGAGTTTTGTTCATGAATTATTGTTTTATATCCTAAACTATTAGCTGCCGTTAATACAGGTAACGTAATATAGCCTCCAACCCCAATCACTACATCCGGATCAAACTTCTTTATTTCTCTTTTTGCATCAGTAATTGCTTTTTTATATTTCTTTAAAACTTCCAAATTCTTAAAGATATTTTTTCTATTTAAACCACTCATCTCCAAGCCAATATAATTAATTCCAAGATTAGGAATAATATCTTTCTCCATTCGATCAGTGGTACCAATATATAAAATTTCGCTTCCTTGTTCTTTTTCCTTTATTTTATTTATAATTGCTATTGCTGGATATATATGTCCACCGGTCCCTCCAGCCACAACTATTGCTCTCATCAAATAATCACATCCCGTTAATATATTATATCATACATCATTACATTAATTTAAATCAATCTCAATACTTTATATAGTTAATTATACCCTATACTAAAGATTATGTAAATAAAAGAAAAAATAGACAAAACTAGATTTATATTTTACTATCATGATTAATATTATTTTAAATGCCTAGCAAAATATAAATATCATTGTCAAGAAAAAAATATTATGATAAAATACACTAAAAGAAAAGAGGGAGATTATGAAAGCTGTTGGAATTATTGCCGAATATAATCCTTTTCATAATGGTCATTTATATCATCTAAATAAGATAAAAGAATTATATAAAGACTATACTATTGTCTTAGTAATGAGTGGAAACTTCACACAACGTGGTGAAGCTTCAATCATTGACAAATGGAAGAAAACAGAAATTGCAAAACAAGCAGGAATAGACTTAATTATAGAGCTTCCTTTTCCTTTTGCTACCCAAAGTGCTGATTATTTTAGTTTTGGAGCAATTACAATTTTAGAATATTTAGGAGTTGAACGAGTAGTTTTTGGTAGTGAGTCTAATAATATTAAAGATTTAGAGTTAATTGTCGATACCCAACTAAATAATGAAGATTTTGATAAACTTATTAAAATATATTCTAAATTTGGCCACAATTATCCTACCGCTCTATCATTAGCACTAAAAGACCTGACCAACAAAACAATATCAACCCCCAATGATCTACTTGGTATCAGTTATATAAAAGCCATTAAAAAAAACAACTACAAAATCATTCCTGAAACAATAAAAAGAACAAGTTCCTATCACGACGAAGAATTAAAAGAACATTCCAGCGCCACCGCAATAAGAAAAGCCCTAAAAGAAAATATTTCTGTTACAGAATTTCTTCCAAAAATAACTACTAAAAATTTAACCAATCTCCATTTTATAGAAGACTATTACTGTTTTTTAAAGTACAAAGTTTTAACAACTCCTGATCTTTCGATTTATCAAACAGTCGATGATGGTCTTGCTAAAGCCTTAAAAAAAGAAATAACTCTAGCCAACTCTTACAATGAATTGGTAAAAAATTTAAAAAGCAAACGCCATACTTATAATAAAATAACCCGTATGCTTCTTCATATCCTATGTGACTTTACTAAAGAAAAAGCTAAAACATTTAACTCTATCACTTATATTAGAATATTAGGATTTAATGATCAAGGAAGACTTTATTTAAATAGTGTCAAGAAAAAAGTTCCTGTTCCAATTATCAGTAAAATAAATCGTACTAAAGATCCTATGTTAGAATATGAAATATTTACCACAACCATTTATGCCCTAACATTACCACCAGAAAAAGAGAAAGAATTAAACTATCAAGAATATAAAAATTTAATGAATAAAGGAGAATAAAAATGATAAAACGAAAAAGCACTGGTCAACTAATTGTAATATCATCACCAAGTGGTGGTGGCAAAGGAACTATTATCTCTAAACTTATGGAAAACGACAGTAAAAATAGATGGTTATCTGTCTCAACAACATCTAGACCCATCCGCGATAACGATATTCCTGGTATTACTTACAATTTTGTAACCAAAGAAGAATTTGAAAAGTTAATAGAAAAGGATTATTTTTTAGAGTACACAAACTATGTTGGTAATTACTATGGTACTCCAAAAGAATACATCAAGAAAAAATTAGAACAAGGTATTGATGTAATTCTCGAAATTGAAATCGAAGGAGCATCAAATATCAAAAAACTAATACCAGAAGCCTTATTCATTTTCATTATGCCACCATCATTGAAAACGATGGTAGAGCGTCTCAAAAAAAGAAAAACTGATTCTAAAGACAAAATAATTGAAAGATTCCGTACTGCATATAAAGAAATAAATGAAGTAACTAGATATAACTATGTTGTTGTTAATGATGATATTAATGATGCCGTCGACAAAGTTGAAGCTATTATTAAAGCTGAAAAATGTCGGGTTGATCGTATTGAAGAAGTTTATCTTGATACTAAGGAAGAAGAAATTCACGAATTACTAATGGATGAAGAATTTGAAAATGATGGCATTACCGAAAAAATCCAATAAAAAAAGGTTCAGTTTAAACTGAATCTTTTTTACGCACTAATTTTTGCATAATTCTTAACCTTTACTTTCTCACAAATCTTTAAATCATCATCAAGTGATTCAATAACATTTTCTGAACTTTCAATATTACGCATATGATCATCTGTTGCATAATAGGCAGCTCCTTTTGGTAGTACAGCTATTTCTCCCTGTAATGGCATCCACATATGCAAACGATAATCCCCTGTATTCTCATCAACATCAACCCACTCTGCAATTATCTTTCCATCGTATTTACAAATCTCCATCCCAGCTTTTGCCATTAACCATTCAGAATTTGAATCAACTAAATCTGTTCTTGCATAGACAAAATCAAAATCATTTTCTCTCGCAAAATCAATAGCATAGTCAATTAAACAACTGCAAGCACCTTTACCACGATAAGAAAGTATTGTTGACAAACCATAAAAATACAGTGATTTAAGTTCTTTCTTAGTAGAGACAAAATCAACAGTATCATTATCATAATTATAAATACAACCGTTCATTGATACTGGGTTCATATCTTCATCAAAATATATAAACAATTTTCCTTGTTCTTGATAAAGTTGTAATTCCTCTTTTGCAGCCTCCAAATCAATTTTCTCACCATACTGCTCCGAAAAGGACTGAAGTAACACCTCCAATATTTGAGCATTTTCTAAAGAATAACCCAATGTGCCAATAGAACATCCATTATCCAATTTTTCCCAAATCACAAATTCATCATTATTTTCATATATATTTTTAAACTTATTTTGTTTTTCACTACTCATCATTCTTAATTTCCTCCTTTAACATACTTTTCCAAATTTCATACAAATGTAATAAGCTTTCAGCTTCAATAAATTCATTTTCTGCATGGGCATAATCTCCAACTGGATTTGTCAAAATTGTTGGAATCATTTTATCAGAAAAATATATAGCATCACTTGTTGCTTCTGAAGAAACAATTTCAACCTCTTTTCCCAGTACTTTTTCACTTATAGCAATATATTTCTTTATAAATTCATTACCTAAATCTGTCTTAAACAGACTTCCTGCATGAATTATCTCAACATCTAAAGTTTCATCAATCTTTTTAATAAACGACATTATCTTGTCCTTACCATCACTAGATGTATGACGTATATCTAAAACCATAGAAGCCTTCCCTGCTACACTATTCATTGCTTCACCGCCATTTATTAATGATAAATTAACCGATGTTTTATAATCATTACTATTTTTAGGCAGTGGATATTTCTTTATTATTTTTTGATATACCTTGTACAATTTAACTATAGCATTTATACCATTATATGGCTGAGAAGCATGCGCTGATTTTGTTTTAATTGAAATTTTCAATTGTAATTGCCCTTTTTCTTCTTTAACTATCTGTAGATTCTTTCCCCCATCTGGCACAATTGCAAAAGACACATCATAAATTTCTAATAGTTGTTTTGCACAATATCCAGCAATTTCTTCATCACTTGTAATAAACAAGCCAACTTTTTTTGATACAGTAAATTCTTCTAATAATTTCAAACAAACTGCTACACTACCCTTCATATCAAAAGCTCCACGACCTTTAATACACTTCCCATCATAAGAAAAATCATAATTACTAGCCGGAACTACATCAATATGTGTACAAAATACTAAATCTAGTTTCTTTTCTTTTGTATTAGAAATAACTATTGCTTTATGTTTCTTAAATTCATATTCTTCTAAATACAAATTATTAGGAATCAATGATTTAATATACTCAAAAATCCCCTCAAATTCCTCTACTTCTCCTTCTACCGTTTTATAACTCATCAGTTTTTCTAATATATTAATGATTTCTTTTAAATTCTTATCCATAATAACCTCTCCTTAACTATAATAAAAGACCTACGCTTGCATCCATAGGTCTTTTCTATCTCCTATAAGTAAACGCAAGCACTACCAATAACACTTGCATCTACGGCTATATTTTTACCGTTTCCTCAAGTGTACCATCAATCTGCGTCTACGATTATTCATAACAAATATCTTCATAAGTTCACCTCTTCCTCCACAACAATAAAGACCTATGCTTATATCACATAGGTCTCATTTAATAATAAAGTATTACTATGACTTACGTAGATACAAGCACTACCAATAACACTTGCATCCACGATTTGAATCGCTTTCTCAAGTGTTAATCGAATCTACGTCTACGAATTGTCATACTAATCTTTTTCATTTTGCTCTTCCTTTATATAAATTTTTCATTGCTAATCAATGAATGGCTTAATTTTATCATATTTTCTTTAATATGTCAAATAAATAAAAAAAGTCAAGCTTACTATTAACTTAACTTTTTTACTATTATTGTTATAAGTTATTTTACTTCCTCAATCTTCATCAAGTTTGTTGTCTTAGCACGACCAGTTGTTGGGAAACCACCTGTTAATACTACAACATCTCCAGTATTTAAATTAGTAAACTCTTTAGCTGTCTCAACACTAGCCGTCAATACTTCATCAGTAGTACCATACATTGGAATAGTTTTTGTATAAACTCCCCAATTAAGTGCTAACCTACGACAAGCTTTTTCATCTGGACATAAAGCCAAAATTGGTGCTTTAGGTTTGAAATTACTAATAAGTCTCGCTGTTGAACCACTAATTGTTGCTGTACATATTAACTTTGCTCCCAATCTATTCGCACTATCAACGACACTCTCTGCAATTGCTGCACTAACCGTTTTAAGACGCGTAAATTCACGAACATAATCAAATTCTGCATACTGTTCAGTAACCTCACAAATTTTAGCCATCGCAGCAACTGTTTCAACTGGATGTTTTCCTACTGTTGTTTCACCACTTAACATAACTGCATCAGTTCCATCTAAAACAGCATTGGCAATATCACTTGTTTCTGCTCTCTTTGGTCTATTATTTTCCATCATTGTTTCTAACATTTCAGTTGCCACAATACAAATTTTACCCATTTTACGGCAAGTTCTAATCATATTCTTCTGAACAATAGGCAATCTTTCTGACTCAATTTCAGTACCTAAATCACCTCTAGCTACCATAACACCATCAGACACTTTTAAGATAGACTCCAAATTCTTAATACCAAGATCGCTTTCAATTTTACAAATGATAAGTAAATCTTCTCTATTATATTCCTTTAATATTTCCTTAATCTCCAAAACATCTTCCTTGCATGATACAAATGAAATCGCCAAATATTCTCCTCCATTTTCACATGCAAATCTAATATCTTCTCTATCAACATCACTAACATAGGGAATATTTAATTTAATTCCTGGAACACTCATACTTTTGCGATTTCCAAGCACTCCACCATTAACGATTTTACAAGTAACACCATCATTTTCCTTACTTATTACTTCTAATTTCATTTTAGCATTTTCAAGTAAAACTACTGTTCCAACCTCTAAATTATCAATAGCCTCTGGATGATTAACAGTAAATCTCTCACTATTGCCCAAGACATTATCCTTAACCAATCTAATAGTCTTACCTTCAATCAAAGTTACACTATCACCCTCAAAATTTCCACTTCTAAATTCTGGACCCTTAGTATCCCAAAGAATAGCTACATTAGCTCCAGTTCTTTTTCGAACTTCTCTAACTGAATTTATAACTTGAAATCTCTCTTCTGTCGTTGCATGAGTAAAATTAATTCTTGCAACATTCATTCCAGCATTAACCATCTGTTCCATTACTTCAACTTGACTTGAAGCAGGACCAATACTACATATAATTTTAGTCTTTTTCATTTAATACTCCTCCTAAGCGCACCATAAATTTTAACATATGGTCACTATTTTTGCAAGTAAAATTCAACTAAATCCCCATTATTTTTGACATTCTCTGCAAAAGTGGGTTCCTCTCCCGCCTACTCTTGTCTTTTCTAAAACCGTTCCGCACTTTGGACATTTTTCTCCGGCCTTTCCATGAACCAACAATTCATTTTGAAAAAGGCCATGGACACCTTCGCTAGACGTAAAACTTTTAATAGTCGTTCCTCCCAATTCAATTGCCTTTTCCAAAACATCTCTAGTATTTCTTATTATTATATCACATTCGTCTAATGTAATATCACAAGCCTTCCTAAGAGGATCAATACCACTCATAAATAAAATCTCATCGTCATAAATATTTCCAATACCACAAATTATACTTTGATCCAACAATACCGTTTTAATTGGCAATCTTTTCTTATGAATAGCCTCATATAAATATTCTTTCGTTAATTCCGAATCATAATATTCCAAGCCCATTTCTGATAAAGGCTCAACATTATATACTTTTTCCTTATCAATCAAATGCATCTTTCCAAATTTACGAACATCATGAAAACGGAAACTTTCTTCATCATCTAAAATAAATTCAACATGTTCATGCTTAGAAAGTTCATCTCCCTTCTTCCGAAACATAAACTTTCCTTCCATACGTAAATGTACTAATAAGCAATCTTTATCAAGTTCCATAACAATCCATTTTCCACGAGTAGTAATATCTTTTATTTTTTGACCAATAATCTTTTTCTTAAACCCATCACTAGTAGGAAAAGCAATAATATTATCCCAATAAACATTACAAGCTGTTATTTTTTTTCCTAATAATCTTTCTTTTAAATTCCTAACTACTGTAATTACCTCTGGCTTTTCAGGCATATTTTATCCCCCATTCTACATTATTTTGCTTCATACCAGTTACTACCAACCTCAATTTCTACTTTTAGAGGAACATCCAACTTAAATGTATTCTCCATTATATTTTTTACAATTTCTCTAACTTCTTCTAACTCCTCATTAACTACATTAAATACAAGTTCATCATGTACTTGAATAAGCATTTTACTCTTTAAACCTCGCTTATTAAACTCATCAAATATCTCTACCATAGCCTTCTTTAAAATATCCGCCGCAGTTCCTTGAATAGGTGTATTAAGAGCCATTCTTTCTCCACTGCTTCTAATCATATAGTTTTTACTTTTTAGTTCTTCTATCACTCGTTTACGATTCATAAGTGTCCTAACATAACCCAAGCTATATGCATCAGCTTTTTCTTTATCCATATATTCTTTAATACCTGGATAAGTTTCTAAATAGTTATCAATAAATTTTTTTGCTGTAATTATATCAATCCCTAAATCCTCGGATAAACCAAAACTACTTATTCCATACAAAATACCAAAGTTTACCGCCTTAGCCGTTCTTCTCATATCTTTTGTAACTTCCGCCATATCCACCTTATAAATATCACTCGCTGTTTTAGTATGAATATCAGCCTCATCAATAAATGCTTGAATTAAATTAGCAGCTTGTGACATATGAGCAAATATTCTAAGTTCTACTTGCGAATAATCACTAGATAATAAGCACGAATTCTCATCAGCAACAAAAGCTTTTCTAATTAATTTTGAAAATTCAGCTCTAGCTGGAATATTCTGTAAATTAGGGCTTACACTTGAAAGACGACCCGTTCTAGTAAGTGTCTGTGTAAATATGGTATGAATCCGACCATCTTCTCTAACTTCTTCTTTTAAGCCAACTGCATAATTGGTATATAGTTTAGCAACAGTCCTGTACTCTAAAATTTTATCAACTATTGGATTAACAAATCTAATTTTATCTAAAATGTCTTTACTTGTAGAATATTTATTATCTTTTACCCTCTTTGGATAAGGAATCTCTAAATCTTCAAATAAAACCTTCGCAAGTTGAGCTGGAGACATAATATTAAATTTATTCCCCGCCAAAACATAAATCTCTTCTTCCAAAGAATCCATTAATTGTTTTAGTTCTAATTCTACACCACTTAAATACTCCGTATCAACTTTAATTCCTGTAATTTCCATATCAGCTAATACTCTAACTAATGGCATTTCTATCTTCTCAAATAATTCTAATTCTTCATTTTCTTCTAATTCTTTTAATATTCTTTCCCTAGTTTCATAAATAAATTTTGCTTTTCTACAACAAATCTCCTTTAAATAATCATCATCTATTTCCCTAGGTCGCTTATCAGTTCCATACAAATCTTCATATAAAGGAATTTCCTCATTAAATGCCTGTGCAATAAAAGCTATATCATCCTTAATAACATAATCTAATAAATAGGTTGCAATCATCATATCAAAAACAACGTTAGTAAACTTGATTCCAAGATTATTAAGGACAACTAGATTTTTCTTAAAATCATAAGTGTATTTTGAAACATTAGAAATAAATATATCTTTATATTTTGAAATATCATTTTTAGAAATAAAATATCCATTTTCACCATCATAAATACCCATCCCTAAAATATCACTTTTACTATAAATTGTTCCTCGAGTTTCCAAGTAAAAGGAAAAATCCTTTACTTGTAATTCGCTTATATCCTTAATAATTAAAGATTTTGTTTTTTCTTCCTTCTCACCAGTATCTATTAGTTCTGTTTGACTAAAATCCATTTTTCTAAGCATTGAATGGAATTCAAACTCTTCAAGCATTTTTATAAATTCAGCTACATTAATCCCCTTATATAAACAATCTTCTAATTCAAAATTTAGAGGAACATCTCTAAAAATTGTAGCTAAATCATAACTCATATAAGCATTTTCTTTATCAGCTAAAAGTTTTTCTTTCGTTTTTCCCGTAACACTCTCAATATTCTTATACAAGTCATCCAAACTTCCATACTTTGCAAGTAAATTAATAGCTGTTTTTTCTCCAATTCCCTTTACTCCTGGAATATGATCACTAGCATCTCCCATTAAAGCTTTTAAATCAATCATATGAATCGGTTCTACTTGATAAGTCTTTTTAAATTCTTCTCTTGTCATTAAAATATGACCACTTTGTTTTAATAATTTTACTTCAACTTCATCACTAATTAACTGTAATAAATCTTTATCACTACTTACAATTGTAGCAACAAATTCATCTTCTTCATCGACCCTTTTTGCAAGTGTTCCAATTATATCATCTGCTTCATAATTCTCTATTTCAAAATGCTTAATTCCCATCGCATCAAGCACTTCTTTTGCTTTTGGAAATTGAACTCGCAACTCATCTGGCATTTCGGCACGTCCAGCTTTATAACTATCATATTTATCATGTCTAAAGGTTTTACCCTTATCAAACGCCACCATTATATAGGTTGGATTCTCCTCCTTAATTATTTTATTCATCATATTTATAAAACCATATAAAGCATTTGTTGGAAAACCTTTAGAATTTTTCATGATAACACCTTGATATGCTGTTGCATAAAAACTTCTAAACAATAAGTTATTACCATCTACCAATATTATTTTTTTCATTTTTATCACCTGCAACTAGTATATCATACTTAAAAATAAAATTACACGTTACTTATCAATTTTTTCAGCTACAGCAATCTCACGTTCATATCTTTCTTGTTCATTTAATCTTTCAACTCTTTCAGCCATTAAAAGCATACAAAGAATCGCAATAAAATAAATAGTAGCTAACTTAAGACCCTTCTTAACAATATTTTTTAGTTTCATATACATCTCTCCCTTCAATTTATATCATCATTATAAATCGAACAGTAGTTCGTGTCAATAATAATTGAAACATTTGTTTGACATTTTACACTCCTAATGATAAACTTAATACATAAGGAGGGATTACATGGAAAAGTTGACTACTAGGCAAGAACACATTTTACAAATAATCAAACAATTAGTTGCAACCAACGGCTACCCACCAACTGTTAGAGAAATCGGGGAAAAAGCAAATTTACACTCCCCTGCAACTATACATTTTCACCTAAAAAAATTAGAAGAAAAGGGTTATATTCGAAAAGGCAATAGTAAAAATCGAACTATTGAAATTCTTGTTCCAAACGAATATATTGAAAAAACAGAAGATGTTGTTGACGTCCCATTGCTAGGAAAAGTAACTGCTGGTACACCTATTGAAGCTATAGAAACACCGGACGAATATTTCTCACTACCAGCAAGCCTAATAAATACTAAAAACGAAGTTTTTACCTTACGAGTTAGTGGTGAATCAATGATTAATGTTGGTATTTACGACGGAGACATTCTTGTTGTCGAAAGAAAAAACACAGCTAGGAATGGAGAAACAGTTGTTGCAATGAATGCTCAAAATGAAGCAACTGTTAAAACTTTCTATAAAGAAGATGGTTATTTTAGACTTCAACCCGAAAATGATACTATGGAACCAATTATTTTAAAAGAAGTTACTATCTTAGGTAAAGTAATTGGTCTATACCGAAAATTATAAAAAAATAAGTGTTTTTCAAAACACTTATTTTTTTAATTAACTTTATCCATCAAATCTCTAACAACATAACTGGCAATAAGCATTCCTGCACTTGCCGGAACAAAAACCGTTGAACCAGGTGTTCTTTCACCAGTTTTAATTGGAACTTCTGTTGAAGCTAAAACCATAACTTTCTGCCTTATTCCCTCATCTTTTATAAACTTTCGCATAATTCGAGCTAAGGGATCATTCATTGTCTTTCTTAAATCCGTAATTAATAACTTCGAAGGATCTAATTTATTACCCGTTCCCATACTTGAAATGAATCTAACATTCTGTTTCAAGCATTCACAAATGACCGCCTTTTTCGTCGCCACAGTATCACAAGCATCAACAAAATAATCGGGTTTATAATCAAATAAATTTTTTACTTCCATAGCATCGATAAATTTATCAATCTTCACCACACAACAGCCATCATTAATTTTTTTTATTCGTTTTTCTAGAACATCAACTTTTTTCTCCCCAACTGTATCTTTCAAAGCAATAATCTGCCTATTAATATTAGTCTCATCAATCGTATCATAATCAACAACTACAATTTTTCCAACACCACTTCTTGCCAACGCTTCACAGACATAACCACCAACTCCGCCAACACCTAATACTAACACACACTTACTATTAAGTTTTGTAAAAGCATCATCTCCAATAAGTTTTATAAATCTCTCAAATCTATGCTGCTTTTCCAATTAAAATTTCTCCTTTAGAAACATTAGTTTTCACAAATTGTCTTTGTTTTTGATGTTCCGATTTAATTAAACCAAGTGGTTTTCCATATACTAATTTATTAATATCTGATAATCTCGAATAAATATCACGATTATCACAAGCCATATTATAATAACTATTCATATTTCTTGCTTCTCTAGTATTAACTTTACTGAATGCCGAAGTAATAGATTGAATTTGTTTTTCACTAACTGTACTATTAGGAACAACCGTACACTCAAAACTGTTTAAGAAATCTAATGTTTCAACTAAATCCATAACGCCCTCTCTCTGAAAAAGTTCTGGCCAACGAGAGGTGTCACTAACATTTTTTACAATGTATTCTAATTTTTCCAACTTCTCATCAGTCAAATGATCACCAACACCCAACGCTTTCAAAGATAAATATCTTCCTCTATTGTGTCCTGGAATTTCTTTACTTAAATCTATAATCAAACTTCCCCATAAATTATCAAGTCCATCATTAACTTTCTTCGGTGGTTGTAAAATTTCATAAACATCATAAGAATTAGAACTTACTTCCTCACGAGTTGTAACCAAAAAATTTCTTTTATTCCTAAGTGAAGTATTCCTAATAAAATCAACTACTGCTCGTCTACTTTTATCATCTTTATATAAAGATTCCGAAAACAATTTCCCATTAACAATAATTTCACTTTCTGACGCATCTGAAAATCTAATTCCACTTTTAATCTTATTAGCCGATTTTAGTTTTACCTCGACATGCAAAATTCTATCTACATTAACAATTGGCAGAACTAACATAAGCATCACCTCTTGCACGCCCTATTATACCAAATAATCCAAATTTTTGCAATAAAAAAAGTCAGGTGAGAACGTCCTAGCATACGATAAAACCTGTCCATAGTCCAGGTGGGTGCCCGTACGTTATCATTAGGATCCTTACTAAAAGCAAGTATTCAACACCGATAACTGATCGAGGCTCCCGTATCGCAATTTTAGTCGGTTTTAATTGAGCCGGTGTCGTATCTCTCTGACAATTACAGTATATCATATTTTCTAATCCTTAAGCAACTATTTTCACTCATTTAAACTAAAAACATAAATTACTATAGGTGATTTATATGTATATAACGTTAAATAATCTTAACCTCTACTACGAAAAATATGGAACCGGTCAAAAGGAAGTATTAATCCTCCCTGGATGGGGTAATACCAGAGAAACATTTCGCTATATGATAAGCGAATTAGAAAATGATTTTACTATTTATATTCTAGATTATCCTGGCCTAGGTCTAAGTCCCGTACCAGATAAAGCTCTAACGCTTTATGATTATACCGAACTTATCATTGCTTTTATGAAAAAATTTAATATAAATAAGCCAATAGTTATTGCCCACTCTTTTGGCGGTAGAATAACAGCTATTTTATCCGGCTATTATAAAATAAAACTAGATAGACTAATTTTAATAGATGTTGCCGGATTAAAACCACGAAAAAAACTAAAAATCAGACTTAAACAATACCTATATAAAATGCTCAAAAAGTTAACCTACCTTTTACCAAAATTAAAACAGGAAACAGCAAGACAAAAATTACTAAAATATTTTGCTTCAAGTGATTACAACTCTCTCCCACCTGGAATGCATCAAACATTTAAAAATATTATCAAAGAAGATCTAAGTAAATATTATAAACAAATTCCTAATGAAACAATTCTGCTCTGGGGAAGCCTCGATCAAGATACCCCGCTTTATCAAGCTAAAAAACTAAATAAATTAATAAAAAATTCTGCTTTAATTGTTTTAAAAAATGCTACTCACTTTTCTTATCTTAATTATCCTAAACTTACCAATAACATTATCAAAAGTTTTCTAAAGTAAAAGAACATCTTGCCATGTTCTTTTATCGTATATATTCAACAGCGATTTTCCCATGATAATGCCCAGAAGCTTCTTCGCTATACCAAACTTGTAAGTTATGAGTAACTTTTCCATTACTAGTGACAATTCCTTGAGTAAGAGCATATCTACCATCAACATATGAAGAAGCTAAACTAACTGCATCTCCACCATCAATTCTAAAAAAGATTTTTGTCTTATCAATTTCTTTATCAAAACAGCCATCATACTCAATCATATCCGCATAATCATCTAAATAAATAGCATACCAACTATTTTTACCTTTATTATTACTTATTGTAAACTCTGTACTAAATAAAGAGACTATCCCCTCTTCACTATTAAAATTTACAATATCTCCCATACCATCATCATTATCAACATACTTAACTTCAAGCCCATCATTAATATTATCTCCGTTATATTTAGTCATCCCTGCAAATATTAAATAACTACAAAACAAAAGACAAATTAAAATCATCGAAGATAACAAAAGTATGGCCCGTCTTTCTTCCTTTTTTACCCGTTTTATTGTATGCAAAACATCAACATCAGCATTTCTCTTAATTCTCTCAATAGATAGTTTCTTTTTCTCAATAGACACCTTAGTTTTTTCTTTTTCCATATCTTTCACCGTCTCTATCCTAGAATAAGTATAACAAAAATTCAAAAAATATTAAACACATAAATAAAAGAAATAGTTACTATAATGATAGTAACTATTTTGTTATGGAAATTCCTAATTCTTTCAATTGTTTTTCCTCAACAACATTTGGACAATCACTCATTAAACATGAAGCACTAGCCGTCTTAGGAAAAGCAATAACATCTCGAATATTTTCGGTACCAGTCAAAAGCATAACTAAACGATCAAGTCCCAATGCTAAACCACCATGCGGTGGAGTCCCATACTTTAATGCCTCAACAAAGAACCCAAACTTATCGCTTATATCTTCATCCGTCAACTCTAATGCTCTAAACATCTTCTCTTGAACATCCTCGCTATGAATACGAATTGATCCTCCACCAGCTTCATAACCATTAATAACAATATCATAAGCTTTAGAATAACAATTGCCCTTATCCGTAAGTAATTTATCTATATCACTATCAAGTGGTGCCGTAAAAGGATGATGACAAGCCATATAACGTCCCTCTTCCTCACTATATTCAAAAGCAGGAAACTCATTAACCCATAAAAGTTCGTATTGACCATCTTTAATCAAACCTAAATCACGCGCTAACTTACAACGTAATGCCCCAAGTGCCGTTTTTACAACATCTTTCTTACTATCAGCAACAATTAATACCAAATCGTCATTTTTTAAAGAAAGTTGCTCTTTTAAAGTCTTAACTTCGCTAGTAGAAATAACCTTTGCAATACTACCTGTTATTTCTTCACCTATCTTTAGATAAGCAAGACCACTAGCCCGATACGTCTTAACAAATTCAGTCAACTGGTCAAGCGCTTTTCTCGAATAATTAGAAGCTTCTCCTTGAACCACCAAACAATTAATAATACCACCATTTTCCAATACATTTTTAAACACTGTAAACTCTGTATTTTTAAAAATATCGGTAATATTATTAATTGGCATATCAAACCTTAAATCCGGTTTATCCGAACCATATTTTTCCATTGCTTCATCATACTTCATTCTTCTAAGTGGCAACTTAATATCAATTCCCTTTACTTCCTTAAATACATGAGCTATCAATCTCTCCGTTAAGTTCATAACATCATCTTGATCAACAAAACTCATCTCCAAGTCAACTTGTGTAAATTCAGGCTGACGATCAGCTCTTAAATCCTCATCTCTAAAACATCTAGCTATTTGAAAATATCTTTCTATCCCTCCAACCATCAAAAGTTGCTTAAATAATTGAGGAGATTGTGGTAGGGCAAAAAATTTACCCTTATTTACACGACTAGGTACTAAATAATCTCTTGCTCCTTCAGGTGTAGATTTACAAAGAATTGGCGTTTCTACCTCTAAGAAATTTTCCTTATCTAAGAAATTTCTAATTGCCATTGTTATTTTATGGCGAACAATTAAATTATTAGTAACACTACTTCGACGAATATCTAAATAACGATACTTTAATCTAGTATCTTCTAAAGCCGTAGTAGTATTACTTATCTCAAAAGGAATATCTTTACTACTATTTAAAACCTCAAATTCCTTAACCTCTACTTCAATTTCACCAGTTGGTATATTAGGATTTTTACTTTCCCTCTCACAGACCTTACCTACCACTTTTATAACCGATTCACTTTTCAAAGCCACTGCTTGCTCATAAAAACTTGCACCGTCCCTAACAACAACTTGAACTATCCCACTTCTGTCACGCAAATCAATAAAAACAACGCCACCTAAATCACGTTTCTTTTGAACCCAACCATATAAAGTAAGCATTTCCCCAACATCTTTTATTGTTAAAGTTCCATTATTTATTGTTTTCACTTAAATTACTTCCTCTCTTTTCTTACTTTGAGTGTTTACCATGACATTCGCAACTGCCTTCTCCATCTTCACAATGACATTCATCATCACAATGACATTCATCATCACAACCACACTCATCAGTATTTAATTTTTCATCTAAATAATAAATTAGTACATCTAAACTAATAATTTCTTCTTCTTTAGTTCGATTGTTCTTAATATGTACTTCATTATTATCCAAATCTTCACTATTCAAAATTGCAATATACTTAGCATTCAAACGGTCCGCTTGTTTAAACTGACCTTTCATACCTCGACCAGCATAATCAGTATCAACAATGAACCCAGCCATTCTTAGTTCTTGCGTTAAATAAGCTGCATACTTTTTCTCATCTTCATTAACATACATAATAAACAAGTCAATATCATCAACTATTGGCATTTCAACTTTTTCCAGTTCTAAAGCTTTAACAATTCTACCAATTCCAGACGCAAACCCAATACATGCCGTTTCTGGACCATCCAATTGACTACAAAGCCCATTGTAACGGCCACCACCACCTAATACATTATTAGAGCCAAAACCATCTACTTTCGCTTCTATTTCAAATACTGTATGATTATAATAATCTAAGCCTCTTACTATATTTGGATTAACTTCATACTTAATTTGCATAATATCTAAATAATCTTTAACCTCTTCAAAACGTTTTTTACTTGCCTCATTTAAATAATCAATTGTCTTTGGAGCATTTTTTAACACTTCGTTTTCAGCATCAACCTTACAATCTAATATTCTTAATGGATTTTTTTGTAATCTAACTTTACAATCTTCGCAAAAATCATCAATATGTGGTTTAAAATATTCAATCAACGCCTCTCGATAGTTATTTCTCGATTCACTATCACCTAAAGAATTTATATTTACTTTTATTTCTTTCAAACCTAACATTTTATATATATTAACAGCTAAAGAAATTACTTCGGCATCTGTTAACGGATCATCACTTCCTAAAACTTCCATTCCGAATTGTGTCAATTCTCTATCACGACCTGATTGTGGTCTTTCATATCTATACATAGTTCCATTATAATAAACCTTTATTGGTTGATTTGGATCACCATACATTTTATTTTCAATATAACTTCTCACAACACCAGCTGTTCCCTCAGGACGAAGTGTAATATTTCTACCACCACGATCAACAAAATCATAGGTTTCTTTTGAAACTATATCTGTACTTTCTCCAATACCTCTATGAAATAATTCAGTTGCTTCAAAGATTGGTGTACGCATATAGGTATAATTATACTTTTCCATTGCTGCATCTATTATGCTTTCAACATACTTCCAAACCTTAGCCTCTCTTCCATAAATATCATTACAACCTTTTTGTTTTTGTATCATACTTTATCCTCCTTATAAAACAAAAAGTGCCACCAACCAAAGGACGAACTAAGCCGTGGTGCCACCTTATTTTCTACTCTTAAAACTTATAACGTAGTAACACGCTTCCAATTACTAGGATGTCTTCACCTCGTTGTTCTTAAATGTTTTCACCAACCACATTCTCTCTAGCAAAAACAAACAAAGTTACTCTTTCCAAGGAAGTCACCTCTATTATATATTAAATTTAAAATAAACTCAATCACTTTTTTAAGCGTTCAACATCTCTTGTCAACACCTTTTCATATGTAGAAACAGATGCAATATTTTCAATAAAAGTTGGACTAAATAATCTAGGTCTATGCTTTAGAACCTCACTAAATAGTCTACCATTAAATCCTTCTGCCTTTACCTCTTCTTTTAGAATAGTCCCAACAACTTCACCATACCCATACTTTTGAGTATACAAGGGATCTAAATCGCCATCCTCAATTTCATCCATCAATCCATCATCCACCTCAAAATATGGACTAAGTTTTTTAAATATTTTTTTAAGATTAACTGTTTTGGGACCTTGGATTATTGTTTTATCATCTAAAAGCGACAATAGATAAGCATCAATCATTCTATCCCTTCCTACTAATAACGTATTTATTGCTAAATCCTTAGTTTCATCCCTCATATATTTCTTTTCTAATAGAAAATCAATAAATAATTTTTCAAACATAATCGGAACAATTTCACTATTTGAAGTTGCATACGAATATTTTAAATAATTAAAGTAAGGATTAGAATAATCAAAATGTTCAAGATCATAAACATGTCCTAATTCATGAATTAATACAGACATACATAATACATTATATTTAAAAGAACATAAAGCTACCCCGGTATCCTTATTAACCGGATTATAATAACACCCTCCTAAATAATCACCATCACCGTAAGAAGGGATTGAAAAAAGTCTCCTATTTTCTACAAGTCTATCAAGTAAATTGTCTAATTTATACTTTTTTAAAAATTCATATACATATTCAAAAAATTCTTCTTTTGAAAGTTGCGAAAATTCCATTAAGTCATTAGATAAAAAATCATTCAATAACTCATTTTCTATATCAAACAACTCACCAAAATATTCTTTATAAAAAGCCTTATGTTTAAGATAATCTAACACACAACGCTTATCAATTGACTGCATCAAAGACTCATATTGTCTTACCGCCTTTTTAGACCCTAAAAGGGCATCAAAATCAATAGTTTCATAGTTTCCTGTTATAGTTGCTCTAAGTTCATATAATTGGCTAATATAATCAATATATGCACTTCTTTCAATATCGTCGCCACAATTTTTAATATCAGCATATGAATCCGCAAGCATTTTATCAACTTGCTTCAAAGCATTAGAAAACATTCGCATACCTACTCCCCCTAACCAAATTAGAATTTTATTTTTCTAACCAAATTGTTGTAGGTCCAATATTTGTAATTAACACATCCATATCTGCACCAAATACCCCTGTTGCTACCTTCATTCCTAAACTTCTTAATTCCTCATTAAAAGAATCATATAAAGAGCTTGCCGCATCATTTTTTAAAGCAGCTATATAGCTTGGTCTATTTCCTTTCTTAGCATCAGCATACAAAGTAAATTGAGATACAGATAGTATATCTCCTCCAAAATCTAAAATACTCTTATTCATAACCCCATTTTCATCTGGAAATATTCTAAGATTAACACACTTTCTTGCAAGAAACTTAACTTTTTCTAAATCGTCGCCCTCAGTAAAACCCACTAAAAGTACTAAACCACTATCAATAGATCCAACAACATCACCAGCAACACTAACACTTGCCTTGCCACTTCTTTGAACTAATACTCTCATCGCATTACCCTCTCTACTTTTTCAACATAAGAACTCTTTTCAAGACCCAAAATAACTTTATTTAACTGTTCCAATCCTGTCACATAACAATTAATTTCATAAGTAATCTTATCAACCTTATTAACAGTATTCATACTGTCAACATTAACATTTAACATTGAAACCGTTTGCATTAAATCTAACATATGATTTTCTGTTGTATTAGTATAAATAAACAACGACGTCAAATAACGTTTATTACTATTATCATTCCATTTAACTTCTAGTGTTCTATCTTCTAACATTGATAAATTATGACAATGTAATCTATGAACGGTAATTCCATTTCCTTTAGTAATATAACCAATTATTGGATCACCATAAACAGGATTACAACAATTAGCCAAATTTACTTTTACTTTATCTATACCACTAACAATTATATCGGCATCAATACTCTTTGAACTAACCTTAACTACTTTTGGCACAGGAACATCTTCACTTTTATGAATTATATTAATAACTCCATTAACTGGTGCCTTTCCATTGCCAATCGCTAAATAAAGTTCTTCCAAATCGCCAACTTTAATTTCTTCACATATCTTCTTAACATTCTCATCACTCAAAAACTCTGAAATGCTAAGTTTCCTCTTTCGCAACTCTTTTTCAAGTGAATATGAACCACGCTCAATATATACTTCGCGATCATTCTTAGTAAAGAAACTCTTAATTCTATTTTTTGTTTTTGTAGCCTTTACAATATTTAGCCATTCCTTCGATGGTGTTGAGTTCTTATTTGTATTAATTTTGACAATATCATTATCCTTTAATTCATAATTTAATGGCACAATATTATTATTAACAATTGCTCCAACCATCGTTTCTCCAACTTTAGTATGAATAGCATAAGCAAAATCAATCGGTGTTGCTCCACGTGGCAACTCGATTACATCCCCTTTAGGTGTAAAAACATAAATATTATTGTTTAAAACTTCATCTTTAACACTATTGACAAACTCTTCACTACTCATATTTTCTTTAGATAGATCAATTATTGACTTAAAGAACTGTAGCTTTTGTTCTGTCGTTGATTGTAGATTAGCTGCACTATTAGACCCACCATTCTCTTTATAAGCCCAATGGGAAGCAATACCATTCTCTGCGACTTCATCCATTTCATAAGTTCTGATTTGAATTTCAAATAAATATCCATCAATTCCAAATACTGTTGTATGCAATGATTGATACATATTAGGCTTTGGCATCGCAACATAGTCCTTAAATCTTTTTGGCAAAGGTCGAAACTTTGAATGAATAATACCTAGAGCTAAATAGCACTCCTGCTCTGTATTAACTAAAATTCTAAGTGCCAATAAATCATAGATATCACTAAACTTTTTCCCTTTATCAAGTTTATTATAAATACTATAAATGCTTTTAGCTCGACCCTTAATCTCATGTGGAATATGATGTTCTGTAAGCAAATTAGAAACTTCAGTAAGCATATCATAAACTGTTTTATCTCTTTCGATTTTTGTTTTATTAAGTTTCTCCGCAATATCATAAAACACATCCGGCTTTAAATAACGAAGTGACAAATCTTCTAATTCGCTCTTAATTTTATGAATTCCCAAATGGTGGGCAATTGGAGCTAAAATATCTAACGCTTCATGAGCTTTAACTTTTTGTCGATCTTCAGGCGTTGCCCATAAGGTTCTCATATTATGAAGTCTATCTGCCAATTTAATAATAATTACTCTAACATCTTCACTCATTCCTACAATAATTTTTTTATAATAATCAATCAAATATTCATTTTCTGTAGAAAAATGAATTTTACTAAGTTTGGTTACACCTTGAACTAATTTAGTAATATTTTTCCCAAATAATTCTTCCATCTGTGCAACAGTACAGTCACAATCTTCTAAGACATCATGTAATAATCCAGCACTTATAGTTTCATAATCCGCATAAATAGTTGTCAAAATTTGTGCCACATTAAGTGGATGGGTAATATAAGGTTCCCCACTTTTTCTAAATTGTCCTTCATGTTTTTCTTGTGCAAAAAGGTAAGCCTGTTGGATTACCTTTATTTTTTCTTCATCTTCAATATAAGCTTTTACTTTCTCTAGCACATCTTCAAAAGTAATATTATCTTTTTGTTTAGACGTAGGAACCATCTCCTCTCACTAACAATTAATTCCCTTTACTTTCTTTTCTTCAAATTCATCAGTATAAATTCGTTTTTGTTTTTGTGGTTTTCCAATATTCTTCTTTTCAAAAAATATAAATACTCCCATTGAAATAAAGATTGACGAATACGTTCCAGCCACTAATCCAATTAACATAGCTATATTAAATGTAAATATTTCTTGTGGTCCTAAAATCATTAACGCTGCTATTGGAATTAAAGTTGTAATAGATGTAAATAGTGTTCTAGAAAAGGTTTCTTGAATACTTCTATTACAAATATTTTCTAACTCATCTTTTGTTAATTTTTTCTTATTAGCCTTAGCTAAATTTTCACGTACCCTATCAAAAGACACAATTGTATCATTAATAGAATATCCAATTATTGCTAATACAGCAGCAATAAACATTGTATCAACTTCTAATCTAAATAATGCAAATAAAGCAAACATAACAGCAACGTCATGTACCAATGCCACTACACCACCAATTGCATAACTAAATTTAAATCTAACTGAAACATATAAAATAATACCTACTAAAGCTATAGTTACAGCTAAAACGGCATTCTTAACTAATTCCTTTTTAACAACATTAGAAACAACACCAATATTTACTTTAGCATCATATTTATCCTCGAAATATTTATTCACTTTCTTTACTTCTTCGCCATTAAAAGCTTTGGAAACTCTAACAACAATCTCTTCATCTTCAAAAGAAATATCAGTAGCTTCAATACCCAATTCTTCTAAATCAGTCGTTAAAGTTTTTGTTGTTAATTTTTCTTCTGTAGCAATTGTAATATCACTACCTGCCTTAAAATCAATTCCTAAGTTAAGCCCCTTAATACCAATCACTATTCCACCAATAGCAATAATTATTACTGATAATAAAGACCATAAACCTCTATGTTTCAAGAAATTTACATTTTTAAAAGGAATCATCTTAATTTCTTCATTTTTACTTACATCAGGAATATTTTCCTTTTTTACATTAATAAACAAATTAACCTTATCATTAAAATAATCAGTCTTAACAAAACTATTTACTAACCATCTTGTTAAAAATACCATTGTTACCATTGTTACTAATACTGTAATTATATTCATAGTAGCAAATCCTTTAATACTAGATTCACCAAAAATAAACATAATAATTCCTACTAATAAGGTGGTAACATTACCATCGATTATTGCTGAAAAACTTGATTTTGTTCCTTCTCGAATCGCTAAAGGTAAACTTTTACCACTATGTAATTCATCTCTAATACGCGAAAAAGTAATAACATTAGAATCAACAGCCATTCCAATTCCAAGTACTAAAGCAGCAATACCAGGAAGTGTCAACACTCCTCCAACTAACCAAAATACTAAAAATACTAAGAATGTATATAACATCATTGCGCAGGAAGCAATAAATCCCGAAAAATGATATACAACAATTAAAATTGTAATAATTGCCACAACTCCAACAATTCCAGCAACAAGTGTTTTTTCCAATGTTTGATCACCGAATGCAGCCCCAACCGTTCTACTAGAAACTTCACTTAATTTACTTGGTAATGAACCACTATTAATTAAATCTACTAAGTTTTCTACTTCCTCTAAAGTAAAATCACCTTGAATAATAACATCACTAGCAAACCCTTGAGAAACAGTTGCTGCACTCAAACAATTAGAACCATCTGTTCCACATTTTGTACTGTCATCAGCAAAACTATCAGTCATTTGATTAAAATCCAACCAAATAACTATCATATTTTCTCCATCTTCACGTTCACTAATTTCCTTAGTTACATTATAAAACTTATCTTTATCTTTAACAGTCAATGCTACCGCTGGATTTCCAGATTCATCCTGTCCTACTTTTGCCTTTCCAGCCTCTAAAACATCGCTAGCCATCAATAACTTATCATCAACATCTCTAAAAGTTAATGATGCAACCGTTGATAATTGACTACGTGCTTCCTCAGGATCAGTAACGCCAGCTAACTTCACTCTAATTCTATCGTTACCTTCAAGAATTATTTCTGGCTCACTTACTCCTAAACTATCAATTCTTTTACTTAAAGTTTTATAAGTTGCTGTCATTTTACTACTAGTCATTTTTGAACCATCAATAGACTCAACTTTATATAAAACTTCAAATCCCCCTTGCAAATCCAAACCGAACTTTAGATTCTTAAATAATGGAACAAACAAAAAACAAATTCCAATTATTATTAGGGTTAAAAACGTAGCTTTTCTTACTACTTTTGTCTTATTTCCTTTCTTGTTCACGAATCTCACCTCATAAAATCTCTATACTACTATCAAAATGTTGTGTTCGTTTTAATTTACCAATTTTCATCTTTATATAATTATCAATTTTCTCATTTTCAATATTTAAAATATCATCAACTATATCATAAAGCATCAAATCACTAGACCTGCTCCACTTAGATTCAATCAAAAAATTCCATATATCAACTTCCTGAATATATCCCATTCCAAGTCTATTCAATTCACTTTTTTTTGCTCTAAGTGCTGGCCGAACTCTCTGATATAACTCTTCTTTACTAGAAAACTCATAATCCATAAAAGATCACACACCTTTTGAATAAACCTATTATATCAAAAATAAATTTAAATTAAAACATATAATTTCCTATTTTGTCCATAAAATAAAGAAAAAAAGATGCCTTAATCATCTTTTTTTGCTCTGGGGAAACTTTTAAAATAAACCTCTTTCAATCTATCTGTAGTAACATGTGTATATATTTGAGTTGCCTTTATACTCTCATGACCTAACAATTTTTGAACTGTCAGAAGATCACAGCCTCCATTTAATAAATGGGTAGCAAAACTATGTCTAAGCATATGTGGCGATATATTTTTATTTAAACTTGTTTTCTTTATCAATTGATCCAAAATATATCTAACCCCTCTTTCAGTAAGACGTCCTCCATTCTTATTCAAAAACAAATATTCCTCACATTGCAAATTCAACCTAATGTATCCATCATTTAAATACAACTTAAGAATTTCCTCACAATATTCACCATAAGTAACAATTCTTTCCTTGTTACCTTTCCCAAGTATTAAAATACTTCGACTACTCAAATCAATATCCTTAACTTTAATATTAGTAAGTTCCCCAACTCGTACTCCCGTTGCATATAATAATTCTAGTAATAATAAATCTCTTTGCCCCAAGGGTTCTGTTTTATCAGGCACTGAAAATAATATTTCTAACTCATTATATTCAAAATAACGTGGTAACTTTTTTTCCTTCTTAGGACCATTAACTAAAGAAAAGACATTACTAGTAACTACTTTTTCATTTGCCAAAAACTTATAAAAACCTCTTAGTGCACTAAGTTTTCTATCAATTGAAGCATTATTATCTTTCTTCTTCTCTTTTAAATACATTAAATAAAATCTAATATCACTATATTCAACTATTTTAAAATCCAACGCTTCTGTCTCTAAATATTCTAAATACTCTACAATGTCATTACAATAACTAACAACTGTATAATCAGAATAGTTTTTTTGATATTTCAAATATTCTAAATATTTTTCTAGATACTTATTGCTTTTTACCGAATATTTTAACATCAGCACTTTCACTTCCTACACTCATACCGCTGCTTTCATAAGCTAAATCTCTCTTCATACATCCTTCGTATAACATACACCAATTATATGTATCCATAATACATTTAGAACTTTTAAAACGCTTTCTTATATATGATTTATCTCGATCACAAGCTTCTCTTAATTCCTCGGCTTCGCTATATTCTCCCATCTCTCGAGCCATTGTCAATTGTTCCTTATGAACAGCATAGTTTATAAAAAACTTTGGCATATTTCCTGTTAGCAATCGATTAAACATATCACGCTCTTCATCTAATATTGGATGTTTAAATGTATCTTCATTGAATACCCATTTCTCTCCATTCCATCTAAAAACATTAGTTGGAATTGTATCTAATATTCTAAATATTTCCTGTGGCATTTGTTCAACAGGTATTTTCTTCTTCGCAAGATCAATTTTAGGTGTTCTATATCTTTCTGGTATCCTTGCCTTTTCTTCCTTAACAACCCTTTTGGTAGCTTCTCTAATACGTTGACTATCTCTCTCATCATAAAAGTCAAATAAAGATAATTGACCATCACAATAATCCTTTTCAAGTTCAAGTGCAAGTTGTGGGGCAATAGCTAGCCTATCACTATAATTTTCTTCGATAAACTCTTGATTCATAGCAACTCGATCGTCATGTGAAGAAGCACTAAACCCTTCTAATCTATTCAAGGCCTCAATTACATTTCTTGCCTCACGATAGCCACCAAATCTAAAATATCGATCATATTTTAACTCAAAGGGAATTTCCCCATACTTAGGTATTTCTGCCAATTGTTCAGCAAAACGTCGAGATATATTAGTCTCACCATCCATAATCATTCCAAAAAAATCAGCACTAGAATAAACTCGGGTAATAATATCATCATAAACAACATTCATCGCTTTTCTATCAGCATTCAAATCCCCATTCAATGAATTTTTTGCAATACTTCGTAACGCATTTAAACGATGCGAATTCCCAGCGGCATAAATTGGTTCCTCAAACCTGATATATGTTGAACCATCTTTTCTTCCTTTACTTGCAATAAATATATCAACGTTTGGATCATCAATATAATTATTTTCATATAACCTATTTGCTAAAGTTTCTCGACTATCAAAACAACTAGTAACTAAATCAATTGCTTCTAAATCATTATCTCTAGTTACCTTATTTGTTGCCGCAGTTTCTTCTAAATACCATGAATCATTAAGTTTAAGAATTTGAAATTGATTACTCCTCTTATTCCTTGCTACTAAAAAAAATTTACCCATAAGAATCACCACCTATATTAATTATACCTTTTTTTATAAGATTAAAACAATCTATTTTACATTCTCTTTGACTCAACCGAAGTAGCAGTTTTAACACTTTCAAATGACTTCAGTCGTTCAATAAACATCCTTCCCATAAAATAACCTTCATAACCTGATGTATAATCACTCATAATTCTTCTAATTCCTCTAGCCGCTAGTGAAGAATTTTCCGCATCCATTCCTATTAAAAAATCTAATTTTTCTTTAGCACTATACTCAGTCTCAAATGTCTGATAAAATTCTCTAGCCACTTGTTCATTGCTAATAAAACTGGCCATTTTTTCCCTAATGCCATAAATATTAGGCTGTATTTTCTCTCGACCTACAACTACCGCAAGGCTTTCTTCTCCTTGCATTGGATTACCACCTAATAAAACATATCGTTCTAAATCTCTCAATGGAATTTCATCAGTATTAAAAAAAATTCTAAAACTACCATTCTCTGAAACTCCAGCCAATAATTTTTTATATTTACTGTTACTCTTAATATCCTCTAGCTTATTAAAATTTTTACAAGTATATTGATCCAATTCACAAAGCTCCATTTCTTCCAATAAAACTCTCTCCGAACCAGCAATATATTCTAATCTTGCTCGCATAACCTACCCCCAATGTTTCACATATTATATCACAAAAGTACTAATAAAGCAAGAAAAAGAGTGTTCCTACGCTTCGTAAGAACACTCACTACATTTAATCTTTCCATTTTTTTCAACCAAAATCTTACCACACTCTGGACAAACACCACCCGTTGGTTTATCCCATGAAGCAAATTTACATTTTGGATAATTATTACATCCGTAAAAAATCTTTCCTTTACGTGTTGTTTTTTCTACAATCTTTCCTCCACATTCCGGACAATCCATTATCTCTTTAACTTCTACTACATCTTTCTTTATATACTTACACTCTGGATAATTAGAGCAAGCAGTAAATTCACCATAACGACCTTTTCTAATGACTAAAGAACTGCCACATTCTGGACAAACTTCGCCTGTCTCTACTGGAGCTTTTTTCTCCATGTCACTAAAAGCCTCTTTCACCCGCGGTTCAAATAATTTATAAAAATCATCTAAAACTTCATTCCATACAGCTTTACCATCAGCTATTTCATCTAAATCTTCTTCCATATCTCGAGTATATTCAACATTAATAATATCACCAAAAAACTCTTGCAATTTATCAGTTGTTTCAAACCCAACTTCTGTCGGCTTAAATTTTTTTTCAACCATTTCTACATAATCACGTTCTTTAATTGTATCAATTGTCTTTGCATAAGTAGATGGTCTTCCTATTCCAAGTTCTTCCATTTCTTTAATCAATTTCGCCTCAGTATATCTTGCTGGCGGATTAGTAAAATGTTGTTCTGACACAACATCATTTGTCACTAATTCACCATTTTCATTAAATTCTGGTAAGATTTTATCTTCACTAGATTCATAATCTTTATATACTTTTAAATAACCATCAAAAAGAAGTATTTGCCCTGTTGTTTTAAAGCGATAATCATTATTATCAAATACTACGGTAGTTTGATTGACCTTCGCATCAGCCATAAGTGAAGCTAACGCTCTTTTATAAATCAAACTATACAACTTGAACTCATCATTTGATAAATAACTTTTAATCCTCTCTGGTTCTCTTAAAATACTCGTTGGTCGAATTGCTTCATGAGCATCTTGCACATTATCAGTTTTTTTACTTGTTTTAACATAACCAACATATTTTTTACCGTATTTTTCTTCAATATATTTCATAGCTGGATAAACAAATTGTTCAGATAAACGAATTGAATCTGTTCTCATATAAGTAATTAAACCAACCGTCTCACTTTCTAAATCAATTCCTTCATATAGTTTTTGCGCAATACTCATTGTTTTTTTTGCTGAGAAACCCAATTTGGTTGAAGCTTCTTGCTGTAAAGTAGAAGTTGTAAATGGTAATTTCCCTTTCTTATTTTTCTCTTTCTTTTCTATACTAAAAACTTTGTAAACATCACTTAACTCACTAAGTACTTTATCAGCTTCCTCCTGATGCTTAAGCTCAATGTCATCATCTTTGTATTTAAATAAATTTGCTTCAAACTCTTTAAATTTGGCAGTAATAGTCCAATACTCTTCTGGAATAAAAGCCATAATTTCTCGTTCGCGATCAACAATCAATTTTAAAGCCACGCTTTGAACACGTCCAGCACTCTTTGCACCTATCTTGCTTTGAAGTAATTTGGATAATCTAAAACCAATAATACGATCTAATATTCTTCTTGTTTCTTGACTACGAACCAAATCATCATTAATAGTTGTTGGATTATTAATTGCCTCAATTACCTTATCTTTAGTAATTTCGTTAAACAAGACTCTCTTATAACAATTATCCTTTATTCCCAAAGCATCCTTCAAATGCCAAGCAATAGCTTCCCCTTCACGATCTGGATCACTAGCCAAATAAACAAGTTCCGCTTCTTTAACATCTTTTTTCAAATCTTTTATCACACCGGATTTACCTTTAATCGCAACATAATTAGGTTTAAATCCATTTTCAATATCAACTCCCAATCCATACTGTCCTGTTGTTGATAAATCTCTAATATGTCCCTTCGATGAAACAACCTTAAAATCATTTCCTAAATATTTTTCAATCGTTTTACTCTTACTAGGACTTTCAACTATCACTAAATTCTTGGCCATAAAACCACTCCCTTGTTAAAATACTATCTTCTCTAATATAATACGCTATTTTTTCTATATATTCGAAATATTTTATTTATGATTTGCAATATAATTTTTAACCGGTCCATAACTTCTACGGTGTTCATCAATTATACCATATTCTTCGATTGCCGCAAGATGTTTTTTTGTAGGATACCCTTTATTCTTCTTAAAATCATACATTGGGTATATTAAATCCAACTCATCCAACATCCTATCTCTTGTAACCTTAGCAATAACTGAAGCTGCACTTATTGTTATACTTTTTAAATCGCCTTTAATAATTGATGTCGTTGGAATAGACAAGTTCAAAGGCATTGCATCAATGAGAACATGCTCAATTTTACACATTTTTAAACATTCATTTATTGCTTCATACATCGCTAATTTTGTAGCTTCATAAATATTAACCTCATCAATCTTTCTCTCATCAATTATACCAATCCCATATCCTAACGCCTGCTTTTTTATTTCATCAAAATAATAATCTCTCTTTTTCTCACTTAATTTTTTCGAATCCGTTAATCCTTCTAAGTTAAATTTTTCTGGTAATACAACACAAGCAGCTACTACAGGTCCAACTAATGGTCCACGACCTACTTCATCAACTCCAGCAATAAAAGTTAAGCCTTTTGCTCTTAACTCTCTCTCATATATATAGTTATCATTTTTTTCCATATTTAAACACTCCAAACCTATATTAACACAAAACCACACTAAAAAACAAAAAAAATAAAATCTACGTAAATAAAATATACGTAAATTTTACTTTAATATTTTCTCCAGTCTCTTGTGCGATTGTTCATCAAATCTCTTGTACAAATCTAAATCCAAACCACTTACATCGAAGTTTCTCTTCGCTGCCATTGATTTAATAACATTAACCAAATCAACATCCAAATAACTTTTTAGTATTTCTACTAACTGCGGATACTTAACCATCATTTCATGATAATCATCAATATCACCTAAATAAACAAAATCACTTCTATATTCAAAATCATCATCCGCAATCATTTCCAACGACTCTTCATAATCAAACATTGGTCCTAAACTAAGACTTTCAAATTCATCAAATACATAATAGCAATTAAGTGGACGATCTTGTTGACACATATAAATATCTAATCCAAACATCTCTAAATTCTGCTTTAAAAAAGACTTTTTATTATTTTCATCTTTACACCATTCAAAAATGCTTTCAAAAGACTTATCAGGCATTCCTAGAGTAAGTGTTGAAGCGACTAAATAAGCCTTACCATCTTCACAAAAACTATATGATCCAACCCTAGTATTTTCATTATCAAAAAGAATACTTTTCTTTCTAACATCACCAGGCTTTAAAAAACTCACAGGAAAGTAATGATTTGAATTTACTCCCCTAATAGTAGCTAATTCTTCACCTATAAATTCTACCACGTCAAAATCCTTATGATAAATTTCCGGCTTGTTTGGAACATCGGCCATAGCAGCGTTTCTTTTAGTTGCATAAACAATTGCTGACTTAGTTGTCAAAATACCATACTCATACATTTTATTTTAACCTATCTAACGTTATTTCACCAAAATAACCATTTTTTAAATCTCTAACTATAATATTCGAAACCTTGTCATAATCGGCTATCCCTCCCCGACTTAATGCTCCACGTCTAGCAGCAATTAAGTCATAAGCCTCAACTAAATCTTCATCTAATTCCAAAATTCCATATCTTTCCTTTAACTTTTCTGGATATAATTCATTTAATTTCCTAAGAATAAAACAGGCAAGCTCATCAATATTTAAAATTTCTTCTTTAATTGACGATAAACTAGCTAAAATATGTGCTGCCTCTTGATCTTCTAATTTAGGCCACAAAATTCCGGGCGAATCCAACAGTTCTAAATCTTTATTGATCCTAATCCAACTTAAACTTTTAGTAAAACCTGGAGTATTACCAACCCCAGCCGCTTTTCTACCAACCAATCTATTAATTAGGGTTGATTTACCAGCGTTAGGAATTCCAACAATCAAAACACGACCAGCACGAGGTTTCATTCCTTTAGCTTCACGCTTACTATTAACATCCTTCATAAGTTCATTAGTTATCTCAATAATTCTTTTTACTCCAACACTATTATTACTCATTAAATCAACTGGAACAACTTTATAACCTAATTCTTCATAATACTTAACAAACTTCTCAGTCTCTTTCTTATCACATAAATCATACTTAGTCATAACTAAAATTCTAGGTTTATCCTTAATTAAATCATCAATATCAATAATTTTAGAAGCAAGAGGCATTCGTGCATCAATAACTTCATAAACAATATCTATTAAATTAAGTTTTTCACCAATTTCTCTTTTAGTTTTAGCCATATGGCCTGGATACCAGTTGATACTGGTTTTTGAGAACGATTTTTCTACATTTTCCATAAATTTCACTTCCTTTTCAAAGTCTCGAACACATATAATTATAACATAAAAAAAGCAGATATTTCTATCTACTCAATAAATTGTAATTTGTATTAAAGGTTTAAATTATTTATTATTTTTACTATATCATCATAATCTGGTACATTTTCTTTAACTTTACTGTAATCATCTTCAAAATTTTTTAATTCCTCTCTGCCTGATTTATCTACACCATATCCTACATTTGTTCTTAAATCTAAATCTGTTCCATAGTCTAATAACAGCTGTAATGTTTCTGCTGCCTTATCATTATCATAAAATCTTAAAGCAAGTAATCCATTTTTATTCATATTAGATTCTTGATAATTTGGATCAGCACCATTTTCGAGTAATAGTTTTGTTGCACCATAATATCCACATTCTGTTGTATAAGTAAGTGGTGTATTAACTCCTTGTGGATTTTCATAAATTTGCACATCTGGATTTACTCCATTTTTTAATAACAATTCTAAAATACTCCATTCATCTTTTTCTTTGTTTTCATCTGGATTATATTTTATCGCATAATATATAGCTTTTGTTGTTTCATTCGGATTCCACCCATCGTTTAAATATTGCTCCACTTTATCGTAATCATAATCTTTTATTGCAACTAATTCTTTGCCCTCTTCTTTTATTTGCTTTTGCCTTTGTACTTCATCATAATTTACAAAATTATTTATAATTTTATAATCTATAAATCCAAAAATAATTGTTAGAATTAGCAATACAATAAATGTTTTTGTAAATCTCTTTTTAACTAATCTTATTATTCCAAATACTATTGTTAATATTAGTAATGTAATAATCATTACATTAAATCCTATAAATAAAATTCCTAAAAAAATTACTGTTAAAGATGCCATAACAATCCCCCAATATCAATTACCATTTTAATAACCCTTATTTATTGTTTCATTATTTACTAAAACTAATATACTTCTATTTTCATCTAAAATTACCATTCTATTTACACCAAGTGTTTCATTATTAAACGGATTTTCATAATCATATTCAAAGCCTATACTATATTTTGTATTATCTGTAGTTATATCACAACTAAATCTATAAGTTTTTCTATGCTGTCCATTATCCCAATGAGTATCTGAACCATTTAACTGTGAGTTAAAATCTGTAATATTTTCATTTGAAATATCTATTAGTTTATTTATTCCTTCGTTTAAATTTTTTACATTATTTATCATATCGTTTGAGAAAATATTTTTTATATTTTCATAATCTTTTGTCTTAATTTTACTTATTATATACTCACAAATAATCTCTGTTTTTTTATCATCTGACATAAATAGCTGTTTAATAGGATTATCTGATAATATTATTTTGCCATCTTCTTGTCTTATATTTATGCTTTCATTATTACTTATATTTATTTCATTAAAACTCTTTATCAAATTATTTATTGTGAAGAAATCAACAACTCCAAATAGTATTGTTACAATTAACAAAATTATAAAAGTCTTTTTAAATTTCTTTTTAACTGCTCTGATAATTCCAAATACTATTGTAAGTACAAATAATATAATACTAATGATACAAACAACTAATGTCAATATTCCTGCTATTCCAAATGTTAATATATCCATCATTGAAAACACCCCTATAAATTACTATTTGTTTAATTCTCTTTCTAAATCTCTCATATATCTTTTTTGTTGACTTTTTAAATAAAATTTTGCTAACATTTTCATTATAAAACTATTAACCTCTATTTCTTCTGTAAAATCTAATTCAATATTACCATTTGGAAGTTCTTTAAAAATACCTATCCATTTTCCTTTTAGATTTTCATTTTTTAATTCAAATTTATATACTTTTAATTTTTCTTTTGAAATAATAGTAAAATAAGTAGGAAAATTCTTTTTTGTATATTCAACAAAATGTGTATTATCTATGATTTCTATTTTTGATAAATCGCTTCTCCAAGCAAAATTGGCATTATCTGTAATAATATTCCATAATTTATTTTTATCACAATTAAATTCTTTTTTTATATTTGACCTAATCATAGATATACCTCCATAACTTATTAAACTTGAATTATAATTCTATTAAAACATTTTCAAAATCTTTAACATAGTATTTTATATTTTTTGTTCCCTTTGAAATGATAGTATGTCCTTCTTCTTCAAGTAATCTTTTTTGTAGTTCTATTGCTTCAGGATATTTTACATTTAATTCGCCATCTGATTTTAATGTTCGCCAATAAGGTGTAATATCAGCATCCCTTTGATAACTAGCCCAAGCTACAATATTTACAAATATTCCAGCAGTCATAGGATCAGTAAAATCGGCTTTATTTTGTTTTGCAAGATAATCTCTCATTTGACCTACTGTAACTAATTTTCCTTTCGGAACTTTTTTCATTAGTTTATCATAATAAAGTGGAGGTGCAAAAAACATTTTAGAGCCACCATATTTTTTAATAGTATTTTCATCTTCTACAATTTGAATTTTAGGCATATCTTTATTGTTTTTCATCATAGTATTAAAATCTTTTTTATTCTCATTAGCCATATTATCAACTCACTTTCAAATTACTATTTATCTATTTCTTCTAATAGTAAGTCAAAATCAGATTTATATAATTTATCTTGTTTTATTCTATATTTTTCAAATTCTGTTAATGCTTTATCGCAAGCAATTTGATGCGATATTTTTCCAGCATCTTTTAGCACATCTAAATCATCTGCTAATAGGAATTTATCAATTCTTGTTGCCCAGTCTTCCATTGTCATAGGTATATGTCTTTTTGCTCTGTTTTCTGCTAAATCTAAAAATGCTGAAACAATTAGTTCTAAACTTTCTAATTCTTCTTTACTTAAATAGTTTTTTGCAATAACTACATCTGTTTCTAAAATTTTACCATTAGGGGAATTTTTCCAATTAGTCAGTCCCATATGTTCCTTATCTGCATCTGCTCTATTATATATAATTTCGGCAGCTGTTTTATGCGATACAGCGTAATGCATTTTATTTTGAACTTTTTTAAAAAACTTAATAGTTGTAGGAGATTTTTTATCATAATCTACACTAGTAGCATATATATCCGTTACTTTTTGATAAAATCTTCTTTCAGATAATCTTATTTCTCTTATTTCTGCAAGTAATGAGTCATAATAATCCTCATCAAAGAAAGCTCCATTTGCCATTCTTTTTTTATCTATTATATAACCTTTTTTTGAAAACTCTTTTAATATATAAGTTGCCCATCTTCTAAACTGAATTGCTCTTTCTGAATTTACTTTATAACCAATAGAAATAACCATATCTAAATTATAATATTGTACATTTCTTTTTACTTCTCTATTCCCTTCATTTTGAACTAGTAAGAATTTCTTACTAGTTGAATTTTGTTCTAACTCATAACTACCGTATATATCATTAATATGCATAGTAATATTATTTCTGGTGGTATTAAAAAGTTCTCCAATAGCTTTTTGGGTTAACCACAAATCTCCATCTTCAAATCTAACTTGGACTCCTTTATCATGAGTTTGTCTTTCAAAAATTAAAAATTCAGCACTACTGCTTCTAATTATTAAATCTTTTGTCATATTCCCGCTCCTTTCTATAATATATTTTTTCTTTTAAATTTTAAAGTGTTCAACGGCGACCTCAACCCTACAATTCCTCACCCAAAAAATAGGATATTTTAGTCAAAAAATGCTATTTTTTATGATTTTTTTATTTTTTTATAAAAATCGTGTAAGATCTAAATCTTCTAAAATCCTTTATTTATAAGTTTTTTGAAAGTGTGCAATAAATCGATATCAGTCAGTTAATTGTCGTATTTTGTCCTTTATTGCCGTTCATTATTATCACTTCCTCAGTTTTTTTATCATTTTTCTTTCGCTTAACGGTAAGATTTCATTTACTTGTTCATCATATAAATTATTTACTAAGTTGACTGAAGCATCTAATAGCGATTGCAAATCTTCATAAGGATCTTTACCATAATCTAATCTATATAACCAATCAAGATATTTAACTTTAGCAGCATCGTTAGGTCTTCCGTAAATAACTTTACCACTATGTAGCCAATAACCAAATTCAACATTTGTAGTAAAAGCTGCCATATCTGGTAATTTTCTCGGTATCCAAAATAAAATTACCGTCGCATTTGTTAAAGCAATTCGCTCCCACATTGCTTGATCAACATAATCTTCTTTAGGCTTCCAAGTAGAATATTCAGGAACATAAACTATTCCATCAAACCCAATTTGTTCTAAAATTTGACAAGCCTCACTCCTCCAAGAAACAACATTTTCACCTCGTGGAGTTGGACCTGCTAAAAATATAGATTTCTTTCCTTTAATAACCTCTTGGTCAGAATAATTAATTATCATATTTCGCCTCTTTCATATTTATCTATATAAGCTTTTTATAACATTCATAATAGTATCTTCTGCCTTTTTCTCATTATTCGAAAAGCTTATTTTTACTAATGTCCCATTGACTTTAAAAGCATATGGGTTCTTTGTGGTAACAATAAAATCCAATATTCTCTCTTCTCTACATTTTTTCTACTCATTTTTATATCTTCTATATATAATTATAACATAAAAAAATGGAATAATTCCATTCTTGTACTAATATTTCTCGTGATAATTTTTTAAAACTGTTTCTTTAACTTCAGATAGCCTTTTTTCACTAGTGCTTTAAAATTTATAATCCCAAAACTTCCATTATGCTTTAAATTAAAATAATCATTCCTATAATATTAAACAACTATCTCACATAAAATTTAATACCATATGCCACTCTTTGCTTATTTTGCTAACTTTTATATTATGTTTTTATTTTTATTAATAAATATAAATTGCTATTTCCCTATTGTAGTTGACTTTGATGCATATTATATATAATTGATATTACATCTCAAAGCATATACTAAATATTCAGTAAAAATTTTTGTCATTACTTTTGGAATATTTTCTAAAAAAATATTCAGTTGTTCTTCATGTGAATCCTCTTTATTAGTCTCAGATTCGTTTTTTGGAAAATCTGATATTCCTTTTATTACAACACATTCAACTCCATTAGCCCTGCATATATACTCAATTGCTGCTGACTCTGTATCTGCTATTGTTATTCCATTTTCTTTTAGTTCAACATAGTCTTTCCACATAACTACTGGTTTATCTGCTGTACCAATCGTTCCAGTTAAAATTAATTTATTTTCAAAATCATTTAAAACAGTAAAAGAATCTTTTATTAATGGTTCTGTCTCTTTTACGGTACAATCATATTGAACCGCTTTATTTGGTATAAAAATATCTAATACTTTATATTTATCATCAATTCCTGCACATGTCCCTACAACAATTATCTTATTAAGATCAAAATGATCTATCATATATTGTGTAGATGCGGACGCATTCATCTTTCTTACTCCACCTAAATACAAAATAACTTCTTGATTATCAATTACCTTTTTAAAATATTCGCCAAAAGGATATCTTATACATTTCTCATGAGATACACCAAAATAATTTAATGTAGCCTCCCACTCTTTTTTAGCCGCAACACTTATTCCTATCATTTTTTCACTTCTTTCTTTATAAATTTAGTTCTATCACTCATATAATTATTTTCTCTTTTCAAATATCAATTTAATCAAATTAAAAATATCAATTAAATCATTTAACTAATACTCATATTCCATATGAGAAATACTTCCTGCTTTTTAACAAATTTCTCTCCTAGCTCAGAACAAATCTTCAATAACGTTAATCCAATCTTGCATTGTCATAATATATCTTTCTTCATTTTGTTCACAAACCACTACTAAAACTTTAAATTTCTTAAATTATAACATTAAAATAACGAATTATAAACTATATGTAACAAAGTTTAAGATAACATCAACATTATAACATACCCTATTTATAAATTAAAATAAAAATGTATCAAAATATTTTAGATCTGTACTAGGATAAAACTATAAAAAAAGAACATTCTTACAACTACTTAAAATTATTTCGACACATCAAAGAAAATCAAATTTATTATAGAACTATGTTTAAACTAAACTTTGACTTTTCAATTCACTATAATAATTATTTAGAGAAAGAAAATGCCATTAAATATTTAGGAACTACTAAACATCTTGAATATCATATTGAATTTTTTAAAGCGGGTATGAGTGCAATCATAAAGAAATGGTTATTCAATGGTTGTATTGAAAGCCCCGAAGATATGGTAGAAATTTTAAATAAAGAATACATAAGAAAAAGTCTTGAAAAATAATCAAGACTTTTTTATTAATAACTTTAAAATTGTCAAATGCAAATCTATCTATAAGTCAAATTAGAAATTAAATAAATTATAATATCCCAAGTTTTGGGAAAGTTCTGCAATATAATACTTTCTATTTCTGATTTTGTAACTTCATCCTGTAATAACTCAACCACTCCCTTTACATGGTTTCCAATAGCAATATAACCATAAGCATAATCTCCCGATGCAACATATTTAGCTAGTGCCACTCCACCTATTGAATAAAATCCAAGAGATATTCCTCCAATCGAAAATAATCCTATTGATATACCACCAATAGCAATACTACCAATAGATATCCCCGCTATTGAAAAAAGTAATCCTAAAGCAAATGCACCCAATGATATAAGCCCTATACTTACTGCTCCTAAAGCAAATAAACCAATTGCCACTCCACCTAACGCCACAATTCCTTTTGCAACATTACCAACAGCAATAATCCCTTTAGCTATTCTAATCTCTCGACCCAATCCGATGTTAATATGAACCAACGGAAGTCCACTAATTTTTATTTTACTAATATACTCATAACCCCTACTAGAGCTATCAACATATACTTTTTGAGCATCAGTAACTAATTGATCCAAACTAATATCGAATGTCTTAGATAACTTTTTAGCCTGTCTTATATCTGGACTAGATTCTCCTAGTTCCCAATTACTTATCGTCTGCCTTGTAACTCCTATTTTTTCTGCAAGTTGCTCTTGTGAAAGATTTTGTCTTCTTCTTAATTTTGAAATATTTTTTCCGATATCCATATAATTCTCCCTTTCACTAAAACACTTTACCCTTCATCCAATATTTAATCCACCAAATTATTTTGGAATTTACGCAAATATTTTTAACATTTAGATTAACCGTTTATCTACAGCTCTCAATAAATTTATTTAGATTTATTTCATGATAATCAATATTCTTAATTTTTCTTGTCACTTTAAATCCATATTTACTTTTATCTTTCATTTTTATTTTTATAAGTTTTCCTATAGTATCATATTTTATACTTATCTTATCAATATCTTCATTTCTCAAAAACATAGTTTTAGCTAACACCACTTCTTTTTCATTTCCTATTTTTTCTATTGGAATAAGACCTATGCCTTTTTCATTTTTATTAAAAATATAACCAATCGTTCCGGTTGCTTTTCTTACTCCCGCAATAGCTCCACCAATAGCACCAAAACACATAAGTATCACATCACTTACTGTATCCTCTGGTTGAACTACAAAACAATAATTATAATCTCCATAACAATCAGCACGTTTTAAATATTCCTCTATTTTCTCAAGAGTATCTAACTTATCCATCCTATCAACTCACTTCCAATTATTACTTGGTACTTAATCATATTATATCATATTTTTTTATCTCTAAAGCACCTATTATATATGAAAAAGTTAACATAAAAAGAATAGATTAATAATAATCTATCCAACACCTCTAAAAATATCTATCTCAAATTTTACTTAATCCTCAATAACACTACTAACTATTTCAAAACTACTATCATAATCAAAATAATTCTCTTTATTATTATAAAAAGAAATTGAATACCTATTTTCATTATATAATCCATTATCATAACTTAGTACTGCATAATTAAAGTATTTATCGCCACTACGATTTTCAATTAAATATCCTCTTAAATCCTCATCTAAATAATAAAATTTATCATAAGTCGGAATTGTAAAATTAACATAATTTCTTACAATATAATTAATTTTTATATCATCACTTTTTGTAAAAATACTTTGTTTAAAATCCGCGTGTTTTTCATAAAACTTTATCATATCAATGGAATTATGAATATTATACTTATCCAATAATTTATAAACATCCATATATGGAAATAAACTACTTCTAATACCATAATAATCTAAATTACTTAAGTCACTATGATAGTTATTACAAATCAAAATCATCGCTTCAAAATCTTTACTCTCTTCAAGACCCTTTACATAAGTTTCACAATCATCATTAACAAAAACCGACTTAGCCTTATCAGTAACAAGCTCAAATCCTTTCGGAATATAAACATATAATTCATCCAACACCTTTTGATTTGCCATCTTATTATTTTTAACCTTTACCGTCTTAATATTTTTATTATTAGGAAAAGCTTTAGTTTCAAAATCAGTATAATTATTATAATAAACATATGCAATAAAAGCTTTATAAAATAAATATATTATTACTACTAATAAACTAAAAATTATTAAAGTTCTTACTTTCTTATTTTGTTTTTTATTATTATAATCTATTGTTTTAACAAAATTTTCTTCTAACTTATTTTGATAATTATCCTCATTTAGCTTTTCACCAGATAATAACTCATTAATTGAAATATCCAATTCCTTACACAAAGCATTAAATATAGAATAATCCGGCATACAATTACCATTTTCCCATTTAGAAATTGTTCTATTACTTACTCCTAATTTTTCAGCTAATTCTACTTGAGTTAATTTTTTGAGTTTTCTTCGTTCTTGAATAAACTTTCCTATTTTTGCTTGATTCATAAATATCCTCCTTATCATAAACAACCATATCAAACAAATGCTAAAAAAAACAGGAAGTATTAGTGGAATTTACTATTTTTAATGCCCTTATATCTTAATCACCAAGTTCATAATTAGTATATTTAACTAGATATTATTAATATCGCCTTTTATAATATCCATGTTAAATTCCTGCGGCCCAATTACTTTTCTTACTCCCATTCCCACAACACCACGTTTCACTTGCTCTGAGAAATAACTTCTTCTATCTTCATCAGCTTTGAAAGCATAAATAGCTCTTGCCACAGCCTTTTTCAACGCCTCATATGAATAACCAGCGTATTTTGGATTATTAAATTGTCTATTAGTCTCATCATCAATTCTAAATAATATTGTAGTATCAATTTGTGAAGTCAAATCTGCTAAATAAACATCATAGCCTAATGTATGTAAAGCATTAATAGTTGCAATTCGTAAAGGAAGATTTAAATAATTACCATCTAAAACCAGATTATGTTCCCTCTTATTTTCAATGTCAAAATCAACTGCAGCAATTATTTCATCTCTTGGTATTTCTCTGTAAGCCCTACCTCTAGCTACTTTTTTTACCGCACTATCCCAAGAAATCATTTCATATCCCTTATTATTTTTCATAAATTCCCTAGCCCATGTAGACTTTCCGTTACCAGAATATCCAAGTATTATAACTGCATCCTTTGAACTTTTTTCCGAACTTAAAGTCATATTTCTATCTAATAATTCTATTAATTCATCATAAGAAGAAACAGCATTTTCTTCCAATAATTTTTCCACCTTCTTAAACGCTCTCTCAAATACCATTATTTCTAACTCCTTTAATTTAAATGAAAAATATTATGACTCTATATCATCTCATCATCATAATATTTAATATTATATTTATTCAATAACTTTATCACACTCTCAAAATTATCAGCCAACACTTTCTCCCCTAAAATACCCAAACTATTAGCAGTCTCGATATTTTCCTTTCTATCATCAACAAATAAACACTCACTTGGTATTAACTCATATTTACCTAATAATGTTTTATATATCCCTACATAAGGTTTTATTTGATGAACTAAATATGATAAAACATATCCATCAACTATAGAAAACAATCCACTCTTTGCTACAAACTTAGTCGTATATGGATTAATATTTGATAATAAATAAACCCTATAATTATTTCTCTGCAAGTTTTTAATTAAATCTAACATTCTCTCATCAACCAAAGCATAGTCATTATAATTACTTAAAAAATCCTTAACTAAAGTATCGTTTGCATGATTAGTCCTATCACTAATCATCTCTATTGCCTCATTTCTCGTAATATAACCTGTATCGATAAGCCCATAACCTAGCCATTCTGGCGAATTAATTATATTATCATATATAAACTTTCGCTCATCATCATCTTCAGTAAAGCGTTCTAATACTTCATCAACTTTAAATCTTAATATTACATTACCAATATCAAAAATTATATTTTTTATCATAAAATACCCCTCCAAAATTTAAATTGCCATTATTAATTTATAGTACTATGAATTATATCTCTAATTTCAAAAATTCTCTCTTCTAAAAAGTTAGGATGTTCTTTTAGCCAACGTTTATTAAGTGGCGATGGATGCGGCAAAACTAGTGTTAATTTACCGTTCCAATAATTATTTTTAAATACTAATGAAGAAAAATCTTCTTCTGGAAAAAAAGCCTTTGCTGCTTTCGCACCAATTAAAATATAAATCTCATTTTCAATAACTTGTAATTCTTTAAAAACCCACTTTTCTAGACAACACATAGGTGGTTGTTTGTCATTACCATTTTTATCTTTTCCAGGATAACAATGAGCCAATGCTCCAATATAAAAATTATCCTTATTATAAAAATCTTCATCACTTATCTGATACCAATCATATTTTAGTGTTTTTCCACTCATATCAGTAAATGGCTTTAAAGTTTTCGAAACATTATTTGACGGAGCCTGACTTATTTGAACAATTTTTGAATTTTTCTTTCCCCAAACAATTGGACGCGGTATAAAACCAAATCTATCTTTACAATAAGCACAATCTTTAATAGCCATCATAAGTTCTTCAAACATAATTATCACTCTCACACTTAATTTTATCATACAAAAATAGAAACATAAAGTTTCTATTTATTAATAATTTCAGCTTTGTGTATAATTGTAAATGATGTGATACCAAAAAATCAGAAAAA
>ULXL01031262.1_pt1 | contig 65547 bp, 65 predicted proteins | sample 1961241 | NCBI WGS metagenome assembly ULXL01 (sample SAMEA4835837, study PRJEB28245) | human gut metagenome | biome: gut microbiome; material: fecal sample | place: Denmark | collected 2008
TAGTTAATTTCCTTATATTTCAAGCAATTTTAAATTAAATCTAATTATTAAATATTATATAATTTTAATCAATATTACGAATTGAGTACCTAAATGGGTACCTAAAAATGTTAATACTATTATTAATTCTTCATATAAATGAAAGGATAAATATTATGAAAATAACTTATAAAAAATGTGGTGATTATTTATTACCAAATTTAACACTACCTGAAAAAGAAAATAAACAATTAAATAAATATGGATTGTTAAGATTAGAATACTTAAAAAATAATAAGAAAGCATTATATCAAGAATTACTTATGAAAGATAAATTAAATGAACATCTTTTTTCAGTCGGTATAATTGCTGAAGGTAGAATTAATAACATAGTTAATAGCCTAATAAAATCAGATGCATCAATTACAGAAAAACTAAAATCTGAAAATCAATTACTATGGGTTCAAAAAATTAACAATTGTAAAAGTATTGCTGAAGAAATGATTTTAAAAGAGATTATTTATGGAGATGAAATATGATTAAAGATAAAGAAGATATTACAGATAAAGAATTTGAAGAAATATTATTACCATTCTATAACAACTATAATGAATATCTTATTAAATTTGTAATACCTGACGCAATAGCATTTTATTTAGCAAATGGATATAGTAGAAATTGTTTATCAGACTGTCCATTAATTAATCATATTAACTCTGCATTAGATATATTTAATGTTAGCTGTAATGTTGATGAATTAATACCACAAATAGCATATATACTAAAAATTAAATACAATTTAAAAATTATTAATATTAAAAAATTGAAAATAAGTAAATTTATATAAATATGAAAAGAGAACTATTTTTTTTATGTTTTAGTTCTCTTTTTTGTTAATCTATCTTTATTAGCAATATAAAACTTATCTAAACTATTACTTAAATATGCATTATAAAATTTAGATTTCCAATAATTACTATTAAATTTTTTAGTATATGGTGATAACCCTTGTATAAAGTTTATTCTATTTTTATTTAAATAGTCTCTTATAAAGTCTCTTTTTCTTTTATTTACTGGTTCAATATAATCAATTGTATTTAGCAGTCCATCCAAAACAACAAAATGTTTCCAAGCATTTAAATAACTTGTACCATCAACAATAGGGTTAGATATAAGCCATCTATAATTTAAAATCAATTTTTTATACATTTTGGAAGAGGCTCTTACTTTATGTCTTTTTATCCATATACCAGTTATTGTTGGACATTTACTATTTTTCAATAAACAAATTTGTGTCTTTTCTTTTTTTCTTTTATGTCCATATTTTTCTAACACTTTATCTATTGATTCTAAAATTGAATTAAAATCAAATTCTTCGTTATTAGTTGAAAAAGTCACATCATCAACATAAGTACTAAATATCAAGTCATTTTCTAAAGCAATCTTATTTAATTCTGCAAACATTTTTTTATATGCAAAAAAACTCATTAATGTACTAGTAGGAAATCCCTGAGGTATTACTCTAATTTTGGAATTACTCTTCTCTGGTACAGTTACTAATTCTGCCATTCTTTGTGCAAGATCATTCTTCATTTTAAATCCACCACCTGACATAAAGAAGCTTTTAACTTCTTTAAATTTACAATTAGGATAAAAACTAGCTATATCTATTAACAAAAAATTGGTATTTCCTCTATGATGTCTAGCATTCTTTACATAACCACCATCTGTTTTAGCAAATACATAGTCAGGTATACTCAATTCAGACAAATAGTTATTTAATTTTTTTAATGCTGTCTTCCTAGGTTCGGGAACATCAGTAAATTTTCTATATTTTTTAGATGTATAATCTTTTGGCTCTCTTCGATATTGTTTTTTAGTTTTCTTATTCTCATAAAATATAATTTCTTTTTTATCGTATTTATAAAGAATATTATTCAAATCATTCTTTGTAAAAATTATATTTTTATCTTTATCTGATAATAAATCTGCTATATATTTTTTGCTTCCTCTATTATATAATTTAGACTCATTATTCTTTATTAATTTGGTTTTCATTTTTCACCTCTTTAACGCAAAAACGCCAAACATACATCAACAATTAATTAAGTGATAATACTCAGCTTCACTAGAAGGGCTTCCCCAAAATTAAAATTTGAGTACAAATTAACTACCAATCCATAGAACACTATACATGTTGTCATTTGATTGGAGTCTAAGTTTAAAACCTTCACCATAATTGGAAAAATAAATGCTAGAATTGTTGTGATAACAATAACTCTTTGTTTCTTTTTCTTTTTCATAGGCATTCCTCCTTTATATATTTACTAATAAACAAAGGGGAAAAGCAGCAACCTGAAATCTTAATTAATCTCCATATGTCTGGCAATTTACGTCATGTATGGTAAGTACTCGTAGGTGAGCTGCAGCTTGTCTGCTAGCGAACCACGAGGACTCCATATCATTACCTAGCTATTGCTATGAGCAATGCTAATACTCCCATAATAAGAGTTCCTCGGACTTTCACCGAATTGAATGTACTAAATAAAACTATTATCTGTTTCTAAGTACAATACTATTGTATCACTTTTATGAATTTTTTCATACCTTTTAAATATATATTTTTTAGTTATTTCTTTACATAATAGTAATACTTAATTTTCTAAAAGAGTATATTTATTGTCTAGCCAGCACTGAATTTGTACTCCCGTACGAAATTCTTATTTAGGATAATCCCAAACCCTTTATAATCTGAAATAATATTTTTAAAATTATATTTGAATAGTGCATGTAAAACTTGTCTTATATATAGTATACTTGTCTATACGATTGAAGATAATGTAATTTATTTATTCTAATAACAAATGGTATATCATTTAAAAATACCAATTCGTTTGATAATTTTTTTATTCCACCAAATAATAAATGTTCTGGATATAAGACAAGTAAAAGTTCTCTATTTAAAGGATACATTATAATTGTTTCACTTCGTGCAATACCATTATGACCAAAGCCTGTTCTTCCGGTAATATAATTATAATAAATAATAGGATTGTCACATGTAACAAAAGGATGCTCTTTACTATTTAAATTTTTATAAACAATCCAGACTTTATTTTTTAAATATATTTGACACTTTTTTATAAACTTATCTTCATTGAATTTATCTAATTCGACAGAACGGATAAAGTCTAAATTATTTCTATATTTATTTAAGGTAATTAAATGTTCTTCAGTCAATAATCTATTTAAAACTTCTTCGGTTTTATCTATCATGTTATTAGTAACATTTTTGCCTAGTTCATCAAAATATAAGCGCGCATTTCTAGTTCTTAACAACTGCATATGAATAATCGCGCATAAATTGTTTTTTATATCTTCATTTATTATTTTACTTTCATTAGGTAGTAAATTTGAAGATATTATCAAATTATTAAAAATTATTGGAAGAATACTTTCTATATGACTATAATAATTTTCCCAATGATTTTTAGAATGGTCATATACCTCATAAAAATTATTAAATGATGCAATATTATTTATATTTGATTCAAAACTTTTATTAATTTTTTTATCAAAAACTTTTACATAATATTCATTCTTCTTTTTATAAGAAAAAAATCTTAAATACGCTCTAGGAACAAAATGTTGATTTCTAGTATAATCTTTACTCATCACTATCAACTAATTTTTGATACATTTTCATAAGCTCAGCAACACACATTGATTCAGTCATAGTTTTCCAATTAAATTCATACGCTTCCATTACAGCAACATCATTTGCTTGATGTGCTTTTCTTAATTCTACTGGCATTGTTAATTCATCATATAAATCTGCTAACGAACTATCTGGATACAATTCTCTGGCATCTAATATTGCTTGAGCAGTTTTTTCAATTTTCTCTTTTTGCTCCTTTGTAGGATTGGGCCATGGAAAATTATTATAAACTATTTTTACAGAATATCTATAATCACTTTTTATTCTTCCGGAAACAATTCTCATCCAAGAATTATGAACATTTGACATCAATACTCCGAAACTATATAAGTTAGCATTAGGAACTAATATATTAGCATTGCTACAAATCACATTTTTATTTACATATCCAACAGGAATATATCTTCTTTTTTCAGATGAATGACATGGTATAACCAAATAATCACCATCTGGTTGTCTAATTTCACCAAATAACATAGGAATATCTGCTAATTTTCTCGTTGCTTCTCGATTACTATTATTTCTTAATTCTTTTACTTTTTCAACAGCCTCATATACTGGTGGAACTTTTTTGATTAACGTAGGAGAAATACCCTTCAACCATAAACAATAACGTTCCTTTTTATGTAAAAATTCTGTTGCTCCAATAAATAATTTAAACATATTTTTGCTTTCTGGATATTTAGTATTTATTTCCAAAACTTGTTCTTTTGAATAATCACTTAAAAATCCATTATCATTTGGCATACTTCCAAAATCTGCTTTACTCACATTACATATCGGATTTGATCTACTATCTAACAAAACATTTGGAGCATCAACTAAATAAGCGTTTATATTTTTTGCCTCATTAAATTTTCCGTTATCATATATTACTTTTTTATCTCTAACTTTATAGCTAAAACCTATAATTATGCAATGAACATGTGCTTTTAGACTGGCTTCACTATCCCATCTAAAAGTACGATATGCAAAATTAATGTTTATTCCATTATTCAACATATCTTTCCATAAAATTGTTGTTTGTTCTCCTTGACATATACTATTAGTTGAAACTAATGCAGTTTCTATATTGGTATTTTTCATGTAATTGGCAGCTTTAATATACCAACATCCTACGTAATCAATATTTCCGTAATTTTTAATATCTTTAAATATTTCTGCAACATCTTCTTTTTGAACTGGACTCATCAATCTTGCACCAACAAATGGTGGATTTCCCATTATATAACTACATTTAGTATTAGGTATTACTTCATTCCAATCTATTTTTAGTGCATTTGCTTCAACAATATTATCATAGGTTTCTAATGGTAAGAAATCACTAATGTTTGTAAAACTAGATATTATTTTTTTGGTTTCAGTCCACATTTGAGCTTCTGCAATCCAAAGTGCAGTTTTAGCAACTTTAACAGCAAAATCATTTACCTCTATTCCATAAAATTGTTGAATTGAAACTTTTATTGTATCTGCAATATCAAGCATCATCATACCTTTTGACATTGCTGATAACATTTCATTTTCCAATCTTCTTAAAGATAAATATGTTTCTGTTAAAAAGTTGCCGGAACCACAAGCCGGGTCTAAAAAATTAAGTGATGCTATATAATTTTGAAATTCTATTAATTTTTCATTTCTTGTTTTCTCGTTTTTATATGCTAAAGCATCATCTAATTTTTCTCTTAATTCATTTAAAAACAATGGATCAATTACTTTATGAATATTTTCAATTGAAGTATAATGCATACCTCCGGATCTTCTAGTTTCTGGATTTAATGTTGATTCGAATACTGCACCAAATATAGTTGGAGATATTTCAGACCAATCAAAATCATCTGATGCCTTTGCTAAAAGAGTATTTTTTATTTCATCTGTAAATAATGGAATTTCTATATTTTCATTAGAAAATAATCCTCCATTTACATAAGGAAATTGATTTAATTCATCTTCTAAATAAGGGTCTCTATCTTCTAATTTAGTATCTAATATCTTAAATAACTCAATTAATGCTTTTCTCATTAAACTTAAATCTTCATATTTTGATAAATAGTCATGAAATACATTTTTTCTTCCAAATAGACCAGCATCTTCAGCATATAAACAAAATACTAATCTAACACATAATTCATTTAAATCTTTTTGTGATTGTTCATTAGTTATATCTTTATATTGCTTAGAAAAAGCATCATAAAGTTTTCCAACCAATTCACCCGCTTTAAATGATAATTCTTCCTCTTTTTTTAAATGCTCGCTTTTTTCATCTACTAAAAATGATAAACGATAATATTCTTTTGGTAAATTTTTTAATAGTATTTCTTCTGGTTCACTGTTAGGGTTATTCATATCATAAACAAGAAATGATTTGAAATTACATGTAATAACCCATTTTGGATGCTTAGATACAGGAAGTTCAGCAATATATTTTTTTGCTTGTTGAAAAGGATTAAGTAAACTACCATCTGATTGTTTTATTGGCTTTCTTAAATCTTTTTCAATACTTTTTTGTTCAATTAATACTTTTGTACTTGGAATATATCCATCTATAAAGCCTGTTGTCTTATCAATATGAACTTGATCTTCAAATTCAATAAATTCACTAATATTTTCTACGCCAAATACATTTGTTAATAATGTTGTCCAAAATATTTGTGATTGTCCCTTTTCATATCCCTTATCTTTCCAAAACTCTGCAAATTCTTTTGCTTTTTTCTTTTGTTCTAAATCAGTCATTTTTTTCACTTCCTCTATTATTATTTATTTAACTATATCAATCATATTTTCTATTGATTGTACGAGTTCTTCTTTCGTATATGAATAAACATTATCGGGATGATCTATACAATTTCTAATATAAGTTGGCAACGTTTCATAAGTTGTATTATCATGTACATAATTTTTTAATGGAACATTCTGACTTTTTAACCATTCATCTGTCTGAGAAATATTTGGATTATTAATTAAAGTACCTGCACTATTTGACACAAAATTTTGTTGAATATATCCATACAATAGCGTGTGAAAATCTGTGGTATACAAATCAAAAATACTATATTTAATTTCTGCGAGTGTCATAGTAGGTAAAATTACACCTGGTCCATTTTTATAAAATTTATTTAATGTATTATTCTTTATTTTAATTACTAAACTATCATTATAGTTTAAAACGTTAGACAAAATATGTTCTGAATGTGTTGCAATAAAAATTTGAGATGTTTGAACATTTTCTTCTGAAAAGATGTTTTTATAATATTCAAAAATCATCTCTTCCCATTTAGGATGCATGCTTATTTCTGGTTCGTCAATAAATACAGGAACTCCTTTTAAACTGTTTTTATTACGAAGTAAATACACACCCCTAAAAATAACTTGTTTTTCACCAGAACTTAATGATTGTATTTCTATTTCATTATTATTCTTCTCAAATATAGGAATAGAATTGTTTTTTATTTCTTTATATTTTAATGTGTCTCCAAAAATTTTTTCGAATGCTTGTGTAAATCTTTTTAATCTTGTGTGATATATATTTTCTGGAACAATTTCTCCTGTGTGTTGTCCAATCCAAGAATCCACATCACAACTATCTTGAATAGCAATATCAATTAATAATTGAATTATTTCAGAAGCCATATCCTCTGGAATAGAATTTGTATCATTATCTAAAGTTTTATTTGTTATTCCACGTATATTATTTCTAGGTTTGTAATTAATATCGACATTAGAATATAAGCCATTAATTTTAAATTCTATTATTTTATCATTATAACCTATTTTTTTTACATTTGTAATTTTATTCCCATTACTAAAAAATTTAATACTATTCCCACTATTATTTAGCTCATTAACAGAACAAATTAATACTGCCTCATCAATTAAATGTTGTTCATTATTCACATCGCAAAAATTTTCGGTTGATAAATCTAATTTAATTTCATGTGTTGTTTTTGAATAAACCACTCCACCATTATAAAAAGACAAATGACTAATAAAATTTAATTCTTCTAATATTTTAGTTTTACCACTACCATTTTCACCTGCAAATATAATGTTATTTACAGGCATTGTTCCGTTAATAGTAAAATCAAAAACTTGATTACCAAATATCTTATGATTATAAAATTTTATCGATTTTATCTTTATCATTTTTTCACATCCTTTTATTAAATGTTTTAGGGCTGGGTATTCCCACATTGGAATTTGTGGCTATACAAATTCAGTGCTGGCTAGACATATAATTTATACTTATATGACAGCAATGACACCTCTATTACACCCTAACTGTATATCTATAACTTCTGTCATAGTGTCATTACTAACTAAAATAACTATTTATTATCAGTCAGTAATTTAGTTAAATCATCAATTGATTCTTTTTGATTTTTAATATCTTTTTCATTATTTTTAATGTATTTTTTGATAATTTTAATAACTCTATTTTTCTCTTTATTATCTAATTCAGAAATAGTATTTAATTTCTCTAAATTACAATTATCTAATAATTCCTTAATAATCATTTTGATATATAATTCATCCTGCATTTGATTAACTATATCGTCTAATACTAAAATTGGAGCATTTTCAGGTTTAATAACCATGCTACTATAGGAATTATTTACTGTTGCCTCTATTTCTTCTTTACTATACTCACATAACTCCATTAACATCTCTAAAGAAAGATTTAATACTGAACTTAACTTCTTTAAAGATAATACATTAGGTTTCTTTCTTTCACCCTTTTCAATTTTAGCAATTGTATTATTATCTATACCTGTTATTCTTGATAACTCTCTTTGCGATATTTCAATTTTTTCTCTAGCCTCTTTTACTACACAAGCTAAAGTTTTATCGTTCATTAAATCACACCTCTTTTTGAATTTCATTATTTTACATATTATTTCTTCTAGTTTACTGTTAATATTTTGTTTTTGATATTAAGCAACGAATTCTTCAATATACTTTTATCAACTACATATCTCAAATTTTCCCAATTAATAAAATTATTTGAGGTAAATACGCAATTACAAAATCGACACCTTTATCTAATAAGAAACTTAATATTATTTTAATTTTTTTCCATTTATCTTTTTTTGATAATTCTTTATCGTTGTAAATTTCCTTAATTTCATTTACAGAATCTATAATATCTTCTTTATTTTCTTCTGATATATTATTATCTTTATTTATACTTTCTATAATACTTTCAAATGTAATATTTATATTATTAACATTTGAATTATAATTACTATTATCAACATTTAAAGTAATGTTTGGAACATTTATATTGTAATTATCATTACTTTTCACCATTTCTTTATCTAAAATAATATCCTCATATTCCTCATAAATTGACTCTAATTCAGACAATGTTTTTTCCAAATCGCTTTTATATTTTCTATAAATAATTTCACTGTTATCAGAACCAATTGCTAAAACACTCGGATAATAGTATCTATTTTTTAGTCTTTTAGTATCAGTGTTATCAGAACCAAATTCTCTTTCCATAAATCTAATAATTGAAGTATTCCAAGCACTAAATTTTGGATTATCTTTTCCACTAGGATTATCAAGCAATTCTTTTCCTTTTTCTATTAATGATTTTAATTTTTCTTTTTTATTCATTAAATTACACCTCTTCTTGACTTTCTAATATCATTTTACCATAAATCAGATTATTCAACAATATTTTTGTGATTAAAACTCACAAAATCTATTGACATTAATTATTATTAAGTGTTATCATTTAATTGTGAGTATAACTCACAATATAATTTCTTTCTTTAGTTGGTAATCCATACATAGATATATTTATATCTAGAGTCTAAACGAAAGGAGGACAGTTTATATGGATGCTAGAGAAACTTTAAAACTTATTTCAAAGCAATGGTGTAATCTTGATGATTTAATGAAACTTGCTGAAATAGGTAAAAATAATGCAGTTAAACTTAGAAGAGAGATAAAAGATGACCTAATTAATAAAGGTTATACTCTTCCAAATAACCGATTACCAATGATTGAAGTCGTTAATAAACTAAAAATAAATATTAATTATTTAGAAAAAATGGCTAAAGAAAATTTATAGAAAGGAATTATATGAAAACAATTGAAGAATTAAGTAATAGTATTGTCGATATTAATTATGTAATTGAAAATATGATTAGAGAAAATGGTCTATACTGCTTACTTGGAGAAGCTAAAGTTGGTAAATCTGCTCTAGCTCTTCAAATAGCAAATTCTGTTTGTAATGGTATTCCTTTTTTGAATTTAAGAACCAATAAAACACCTGTTTTATATTTAAGTACAGAAATGAATCCATCTGAAACTATTAGTCGTATTAATTTTATGGAATGCAATTTAAAAGAAAATAACTTTTTATACACTTTTCCAGAAGATAACATGACACAAATAAGTATATTAAAAGTTGAAAAAGAAATAAGTGAGTTCAAAGAAAAATTTGGTGGTAAATTAGTATTCATTGATATGTTTAATGGAATAAATTTTGGAAGTTATTATGATTTAAATAATTACCAAGATATGAGTCAAAAAATATTTCCACAACTCCGTAAATTATGCAATGATTATAAAGTTACTATTATTATAGTTCATCATTTAAATCGTAAAGGTAAATCTCTAGGAAGTACTGCTATTGATACTTGTGTAGATGGTAAGTTATCATTAAAACAAGATGAAAACATTAAATCAACTTTTTATTTGAGTTATGAAAGTAGAGATTATCAGGCATTAGATTACGTACTAAAAAGAAATGATAAATTAATACTCAGTATTGATGAAAAAACAGAAGAAACACTTAATCCAAATCTAATTCAATTTTTAAAATATGCTATTAGTAAAAAAGAATTTACTTTTACTATTTCTGAAATGGTCAGTAAACTAAATTTATTTATTACTCCACCTGTCTTAGGTAAATTAATAGCAAGTAATAAAGAAGAATTAGAAAAACTAGGATTATTTATAGAATGTAAAAGGACTCAAACAGAAAGACTATATACTGCTAAATATAAGGAACCTCTAGAAATACTTACTAATGATATTTTTTCAGTAAGTAACAGCAATAATTCAAGCAAGGAGGAAAATTATGGCAGTTAAACTATTAGACAAAGATGAATGGACAAAAGATGGGCGTAAATGGATTTTTTATGACTATGTAAAGAATTTAGATGGAACTAGAAGAAAATATAAGTCAAAGAAGTTTTTCACTAAAACAGAGGCTTTAAAAGCCGAAAGAGAGTTTTTAACTATAAATACTGAAAGAAGTGACAAAGATCGGAATATGACTTTTAAAGATTTATATACTCTCTTCTACGCTTATAAAGAAGATAAAGTGAAATATACTACTTTAAAGACTTATCGTGATAGAGAAAAGTTTTTCAAAGATTTAGATAATGTTAAATTAAAAGATTTTAATATTGAGCACTTTGAAAAATGGAAAAAACAAATAAATTCTTATGGATATACAACTAATCATAAAAATCATTTATTTAAATTCTTTAAAGAATTATTAAACTTTGCTACTAAATGGTACAATTTTAACTTTACTGCAACTTATAACAAAATGACTAATTTTACTGATCCAAATGAAAAGCCTAAAGAAATGTTATTCTTTACTTATGATGAATTTAAAAAATTTATTTCAGTAGAAAATGATATATTGTATAAGACAATGTTTGAAACTTTATATTATTGTGGGCTTCGTCGAGGAGAACTTAGAGGTTTAACTTGGAAAGACATAGATTTTGATAATCAATATTTAAGTGTTAATAAAAATGTTGTTGCTACTCGTGGTGATGAAGGTAAATCATATATGATAACTACACCAAAAACAAAATCCAGTATAAGAAATATTCCTATCCCTAAAGTTTTATTAGATGATTTAAAATTATTATATGAAGTTTCTAAAAGACATTATGGATTTAATGATGACTGGTATCTATTTGGAGATACAGAACCTATCACTAATGGAAAACTTAGATGTAGGAAAAATAAAAATTGTAAGTTAGCAGCAGTTAAACAAATTAGAATACACGATTTTAGACATAGTTGTGCATCACTTTTAATAAATAGTGGTGCAACAATAAATGTAGTTGCAAAGTATTTAGGCCATACAAAAATAGATGAGACATTAAACACATATTCTCACCTATTTAAAAATCAAATGAATGAAATTGTAAGCATAATCGACAAACTAAATTAAAATGGGTACCTATTTGGGTACCTAATACATATATCAAATGGCATAAAGCCCTTATAAACAAAGTATCCCGCCATTTCTGACGGGATTTCAGGGGGTTCGGTTGAATATACTCTCACATTAAACCGTGAGAGATATCGGCGTGACATGTATCACGCACCTTAATAATAAATTATAATAGATAAAAAGTCAATTACTTAACTAAAAATAATTTTCTCTTTACACATACTACCACTAAAACACTAATACTAGCAACAAATTAAACTGTAAAGTAATAAAAGCTAACAACTTAGCTTTTAACCTTTAGTAATCGAGTTAATTAATTTAATTTTTAACTCATCACCATCTGTATCTTTATCAAGTAAGTAATCCCTAGAATCTTTCTTTGCTTGAAGTAAGATTTTATAATCCGATTTAATATTAGCAATCTTAAAAGACATATCACCACTTTGCTTAGTTCCAAACAAATCGCCATGTCCTCTAAGTTTAAAATCCTCTTCACTTATTTCAAACCCATCATCAACGGTTTCCATTATTTTTAATCTTTCTGCATCACTATCACTAATCAAAATACATTGACTTTTCGAAGTACCTCTACCAACACGTCCTCTTAATTGATGAAGCGTTGATAAACCAAATCTATCAGCATCAAAAATTACCATTGTCGTTGCATTTGGAACATCAACACCAACTTCTACAACCGTTGTCGAAATAAGGATTTGTACCTCACCATTCTTAAATTGCTCCATTATCAAATCTTTTGCGCCACTAGACATTTTCCCATGAACAATATCTATTTTATAATGTTCTCCAAATGCTAATTTCATCTTATCTCTAAGTTCACAAACATTAGTTAAATCCGAATTTTCACTTTCTTCAATAAGTGGTGCAATAACATACACCTGATGTCCAACTTTTAATTCTCCATACATCATTTCTAACACTTCTTTTATTTCCGCATTAGTTTTTAAATATGTATCTATTTTCTGTCTTCCTTTTGGTCTCTCCTTAATTGTCGAAACATCCATATCACCAAATATTGTCAAAGCATAAGTTCTAGGAATTGGAGTTGCACTCATATACAAAACGTCTGGTTTTACACCTTTATTTTGTAAATTTGCTCTTTGATGAACGCCAAAACGATGTTGTTCATCAGTAATTACTAACCCCAAATTGTTATATTCAACTTCATCTTGAATCAAAGCATGAGTTCCAATAACCATATGAACAGATCCATCCTTTAAGCCTTTATAAATCTCCGCTTTATCTTTTTTAGTCGTTGAACCTGTAAGTAATTCAATTCTTACATCTTCTTTTTCTAAAAATTTCTTTAAATTTAAATAGTGTTGCATAGCTAATATTTCTGTCGGTGCCATTAATGCACTCTGATAACCGCTCAAATAATTAGCAAGCATACCTATAAATGAAACAATTGTCTTTCCACTACCAACATCCCCTTGCAACAAGCGATTCATTCTACTTGGGGCCTCTAAATCAGTAATAATTTCCTCTACAGCTTTCACCTGATCACCCGTAAGTTCAAACGGAATATTCTTAATAAATTTATCTAACTTATCACGATCAATACTTCTTGCCAAACCATTTTTCTCTCTTTTGTTCTGTTCCTTCAAATAATTAATCTTGAACATAAATTGAAATAACTCTTCATACTTTAATCGAATTGTTACTTCTTTTAATTTTTCACTAGTAGACGGATTATGAATAACATTAAGTGCTGTCTTCTTATTTAAAAAATTATACTTTTCAATATATGTTGCTGGTATATAATCAGGAATCTCTTTACCATGCATCAACAAAGCCATATTTATATATGTAGAAATATTTTTATTAGTAAGTCCACTAGTACAATGATATACCGGTTCAATTCTTACCTTATTAGACAATACTCCCATCTTAATATCGGAAGCAGTAATAACATTCTTTGTTTTATCAAATTTTCCTATAACAGTGATTCCCGTCCCCACAGTTAATTGACTTTTCAAAAATGCTCTATTAAAAATAGAAACTCCAACCACACCTGTTGGGGTAACCAAACGAAAATTCATTTTATTAAGCCCTGCTTTAAATCGCATCAAAATCGGAATACTCTCAACTTTTCCATCTATAATAATCTTTCCACCATCTTCAACTTCAGATAGACTATTTCGTTCTAATATGTCATATCTAAAAGGATAATGGGTTACTAAATCTTCTATTGTATTAATATTTATTTTGTTTAATAAAGAAAGGGATTTAGGTCCTATACCTTTTACATCTTTTAACTCTGTCATGGGTCATCACTTCCTTCTTGGCTTATTATAGCATATTCAGATAATTTTTTCAAAAGAAAAAACTATAAAAATTTATTTTTTTATAGCTTAATTTCTAATATCTAAATTTACTCAATTACATCTTCATCAACAACATTACCATCTCTCTCAATAATTTTTACAATTGTTGGTAACTCAAAATATGTACTTTCTTCAACTTGATTATTAATTTCCGTTTCAGGATAAATAACTTCTGGTTCTCTAATTGCATTATTGCTTTTACTTTCTAAAGTAGTATCTTCAACTAAATTTACTCTTTCAGCTGCTTTTTTATTATAGCGCTCTGGTACAACAATTATAACTTCTCGTGGTATAGATTCACAAAAATCCGAATCAACAGTAACATTTTCATCTTCAATCTCTTCTTCATCTAAAAGTTCTTCTACCTCTGCTATCATTTCTTTTGAAATGTTTTCCTCATCATCTAATATTTCAACACCATAGGAAATACTTTCATCAACATCCAACACCTCAACTTCTTCTGATGGCTCATCACTTGGCAAAATTCCACCACTTAATTGTTCAAAATCAACCTCTGGTACATCAGCTGCCGTAAAAACCTTCCTAGCCTCGCTAACATTGTTTTCACTAGCACCAGACTCAATAACTGTTTCCTCATTTTCTTCTATTCTAACTACTTCACTATCCGTAATTGATTTTATTTCTACTTCAGTAACATTTTCAACATTTTCAGCATCTACAGCCTTAACAACATCTCCCTTAACTTGTTTTTGTTTCTTTATTTCTAATCCCTTACCATCCAAGACATTCTTTCTCTCTTCAGGACTTAATTCCATTAATAATCTCTTTACTTGAGCTATCTTATCAACACATAAAACAATCTTATCATGTACATTCAAATCAGTCTTTAATGTTTTTCTAACATTATCTAAAACTTCTGGTTTAAACAATAAATTTGCCGTATAAGAAATTGCTTCACTAATTAGTTCTTCTATATCCTTAAAACTTTGAGAAGCAGTATTAATTTTTGCATCTATTTGTTCTTTATCCAACCTATCAAATAATTTTTTACATAAATCAGCAATTTCATCCAAATCCCAAGAATTATAGATATTATTTAATAACCGTTCCTCAGAGCTAGCCATTATTCCCATAAAACCCAGTTTTGCATTATTGATAAGTCGTTTCGCAATAAAGTAATAAACATGCATTTCTTCGACTTGAATTCTCATCCTTATCACAAAAACCACTTCCCTATTATTCTATAATAATCATACTAAATTGACACTTAATTGTCAATTTAATAAACTTACAGTTTTAATAGTTATGTAAAACAAAAAACAAGAAAAAAAACCAAAAAATTGATTCTTTTTCCAATAAAATTAAACTTTTTCCTATTTTTTTAACTTTTTTATTGACAAATAAGCTTTCTTCGATTAGTATAGTAATCACCAATTCGGAATTAGGCGAATTGGTCGCTAGTATCACACTAGCCAACCCCTTTTTATTCTTTTTGGAGGTTGCCCTCAGGGGGTGCAACCTCTTAGATTAAAATTAAAAAAGACGTGCCGAACGTCTTTTTTTCATATATAAATTAAAAATAATACATTTTCAAGAAAAAAGAGACCAAAGTCCCCTCTATCTATCTTTCTTTTCTGCTAAGGAAGCGTAATAGTTATATCTCATTTCAGCATTTTCTTTATTAATTTTTAACACTTCATCAGCATTCTTATTCAATTTTTTCAATGATCTATATCGATCTTCTCCCAATAAATATTCTTCATACTTCGTAAAATCAGCCTTACTATCTAATTTAAATTCATCAAATACCGGATTATAATGGAACAATGGAAAATACCCTGATAAAGTTGCTTCTTTTTCTTCTTGAATACTATTTTTCATTCCTTTAATAATACCCTGAGCAATACATGGTGCATAGGCAATAACAATACTTGGACCATCATAAGCTTCAGCTTCCTTTAATACCTTAATAGCTTGCGTCGGATTAGCTCCAAGCGAAATGGTACCTACATAAACATGCGGATATGTTAAAGCAATTTTAGCTAAATCTTTCTTTGCCGTAGTTTTTCCATTCGAAGCAAACTTCGCAACTGCCCCAGTCCTTGTCGACTTAGATGCCTGTCCACCTGTATTAGAATAAACTTCTGTATCTAAGACCAAAATATTTACATTTTCTTTATTAGCAAGTACATGATCAATCCCATTATAACCAATATCATATGCCCAACCATCGCCACCAATCATCCATACACTACGTGGCATTATGAAATCCTTCAAGGCTAAAAGTCCATCAATTTTCGTCTCATCAACGACTTCCAATAAGGCTGTTGCTGTCTCTTCATTTATATTCTCGGCATAATTTTTATAAATATCTTTCTCACTCTTCTTAACCAGTTTCATATTACTTAAAATCAATTGAGCAATCCGACCTTTTATAGTCTCATCAGCAATCTTCATTCCATAACCAAATTCAGCATTATCTTCAAACAATGAGTTGGCCCAAGGAACCGTATAAGGCATACTAGGCATACTTGCCCCATAAATCGAAGAGCACCCTGTTGCATTGGCAATCATCATTCTATCACCAAATAACTGTGTTAAAAGTTTTAAATAAGGAGTTTCCCCACACCCAGCACAAGCCCCAGAAAATTCAAACTTAGGCTTTTTAAATTGACTACCTTTAACTGTATTAGTTGGCATTACATTTTCCTTATAACTAACTTCATTAAACAAATACTTATATTCTTCGTCTTTCTTTAACTGCTTCAACTCACTCTTTGCCTTCATAATAATTGCTTTAGCTCCTGCTTTTCCAGGACAAACTTCACTACACAACCCACAGCCAGTACAATCTTCTAAACTAGCACCAATACTAAATTTATAGTCCTTATCTTTAATATTTGCGGGAATCAAATTATTACTTACTACCTCTGGAGCATCAATTTGCTCTTTTTCATTCAATAAAAACGGTCTAATTACCCCATGAGGACACACTAATGAACACAAATTACATGAAATACAATTACTTGCATCATAGCAAGGCCCCATATCAGCTGTATCACGCTTTTCTAACTTTGCAGTTCCTGCTTCCATTGCCCCATCCGGATTTTTTATAAATGTACTTACTGGTAAACTATCACCTTCCATAGCCTCTATTACCTGAAAAGGTGTTCTCTTGCCAACTAAGTCATCAACAAAATCAACATATGGAAGTTTTACAGGTACTAAACTGTCCAAACTCTCATCAATAGCTCTAATATTTTTATTAACCAAGTCCCCACCTTTATTGGCAAATTTTACTGCCAAATTCTCTTTAATTTTACCAATCGCAAAATTAAAATCAAATATCTTTCCTATCTTGAAAATCAATACTTCCATAATTGCACTTATTTTTCCTGGAATACCAGCATCTCTCGCAATTTTATCTGCATCAATTATAAACATCTTAATATTTCGACTTTGTAATATTTTCTTATCATGACTAGTCATCATACTAAGAATTTCATCTGGACTCTTCGCTGTATTAACAATAAATACTCCTTTATTATCAAGTTTCTCAAGCATCCTAAGTTTTTTCAAATATGCATCTTTTGTACAAACAACAATACTAGCTTTCTCAACATAATAAGTTGCTCTAACTGGCTTTTTACCAAATCGCAAATTAGATATAGTAACTCCGCCGCTTTTCTTCGAATCATATTGAAAATATCCTTGAACATATGCATTAGTATACGTCCCCGTTATTTTCATTAAATCCTTGGAAGCCGAAACCATTCCATCACTACCATAACCATATACTAAAAATTCTACATTCTTACTAGGTAATTTAAAACTCTTATCATATGAAATAGATAAATTTGTCACATCATCTCTAATTCCCAAAGTAAAATTATTATGAACATCTCTTGTATCCAAAAAATCAAATAATGCTTTAATCATAGCCGGCGTCGTATTTTTACTTGAAAGACCATATCTACCACCATAAACAGCAACTTTAGCCTCTACCTCTTTAATAGTCTTAACAACATCTAAATAAAGAGGTTCTCCTGAAGCTCCTGCTTCTTTTGTTCGATCAAGAACCGCAATTTTCTTAACTGTTTTAGGTAATGCTTTAAGAAAATATTTTGTACTAAACGGTCTATATAAATGTACTTCTATTAAACCAATATTTTCATGCTTTTCTGAGATTAAATAGTCGATTGTTTCTTTAATTGTTTCACATACAGACCCCATAGCCACAATAACTTTAGTTGCATTTTTACTACCATAATAATTAAATGGTTGATAAGACTCACCTGTTATTTTATTTATCTCCTGCATATATTCATTAACAATATCTGGAACTTTATCATAATAACTATTTCTTACTTCTGTTGCTTGAAAATAAATATCTTCATTCTGCGCCGTTCCATGAATTTGTGGTTTATTAGGATTCATAGCCCTTTCTCTAAATTCATTCAAACTTCTTTCATCAATTAACATTTTCAACTTTTCTGTATCAATAACTTCTATCTTCTGCAACTCGTGACTTGTTCTAAATCCATCAAAAAAATTAATAAAAGGAACTCTTCCTTTTATTGCTGCTAAATGAGCCACTCCAGTTAAATCCATAACCTGCTGTACTGAACTAGATGCAAGCATCGCAAAGCCTGTGCTCCTTGCTGCATATATATCCTGATGATCACCAAAGATCGATAATGCATGCGTTGCCAAACTTCTAGCTGCTACATTAATAACACAAGGAAGCAACTCTCCAGCAATCTTATACATATTTGGAAGCATTAATAACAAACCTTGGCTTGCAGTATAAGTAGTTGTTAAACATCCTGCTAGCAAAGATCCGTGCACCATCCCAGCTGCCCCAGCCTCAGATTGCATTTCCACAACTCTTACTGGTCTATCAAAATAATTAACCTTCCCTTCATTACTCCATTTATCTGTTAGTTCTGCCATCGGTGAAGCTGGAGTTATTGGATAAATTCCTGCTACCTCTGTAAAGTTATAAGACACATAACTACATGCCTCATTACCATCCATTATTTTTTTCATAGTAACCATCCTTTCACTATAATTAATTATATCTCAAACCAGCCTAAAAAAAAAGAACTTCACGATAAGAAATTCTTTTATTCACCCTCAATTTTCTTTTGCATTACTTTTCCTCGTTGACAGCTCATTCTATTAGCTACTTTTTCATAGTGACAATCCATCATTTCAAACCACTCATCACCAATTAAAGAATGAATTTCTCCTATTGCCTCTCCAAATTCCTTTGTATATAATCTCAACACTAAATAATCAGCAAATTGTTCCTCAAAGCTTGCTTTTTCTGGACTTATTTCATCATCAAGAAAATATTCACGTCCATGTGATGAAAGTAAAGGTGAAAAATCACCATAACCATACTGTTCAGCAAAAGGATTATCTCCTTTATAAATAGAATCAACTATTCCACTTATCTTTCTATATCCTTCTATTTTAGGATCATAATTAGTAATAAGTTCTAAAAATGATTGTAATACTAACAAAGCAAAATCCTCTGCATCCTCCTCAGGATGTTCAGCAAGATAATCATATTCTACCTCTGGATGTCTATCCATAAACCCTTCCAATTCAGGTGCCTCATTCGCAAACAATTCAAATATCTCCTTACTTTGTTTTTGAAACATCTCCTTAAGATATTCCTTTTTCGCATTAAGTCTCTCTATACATAAATTATTAACCGTCTCAAACTCCTCAGGAACTTCATTATTTGCAAATAAATCTAATAACATATGTCCCACTTCATGGCAAACACTATATTCAGAAGCCTTACTAGAAACATACATATTACATTCATCTTGACTGTCTGATGTCCAAACAAAAGTATCCAAACTACCAGAATCAATTAAGTGAATATTATAATTAGCTAAAATATCAATATTATCAAATACTTTTTTACTAATTGCATCAAAACGATTATCCATTCTCTTAAAGTTTTCCAGCATTCTCCTCATTGTCAAAAAATCTGCATCATCAATCGATTTAAAAAAATCTAAAACCTTTTCCGATATCATCTTTCTTTTCCCCCTTCCAGTAATTGCATATTATACACTAAATTCTTCAAAACGTCAAAAAAAGACCTAAAGGTCCAATTTTTATAAATTTCTCTTTATATAATTATAAATATCTTTATAAGTATTTACACTATAGTGAACTCCGTCGCTTGATGAAAAGCCATTAGCTTTTAAATAAGAATTTGTATCAATATATCTTATATGACTAGACATTCCTTGGCGCATCTTAGCATTAAAATTATCAATATCTGTATTCATACTTTCTCGACTGTTACTAGTCGGGTTTACTGAAACAAAATATAAAGTCGCTCCTCGATTATTAATACTCGTAACTAAACTATTCATATATTGAATATAACCATTCACTTGATATAAATCATTTACTCCCATAAGTACTACTACTGCACTACCACTAGTAATTTGACTATCAATAGCTGGCATACCAGTTGATTTCATCCAGTTCAACCCCATTGAGCTTTTACAACTCCACACATCATCGTTACTACCAACAGACTGTTGCATCCCAACAGTTCTAGAATCTCCTACAAAAATAACTTTGTTAATAGTTGAATTTGTCGATGAATTAGTGGAACTGGTTGAATTACTAGATGAATTTTCTTTCTTCTCTCCTGTCTTGTAATCATCAGGATTAGGCAAAATACTACCACTAGGTTCACGATCATTATTCGGAATATAATTTGACTCTTGATTATTAGTACTAACTCTCTCGGCACTATTCCAACAGGCTGCAAATTCAAAAGTTTTATCAAATAACCCCATTAATACATTTATTACCACTGGTAAAAAAAATAATATCAACAATGCCGTTATAGATGTCTTAAATAAATTCTTATATTTCTTTTCATCAGGATTACTCATCAACTTAACACCATTTATTACAGCTGCAATAATCGCTAATATTGGTCCAACAACCCACATAATATTCATAGCCCTTTTTACTATCGTAAGTATATTAGCTAACCCAGGATCAGAACACATACCACTAATCGCCTCTAATATATACATTGCAACACCCTCTTCGTATTACCAATTCATACAAAAATTATAACAAGAAAAAAAGATTCTTTCAACTTAAAAAGAACCTTTCACAACTCATATAATTTTTCTTGTGATTGCCTATTAATAAATAATATACAACATAATTTCTATCAAACTTTATAATTATTTACACAATTATTCCTCATCCAAGTCTAATTTATATACATAAAGATAGGTTCCATCCATCGGTATCATTTCCTTGTCACACTTAAATAAATGTTCAATCCCTCGCTTAGACGCTATATTATCATATTCACAGGAAATAACAATATTGAGAATTTTATTTTTCCTACATTCCTCAATACAAAGCTTTAAAATGTCATGATAATATCCTTCACCACGTAGTTTTGGTCTAATATCGACTCCAATATGTCCCAATAGTAATCCATTAGGAAAACCTAAACCATGTCTTATATCAAATATTCCCACTAATTTATCATTAGTCTTCTTAAACACCAAATAAACTGAACAACCAACTTCGTTAACTTGTAAATCTTCCTCTAAATCCAATCTATTAACAACTTTAAACCATTCATAAAAATTTTCAAAATCATGGTAGCATTTTCCACTAATTAAAGAGGCATCACCACCTAATATTTTAAGTCCAAAGTCTAAGTGTTCCCTACTAAACTCTTCCATTAATTGTTCATCAAAAATACTAACCCGTCTACAATAAAGTTCCATTTCTACCTACTCTTTTACTACCCAAAAAGTTGACATATCTCTAAGCCCATATTTTCCACCAGCTACTGGTGTATTAATTATTTTTCCATTAATAACTAATTCTGACGAACTACCACCATCAAGATTAGCCGCATTATAAGCGCCATACCTTTCCATTATATCCGTTAAATCTACCATATCAGCTCCAATACTAGAGGGAATACGACCATTAATAACTAACATTAAAACAATTCCATCCTGTCTTTGACCTATTGCCGTTCGTGGAGCAATCCCCCAACCACCATTACCTTTAATAAATGATCTTTTACCGTTAACAATCAAATATGGACCGAATTCAATAGCATCTCGATAACCTGTAGCAATGGCTTGACTCTTGCTCATTTTTCCAAGAACCAATTTATGATCAGTAGTAAAACCAATAAAGCCTCCACCCATTGCGGCATCAACATAATCACTTACTACTTTACCATTAGAAATAACCGTCCCATGAGGCAATGCACCATTAGAATTCCAATCAGGATCATAAAATCCTCCTGCATTCATCGCAATAACTGCACCTTCTCTTTCAGCAACTGTTAAAATATCCTGTCCCCTTTTTCCTAAATATGCCGTAGTAGCAATACTTATCTTCGAAGGATCATAGACAGCTACTAAAAAGCCTTTATAACTTGATCCACTTATTTCAATCACCTTGTACAAATCATTACCTGGATCACGCTGTAAAACAGCTTTTTCATATTCATTTCTATAAATTGCTGTTGTATACTTTTTGAACTTAATCGCATTTGGATCACTAATATCATTATTCTCAATAATACTATTATTTGCTAGCACCTTCTGAATAGTTTCATCACTATAAAACCAAGTTGCCAAATACTGGTGAGACATTGTTGTCATTGCACTTGTAATCCAAAAATTTCTAAACCCTGGCCAAGGACCATAAAACAAAAACAAGAAACAAGCTACTCCCAACATAAAGAAAGAGGAAAATGTAACAACAATTTTCTTCTTTAAGGACCATTTTTTCTTAACTTTAACCGCTGTATCTTTTTTTCTTTTAGTAAAAATCTTCATTCTATTCCACTACTTTCTCCGCTGAATTAAGACTATTATTAGTATCTTTTCTTTCTGTTTCCTTCTTTTCTTCTGTTCTACCTTCAAAAACTTTATCTTTATTATAATCTACGTACTTTTTTGTTGTTTTATACTCAAGTAGTACAATATTACTACCACTAGCTGCCTGCTGAGAATTAAATGTTTGAACAGTTGTATTATATAATTTAATATCTTCCATAAAATAATTTGCTACTTGCTCATAAATTAACTTATAATTACTGCACTTACTATTAACATCACTATCAGGATAATAAACATCCTTACACAAACTATCCATTTTTTTTACATGCTTAATTACATCATCAACAATACTTTCATAATTACTTAATTTTTCTTTTAAAACCACATCATTAGCTGCTAATGTATCTAAGAATAGATTACCCAATGCTTCTGTATACAAAGTATCTCTTGTAGTTTCAAAGGCCGTTACACTAGCATTAAACTCCTCAAAAGAATCTTTTACAACGACCATACGTTTTTGAGTTTCCTCTTGATCTGCCTTTAACGATACTACAAAAGAACTAACCGTCCCCGAAATAATCATCATAATACTAACTGTTAATAAAACAAATCCAACTTTTCTTAGTTTTTCCATTCTCATCATCACCTTAACTAGAAGTTTACCAAAAAATTCGACATTTGTATACCCCAACAAAGAAAAAAGCATCTATTTCTAGATACTATTTATCTTTTTCTGTTTCTTTTGTAATATAAATTGGTCTTTTCTTAACTTCCAAATATACTTTTGATAAATACATTCCCATAATTCCAAAAAAGAAAAGTTGTAAACCGCCCATAAACATTACTATACAAGCAAGTGATGGCCAACCACCCACCGGATCACCAAATACAAGTGTTTTTATAACTACTATCAAAATAGCTATAAAAGCAATTAAGCAAAATATTAAACCAATAATAGCTGAAATAACTAATGGCGTAGTTGAAAAAGCCAAAATTCCTTCCAAAGCATATCTAAATAATTTAAAAAAACTCCACTTTGTTGTTCCAGCTACTCTATTAGGAGTAACATAATCTACCCATTTAGTTTCAAATCCTACAAAACTAAAAATTCCCTTGGTATAGCGATTATATTCACCCATATCAACAATTGCATCAACCATCTTCCGCTTCATTAATCGATAATCTCTTGCCCCTGGAACTTGTGGCACTGATGAAATAAGCCCTATTAATTTATACCAAATCTTAGTACATACTTTTCTAATAAAAGAATAATCATCATGTCGACTAGAATAAAGTGCCACACAATCAACATTTTCCGTTTTAATACTATCATACATAGAAATAATCATGCTTGGTGGATCTTGCATATCCGCATCCATTATTGCTACATAATCACCTGTTGCATTACTTAAACCAGCATACATTCCTGCCTCTTTTCCAAAGTTTCTTGAAAAAGAAATATATCTTACCCTTTTATCTTTCTTTGCTAATTCTCTTAAAATATTAAGAGTCTTATCTTTACTACCATCATTTATAAATAAAAATTCAAAATCAACCTTATGCATCTCTTTAGACACTCGATCTATTTCTTCATAAAAAATGGGTAATACTTCCTCTTCATTATAACAAGGGACAATTACTGAAATTTTTTCTTTACTCATAACTTTTCTCCTACTTCTTAAATATAAAAAGCTTGCTAAATATATAATTCAAAACAATAACTACTATATTCGCTACCACTTTAGCAACAATCTCACTACTACTCAAAACATCAATCAATAAATACATTGTTCCCATATCTATTCCCAAAGAAAGTACTCTAAAGAAAAAGAAACTAATCAACTCCTTAAAGTTCTCTTTTTTGGATTTTCCTCTACTATTAAATACCAATAATTTATTTGTAATAAATGCAAATATTACTGCTAAAACCCAAGCTATTACATTACTAATATATATTTCAATATTAAATAATCTTAAAACAAAGAAACTTACAATATTAACTAAAGTGGTAAGCACGCCAAAAAATAAATACCAAAGTCCCTCCTTATATTTGTTATACCAAGAAGTATGATTATCTTCTTCAATATACTTATCAATTAAATCAATCATATTCTTAGTGTTACTTTTAAATTTCTTGGCCTTAAAATTCCGAGCCTTTTCAATCATCTTACCTAATTTATTAAAATCCCTAAGTTCTAATATATATCCTTGACTACTAAATTCATCAATAATTTGACGTTGATGATCATTAGTATGTTCCTTAAATTTTTTTAATCTTGCGGCTGCAATAACTGGTTTTCCACACTTTATTGCACTCAAAATGTTTCCAACACCTCCGTGAGTAATTACTAAATCACTTTTTCTAATTAACTCATTAAATTCATCAGTTGGAATTAAATCAAAAATCTCCATATTTTCTGATTCATATTTTGTATAACCAGCTTGAACAATTACTCTCTCTTTTATTGTTCCTTTTTCAATTTCCCTATCAATTGCTTTTAATAGTCTTGAAAAATCCTTATCTTGTGTTCCCAATGCGACAAATATCATTAAAAAATCCACCCCCCAAAATCAGCTTTTGGATATAGTTTTTTCATACTCTCCCACTGAACAATAAACTTATCAGCAAAAAGATAAACACATCGACCAGTAATAGTTTTTGTTGTCATATTTGCAAAAGTTTCAATATAAATAATTCTACTTCCAAATATTTTTCCTAAACAACACATCGGTCCAGCAGTATGTGCCCCGGTTGTAATAATATAATCAGGATGTATCTTTAAATATAAATATAGACTCTTAAAACAATTATAAAGCAGTTTAAAAGGATACGTTAACATATGATCTTTCGTTCCATATACCAAAAAATCAATTTTATCCTTGTACGTTTCTTTCATCTTCAAATTTGATTTTGTCTTCTCAGTTATAATATGATAATCATAATTATCAAACATATCTTTTAACTGCATCATTTCTACTAAATGTCCTCCTGTTGAGGAAATAAACAATACTTTTTTCTTCACAATATCACTTCTTTTCTATTAAATCAATCCATTGTTCTTTAACAACTTCACAAGTATATTTTTTTACCCCTTCTCGTGAAACCCGACCAATTTTTCTTCGCTCACTCTTCTTATTAATCAAATCTTCTACTTTCTTTAAAAATGCCGAATAACTTCTATTTTTTATTAAATAGCCATTTTTTCCACTTTGAATTAATTCTCTTGCTCCCTCTGCTGAATCAAAAGCAATACAAGGAACTCCATGCGACATAGCTTCAATCAAAACAATTCCAAAAGATTCCGTATAAGAAGTTAATAAATAAATAGCCGATTTCTGTAGAATTTCATCAATATACTCCTTATCCCTAAAGCCATGTAGTAACACAACCTTTTCTAAATCATGATCTTTTATATATTTTTCCAGTTTATCCTTTTCAACTCCATCACCAATTATGTCTAATCTCCAATCCGGATAATCTTTATGCAAAATATTAAACATTTTAAGTAAATCGATAAATCCCTTTTCTGGACTAAGCCTTCCAACTGAAACTAATCTTTTTTCATCTAAAGGAGCAATCTTTTCCGGTATTCCTTCAATTACATTAGGTATATAAACAACCTGACATTTGGATTTAATTAATTCTTTTTCATAAAAAGCCCGCAATGAATTAGAGACTAAAACTAAATAATCTAATTGTTTATTTGATCTAGTAATATTCGCAGCATATTTAAAATCACCATGATAATGATTATGCTCCCAACCAATTTTTAAAACTTTATCTTGTCCGTATTTTCCTAACCATTCATCAAATATATCCCTGGTTGCAATTACCACATCACTATCACAATTTTTAATATAACTAATCATTGTCTTTTCACGTAATCTTAAAACCTTTAAAGCATAAAAAGTTTCTTTAACTAGCTTAAATAACTGCTTCTTTCTTAAAGCCTTCTTTATTTTATCACGATTAGGTTTAACGGAAGTTAAATAGACAATCTTAACTCTATCATCAACTGGAAAAACTGATTTTTCAAACAATTTATAAGTACATGCAATCTCTACCTCATAATCATCAACCAGCATATTAGCTAAGGCAGCCACTGACTTTTCAATTCCTCCATATCCCAAGTGTAAAGATAATATAGACACCTTCTTCATTTTTATCACCTAATTTAATTATACCATTATTATTTATAATAAACTAGCCACTTTACAGTAAAAAAAGCCGAAGTTTTCTTCGACTTACTGTACAGGTGTTACCACTGTTGGTTGTTCTGCTACAGCTGTAGGCGCTGTCATTACTGGTTGTGAAGCAGGTACTGCCTCAACAGCTGGAGCAACCATTGTTGCCTCAGCAACTGGTGTAGCTTCAACAACAGGAGCCGTTGCGACTTGTGCTGCTACCGCTTCTGTTGGAATTGGTTGTGTATTTTCAAGAGGATTTGCCCCACCATATATTTGAGTTGGTTGTTGATTTAAATTTATATCAGCTGGAACAACAGGACTAGCTCCGCCATAAATTACTGGTTGCTCTGCTACCGGTGCTACTGGTGTTGCCAGAACACTTTCCATAACTGGTGTTGGACCCACCACATTTGGCATCACATCAGTTGGTGTTGCAACAACTGGAGGTGTCTCTACCGATACTACAGGGGCAACTTCTGCTGGGGCAGCCTGAACAGGCTCTACAGCTACAGGAGTTGGCTCAACTACTGCTGGAGCTGGTGCTATTGGCGTTGGTTCAAATGTCTGAGTCATAGGAGTTGGGGCCACTGGTGTTGGAGCTACCATTTCAGATGTAGCAGCTACAGGAGTTGGCTCAACTACAACAGGAGCTGGCTCAACAACTGGGGTTGGTGCAACAACTGGCGTTGGAGCAACCACAGGAGTTGGTTCCACAGCCACTGGAGCAGGGGCAACTTCCACTGGAACTGGTGTTACTGCTGCAACAGGTTCTACAGCAACCGGAGCTGGAGCTGGATTAACAACTGGGGTAACGGCCGCCGGATCAACAACCGGTGTTGGCTCTGCAACTACAGGTGTAGCTTCTACTGGACTAGGAGTCGCAACTGCGGCATCTGCCGAACCTTCTGCCTCAGCTTTTTTCTTTTCTTTTTTAGCTTTACTTGATGTCACCACCAAAATAATAATTGCAATTAGCAATAACAATGATCCGCCCACAATCAACATTCCAGGAACAGACATTAAAAAATCTAAATCAAATTTCATATGATCGACTCCCTTTATTCTTATAATTCTAATATAATAATAACAAAAAACGTTTGCAAATGCAAACATTTTATTTTACAGACCTTTTATTTACAGTGTAAAACTTGTCCAATGCCCATTGTATGGTGGTTTTAATGTAAAACTAAGTTTTTCTTTTGACACTGGGTGGACAAACTCTAGACAATATGCATATAAGGCTATTTGTGTCTTATCCTGACAACCATAACGTTGATCTCCCAATAAATAATGCCCTCTACTAGCAAACTGTACTCTAATTTGATGATGTCTTCCTGTTTCTAAAGTTATGTCAACTAAACTAGCATTTTTTTTCTCATTATATTCTAGCACACAATAAGATAGAACACTTTTCTTTCCTTTTTCTGAAATAACGGTATTCCCATTATCTAAACGCAACAAGAAATCAGTAAAAGTATCTTGATCCTTTTCCATCCGTCCACGAACACAAGCTAAATATTTCTTTACAAATGATTTTTCCATCATCTGCTTATTAAGCCGGCTTGCAGCTTTTGATGTTCTCGCAAAAACCATAACTCCACCAACCGGTCTATCCAATCGATGAACAAGACCAACATATACATTACCCGGCTTATTATATTTATCCTTTATATATTGCTTAACTATATCAAGAAGAGAAATATCTCTTGTATCATCACCTTGACTAAGGACATTAATTGGCTTTTCAACTACAATTATCTGATTGTCTTCATATAAAACATTTAATTTACTCATTGCTTTCCCATCTTCCATAAATACCACATGGCAAAACTAAATTATTTTCTTTAATTGGAATTCCAACCTCGCCACATGTAACTACCCCTTCACACTTCTTATCAACTGTCATCCTCAAAATATTAGAAAGAACTGCAGCTGAAAGCCCTGTAGTATAAGAATTAATTAAAAAGAATAATGGTTTATCACTTAAAATATCGCAGCAAATTTCAATTAAGTAATTAAGATTTTTTTCAATATCCCAAACTTCGCCATTAGTCCCTCTACCATAACTTGGTGGATCCATTATAATTGCATCATACTTATTACCACGACGGATTTCACGTTGGACAAACTTAACTACATCATCTACCAAATATCTAATTGAAAACTCTTCCATTCCACTACTCTTAACATTTTCCTTACACCAATCAACCATTCCTCTAGAACTGTCAACGTGAGTAACACTAGCACCTGCTCTTAAACAAGCAACACTAGCTCCCCCAGTATAAGCAAATAAATTAAGCACCTTTATAGGACGGTTAGCATTCTTTATCTTTCTAATCATAAAATCCCAGTTTACAGCTTGCTCCGGAAATAGCCCCGTATGTTTAAAGCCCATCTGTTTAATATTAAAAGTTAAATCTTTATATTCTACACTCCAACTACTAGGAATATTCTTCAAATTTTCCCAATGGCCGCCACCATTATTACTACGATAATACACAGCATCTATCATCGAATGATATTTTTCTAATAAATCACCATTATTCCAAATAACTTGTGGATCAGGTCTAAGCAAATAAATATCCTTCCATCTTTCCAACTTTTGTCCATTAGATGCATCAATTATTTCATAATCTCTCCATTCACTCGCTAATAACACTAAAATCACCTCATTCACATTCGCTCATATTATATCACAGTAAAAAAAAGAAGAAAATATCTTCTTTTAATTTTTCTAAGATGCGGCACTAAATTGTTTACCGTAACTTGTAATTAAAAAATTCCCACTATAACCAAGTATTTTATCATAATGTTCCGATAAATTAGTATCTAACTCTATTTTATAATCACACGCAACATCAGCATATTTAGTACATTCCTCTTTATTTTGAGCTGCCATTCTAAAAAATTGTGTTTCTGTTCTAACATAAGTAGCTGGTGATGCCCCAGCATAATTAAAATCAATAATATTGCCACCATAAGCACTCTTACTATATACAATTGAACTACTAGCTTTAGTAACAGTATTATTATTTTTCAAAATAACAATATTATAAACATTGCCGTCATTTTTTAAAGCATAATAATAGCCACTATTCGCATCGACTGTCATAACTTTTATTACCTCAGGATCATCAAATAACAATTTATAAACCGCATACTCTTTATCTGTGGTAGGCACCTCTGTATAAGCCGCAACATCAGAAGAAGCTACAATATAATATAATTTCCCATTTGCGTCCTTAACTACTTTATTATCCATAATTGCTTTAATATCCTTATTTAAAAATTGTTCAGGAACCTTACAATTTAAATTATTCTGATATTTCTTTCCAAAAGACAAAGTGTAAAACTTTCCATCTGTTGTAATTGCATATATATTTGAGAAAAATTTAATCCTCTCATAACCATCATTTTTAGATGGAAACAAAGTAGGACATTCAAAGTCGGCATTAGAAACACTATAGCCAGCATGCCTAATATCCCTAGTAGTAGATGAATTTACAATATCACACCCACTACATAAAAATAATACACCTATTAATATTCCCAAAATCTTTATCCTTTTTATCATAAAAATCATACCCTTTATGAACCTATTATAGATAAATTATATCTAAAACTCAATTCAAAAGCAACTACGACTCTTCAAATTTAATTCTTTTTAAAATCTTCGTTGACAAATTTACAATAATATATTATATTTATATTGTAATCTCGGTGACGTTTATTAGTGAGGTCTTAACTTTAGCTAAAACTAAAGTTAAGAATAGTTAATGAACGTGCAAATTGGGGAGTGAATACTTTAAAGTAATAACTTATCAAAGGCCGAGATGCTGTAACCAAGTAGAGAGAAAGAAAACTCTGTAGGTAAGATTATCAAATTATAATACTGATAATATTATAACTTGATACCCTATCAAACTCGGGACAGAAATTGCTAATTTATATTAATGCTGAAGTTACAATTAATTAATATTTTTGCATTACCACTAATATTAATAATTTAATGCCAGGTGTTATATAAATCTTTTGAATGTCTTTTCTTTAAGAGATGTTGTAGATAACATCTCTTTTTTAGTGTTTTCATTTCTTCTTAATTCATACAACAAAAAAAGATAATCGTAATGACCCGATTATCTCAAAAAGAATATTTACTTTTACCATTCTTTTGTCAATATTTTAAAATCTGATAAATTTTAAAACATCCTGGTTTCCAGGGGGCCAATCAATTTGTCATTAGTGATTAGCCACTTATCAAAGTAAAGTTTTTCCATCTCTACTGTAACCTCTAGTACATAGTCGATAAGATATTATACTTCCAAATAATTAAGTAATATCAATTTTTTTCAACCATTAACGATATTTCCCTGATTCTGTTTTTCTAACAGCTAAAGCTGGTCATCTCAACAGCTATATCTAGTCGTCTTGCCCATTAGGTTTAACAGCTAAACATAGTCGTCACAACAACTACAATCAACTATTTATACAGCTATTGCTAGTCATTTCTTCAACAGCTAACAATAGTCACTCTAAATAATCGATAACAATCGTCGATACAGCTCACACCTAGTCATTAATTTTTATTAACAGCTACCATAAGTCATACCAACAGCCACTCTTTAGTCATTTAACGTCTCAGACCAGTCACTATAAGTAACAGCTAACAATAGTCATCATCACAACAGCTACTCTTAGTCATTTTCCTTACTGCAACTACTACCGTTATGGTATTCATTCCATTGATACCAAAACGATCATTATAGGTCACATATGCTATATACTAACAATATCATTATAGCACACAATATTTGTTTGTCAATACATTTTAAAATTCCCCAACCTAATACCACATAAAAAAAGTGTCTCAGTAGACACTTTTACAATGCATAAAAATAGACTGCAAAAAAGAAACAAACACTTGCGGCAACACAAAACAAATGGAATACTGAATGCATATATCTTTTACTTTTCCCAACTCCATAAAAGATTGCTCCAACTGTATAAATTATTCCCCCAAGTAATAATAACAGTATTCCAAAATGATTCATAGTCTCCCATAGGGGTTTAATAGTAACAATAATACACCAACCCATCACCAAATATAAAACCATCGAAATCTTCTTAAATCTATTCATATCAATAGCATTAAAAAGTATTCCAACAATAGCACAAAGCCAAACAAAACCAAAAATCCACCAACCAATATTAAGTGGCAATACACACAAACAAAACGGAGTATAAGTACCAGCTATTAACAAAAATATTGAACAATGATCAATAATTCTAAATACTCTTTTCGCATTATTTGGAGCAAGAGAATGATATAGACAAGACATCAAAAATAATACAATTGAAGATATCCCATAAAATAAAGCTGCCATTAAGCCCAAGCCACTATCCGCCTTAATAATACACAAAACCAACGCTGCAATTGACAATAAGGCCCCAACTCCATGCGAAATTGCATTTAAAAGTTCCTCACCTAACTTATATTTCGGTAAATCAATCTTTTTCGCCAATTTATTATTTTCTCTTCGCATTTCTTTAATCAACGTATATAAATCCCCCAAACTATTAATACATATTTCATAATTTTCCTCCTCATTATCAGTAACTTGTTTTACCTCTTCACTCTTTTCTAACAAATCACTGACAATCTCATTCTTTAATGATACAACTTCCGGATTATTCCCTAACCGTTTAAATTTTTTATCTAAATACTTTTCAAATTTTTCCTTCATAATCATCTATCTCCCAACAGTAACTTATCCAAAATATTTTTATTACTCAACCATTCTTTCTTTTTTTCTTGCAAATATTTCTTACCATCATCAGTAATCTTATAATATTTCCTTCGTGCAACATCCGGATTATCATTCCAATAAGAAGTAATTAATCCTTCTTTTTCCATTCGTTTAAAAGCTAAATAAATTGTCGCATTCTTTATATCCATAGCCTTATCAGTCTTCTCTATAATACACTTTGATATCTTATAACCGTAAGAGTCCCCTTCTAATAACACATTTAATATAATTGCATCTGTAAAACCTCTTATAATTTCTGCATTCATATTAATCTCCTTTATATAACGACATTACATATATATTATCATACCGCCAAAATAATTACAAATTAAAAGCCATTAAGAAATATTAATGACTTTTTCCTTTAAGTTTATTATTAATGTCATCCTTTAGTAACGTATATACGATGGAAGCTAGTGGCAAACCAATCAACATTCCTACAACCCCACATAAATTGCCACCAACTGTAATCGCTAACAAAGTGAAAAGTGGAGATAAGCCAACCGATTTTCCGACCACTTTTGGATAAATAAAATTCCCTTCTATTTGTTGAACAACGAAGAAAACCAGTACAAAAATAATAGCTTGTAGAGGATTAGAAATAGCTATTAAAAGCGTCCCTACACCAAGAGCAATAAAAGCACCAAATATTGGAATTAAAGCCGTAACAGCTGTAAGTACACCAATCAATATGGCATACGGAAATCCACACAACAAAGAAACAACAAAAATAATCGTTCCTAAAATTACAGCCTCAACACATTGTCCAGAAATAAAATTTGTAAAAGTCTTATTTGAAAGACTAGCAATTTCCATAATCTTCCTTGACTTTTTCTTATCAAAAAATGCATAAACCATAGCTTTTATTTTTGAAACCAATGATTCCTTTTGAGCCAACATATATACCGCAAAAATTAAAGCAGTAAAAATATTAACAATTCCCGAAAATAAATCACTAACAAAACCAATAGCACCATTAATAAAATAATTCAAAATATTTGAAAGTAGTTTTGTAACAGTTCCACCTTTCGAAAAGGCCTCTTCAATTTGCGCTTGAACTTCTGGATACTTATCAGCTAAGTCTAAAATAAACACTTCTGCCTTATCAATAATGCCAGGAATATTTTTCATTAATAATTCTATATTTTCAATTAACTCTGGTATTAGCAAAAAGGCAATAAAAACAACCACCAATACCATCAAAAGTAAAGAAAATAATATTGATAAAAATCTAATTAATTTCTGTTTCTTATATTTATCTGGTATTATCTTTTTTAACAATTTCTCTATTTTCATAGTTGGAATATTTAAAATATAAGCAAGCACAAAACCTAAAATAAATGGAAAAAACACTTTATAAATAGTTCCAAACCAACCACTAATTATTTCTAAATTATTAAGTCCCCAATAAGCAAAAATACCTATTAAAACTACAATAATCCATTTCTTTAACTCTTCTAGATTACCTAACTTCATAAACTTCTCCTTTGCTAAACTTAGTATACAATATTTTAAATAAGATGAAAAGAAAAAATAGCCTTCCAGCTACTTCTTAATCTCTTCAAAATCACTTGCCACTAACCTTTTTAAAATATTTTTCTTCTTTCGATTACTGACATCATCATCCATTTCTATCTCAACCATTTCCCATATTAAAACCCAAGCTCCAATAACTACCACTTCATTCAATATTTCAATTCCAACAAATGAAGCAATAATTAATGTAATAACTCCTAATATCAATAATCTTAATTGACGAAAATTGTTATGTTTATACTGTGCCTCAACTCTAACTGTCTCTGCATCTAATTCCCTTTTAATTAATTCACTACAAGAAATATTTTCTTTCATATTATTATTAATTACTATTTTTAATTTATCATCTTTCCTCAATTTTGGAGTATTAGTTATTAAATACCCAATTAAATCACGAGAAATTTTCTTTCTGTTATATCGTTCAAATAAGTCATCATAACTATTAACATCAATTTCAACTATTTTTTCCATAAAACTCACCTTCTAAGATGATTATACATTATATTAAGATTAAAAAAAATTAAATTACTTATTTTTCTCAAACTTTCTTTTTTCTAAAAATAACAACAAAACAGCTAACCCCAAACTTCCTAAAGAAATATAAACCGAAATATTAAAATATAACGCTTCATACTTTATCTTAAAATCATGACTGCCTTTATTAACTTTAAAGCCTAAAAATGCTTCATTAACTATTTCTGACTTTACTTTTTTACCATCAACAAAAACACTAAAGCCACGATCATAAGGCAATGAAGTAATAATATAATTATTTTTTGGCAATTTAACTTTCCCAGTTATTTCACTGTCTCCTTTATCAATTTTTAGTTTATCAACCTTTGTAATATCCTTAGTAACCTTCCCCATACTATAAAGATTAATATCAGAAATTCTATACTTTCCCCGCGAAAACAAAATATTTAATTCATCAATTCCCTCTTTACTAGAAAGAACATATTCAAAATGTTTATTATCATTAAAATAATACCAGTCTTTACAAGTTAATTTATTTTTTACACCATTTATAGTAATAAATACATCACCATTAAATTCACCATCTTGACAGCTTTGATTTGCCAAAACATCAAATTCAACTATTAGATACTTATCTTTTATTGGTTCTGACAATTTATATGTATATTTCTTTTCACGATCAAAATCAATCAAATAAGACGCTTCAAAATCATCATTTATTTTCTTTATTGATGATTTATACGGAACAGGCTTTGAATTACCAACAACACTATTTTTAAGCATGAATTCCAATGAATATGGAAAAGATAAACTTTGATATTGCTTTTCACCACTTAAATTATTATCAACATAAACTAAAGGTCTTGCCTTATCATTTTTATATAAACCATACTTCTTATTTTTTTTAACTAAATCATAATCAATAGAATCATAATTTTCAGCAATTAAATATTTTACACCCATAAAAGAATGAAATAATGAATTATTTGTTCCACTTTGTACAAAAGAGTTACGATTAGGAATATTATTTCCCATTTTAAAATTATAAAAATCAGAATACTTATGATTATATGTTGATGAATAAATTGATGCATTAAAAAAATTTCTATTATAAGTTTTGTTTGAATTTTTATTGCTTCCTATATTACTATCAATTCTAAAATAATCATCATCGTTAACCTTCGCCAATAACTTGTTGACTAATGCATCATTAGCAACAATCTCTTTATACTTATCTTTTGTTAAATATTTCGCATTATAATTACTTCCAATCGTAGATAGTAAAATTGTAATAAGAGCAAAAATAGTTAATACGTTATCCTTCCTTGAAAATCTAAGTATCACTACTAATGTAGCAATAGCATCAATCAAAAAAGCAATGACTAAAACACTATCACAATTAAATATTACTCCGCATATCAAAATAATGATTGCACAAAAGAAAACTGTAGACAAATTAATTTGCTTACTTTTTAAGTTTTCAAAAAATTTATTTAAACTAAGACAAAACAAAATAATAAATGGTATAAGAACTTTACCTCGAGCATATAAGAAACCATTCAAAACATACATAAACACTGGTAACAATGTAATTAAAGCTAAAATTCCATTTAAAAATAAATCTTCCTTCTTTTTCTTTTTTGTTAACAAATTAGTAACTATTGCCAAAATAAAAATAAAAGTTAAACCAATTCCAAAAGGTGAATACATACTTTCTTTTATATTAAAAATAAATAAATCCCCAAAGTCAACAGCAATAGTGCCACTTCGTTTAGAACCAATAATTGTAACAGCTGTTGGAATCAAAATAATAGCTGCTAATAATACGGTTAAGCAAAGTCGTAAACAAATAAGAAATGTTTGCTTTACAATATCTTTCCATTTATCATACTTAGACAAAATTAAATATAATGAATAAACTCCAACTACTAACAATGAAGTAACTCCATAATAATAATTCATAAAAAACAAAAGCGTTGTCCAAACAATTAACTGCAATGAGGAATGTTTTTCAAAATACCTATCAACTCCCATTAAAGCCAACACTAAAAACGGATAGTACCACACAAACATAATATGATAATGAAAATGAAAAGTTATAGGAGAAAAACTCATCATAATCAGTGAAAATAGCAATGCTTGCTTAGGATTCATATGCTTTTGAAAAAATTTATAACTAAGAATTCCAGAAAGCAAATATAAAATAATACTAGCAATTATTACAAAAGTTTGCATACTAAGTGATGGGAAGAAAAATGAAATTAAAAAAACCGGATTTAACAAGCCATAATAACTATAATTAAAAATATTTTGTCCCCCACCAAGCTCAAATGCTAAATTTGGAACTAATCGATGGGTTTCATAAAATAATTTTCTAAAATAGTCAGGAATAACAGTATGTTGTGTAATCCAATCAACACTAGAGCCATATATATTATTAAATCCAACTAAACATAAAATTAACAATATTCCATATCCTATAATTATTAAATAATTCTTCTTGTTTTTCATAAACTACCTCTTCATTAATAAACAATAATAAGTATTAACAATTTACTCACTATTGTCTATAACTTCTCAGTTGCATTTTTAATATTTTAAGTTGCACCAATTAAAACTTAATTTTTAGCAAACTTAAATCTAATTCATTATAGCATAAAAACTTCCGACAGGCGACATATTTTTAATGAATTTTATGAAATAATTTTTCTATAATGGGAGAAGGTTAATTTCATGGAAAAGTATTCTAAGGAACAATTAAGTTTTACTGTACGTAGCAATATAAAAAAATATAGGAAATTAAAAAATCTTACATTACAAGAACTAGCCGATAAAACTGGATTAACTCACGGCTATGTCAGAGATTTAGAATGCTTAAGCATTGACAAAACCCCACTTTTAGACACCCTAGGCAAATTTGCTAAGGCATTAGATATTGATATAAGACAACTATTTGATGAAGTTGATCCCAAGAATAAAGATATATAAGTATATCTTTATTTTTTATTACTTAATTATGATACTCTAACACCTTATAATTACGATAATCAATATTTAATGGTTCTGTAACGAAAGCAAATAAGTCCTTTAAATTAGCATTCTTTACTTTATCATCGCTTAAACAAGCTTCAAATCTATTCATAAATTCCGCACTATAACCATCTCCAAAGCACTCCATCCTTTCATCAAGATCATTCATTCTACAATAAAGCCTGCGAACTTTATCAAGTGCCAAATAATAATAATGATCAGCTACCGGACAACTACTTTCTAGAGAATTTGTTACACGATCTATATTACCTGCTAAAATCACGCTTTGACATACTAACTGATTTTCCTGATAATCACTACGATAATTCCATTCTAAACCATCATTCTGGCCAATCTTCCTCATCAATTTTGAAACAAACTCAAAGCTATAATCTTGCCCCATCGCCTCGATAAACAACTCCCTAAATTCCTTATTGGGCAGTATTCCACAATAATACTTAGAAAAATAAGCCGGATTCCCATACATTTCATAAACCTTAAATGTCGACAAATCATCAGCACCATTTTCTTCATGATAAACCTTTCTAATATTTTCAATTAAATTATGATATACATAATTAGCAAAATTGCTTTGACCACCTAATCCACTAAAACAATCGTACCAATCATTAACATTTGAATAACAGCTTCTCTTTCTAATACTTTTTCTCCCAGCTGCTAAGGCCTCATCTCTTAAAGATTCAATAATATAATCATCACTATAAATGACTTTCCCATTTTTAAATATCGATACCAATGATCGATCAGAAGAACAATCCAAATCCTCAATTTTATCAATCAAATATTCATAACCTTTTTCAAAATACTCAATCTTAATACCATCGATGAATATAACACCACGATAATTTGCTGCTTTATCAGTTACAATAAGCAAATCAACATCCGACATATCGTTTTCTGTCTTATATAATCTACTGCCATAAAAAATAATGCCTAACACTTTATTTTCCGATTCTAAATAACCCTTACTATTTATAAATTTATTAATTATTTCTAATGTATTCATCCTAATTCCCCAAAGCACATTTCATAATATTCTACAGTACCATTTCTTTCTTAACATATTGTAACAGATACAATACTTAGCATCAATACTTAATACAATTATTTTTCTCAACAGTCTATCAATAAAACTAATTTAGAATTTAAAATAACAATGATATATTTCCATAAATTAATAATCTTAATATTCCAATAATAATTAAATGTAATGGATAATATAAGTAAAAGAACCATTTCAACCATCCAACTTTTCCCTTAGTACCATTATACTGCTTTAACAATGGATACACCAATATAACAAATAATTGAATAATACCATAAACTTTATTTACAAAAGCAAATGAAACAAATGCATAAATTGCCGTCCACATCATCAAATTACTCATTTGTTTATTCAAATTACCCCTGTTACCATACATAGATAAAATTATCATTAAAGCAATACAGCTCCAATCTGCTGAAAATGTTATAATATTCAATAAAATAACTAATAGCCACTTCTGCCACTGTTTTAAATTGTTCTTTCTATACACTATATAAAGCGCAACTACCGACCACGCTAATGACCACATTATACTTGTTTGATTAAAAATCTTCCCTGTAGAAAAGGGAATATAATTTATACCAAATGCAAAACAATATGCAAAGTGAGAAATTAAAGCAAATATAAACAACCTGGTAATATACTTCTTTAAATCTTTTGTATAGAAAAAGCCCTCACAAATAAAGAAAAACATAATAGGCGCAGTTAATCTACCAATAACATGCAAAATATTTGATATTACATTGTTAGGCAATCCAGGATAAAATAAATCAGCAATATGATCTACTGTCATTGCCACAATTGCTATTAATTTTAAATGATTAGAATTAAATTTTTTCATACTACTTTCTATCATAAATTTTTATTTAACTCTCTCCTTTACTATATCATCATCTTCCAATTTACCTATCAATAATGATGAATTAGGATCATGCAACCTAAATTTATCATTAACCAGCTTCTCATCAAAATTTGCATAACAATACTTACAATAGTGTTTACAAGAATTATATTCACCAACATCAACCATAGCAACACAATTACATTTTCTTTCTTTTCGGGCCTTCCACTTCTCTTTAAATATTTTACCAGTCAACTTATAAGCTAGCTCAACTGATAAACATTCATCTTTCACAAATCCATATTCTGTCAAATCTCTATCTTCAAAACAAGTATGAACCACTAGCCCATGTTCCCTAGCACTCTTACTAAAAGACTCACCAATTACTTTATAATCATTTTCCGTAAATTTCCTAAAATTTAATATTTTTTTATTTTTTCTTACATTTTTATAATCATCTATAAAAGAAATTAAAATCTTACTAACATATCCTTCCAATAATCTACATAGTTTATCAAAGGCTTTAACATGATAATCTAAACTATATTTATCACTAATAAAAACTGGATCATATCTTATTACCAAATTATCTTTCCCAATTAATCTAGACAATTCTTGTACCGCTTTAATAACTTCTCCCTTAGGAGGAACATTTGGTTCTATATCGTTCTTATAAGCCGTCAATGTAACATGAAATAAAATTGGCTTTTTAATCTTCTTTATATCCTTTAAAATAGGTATTGGATTCTTAGTACAAAAAAGGATAGCATCAACATTATCAAAGCTAATTCTACTTATCATCTTTGGATAAAATGGATTTCGAACATCAATAAATCCTTCCTCATATCTCTTCATAAACCATTCTGAATAAAAAGCAATTATGTCTGTTCTACCACTAACATTCAAAATCACATAATCACCTCTTTTAATTCCCCACTACTAAAATAATTATATCATCTATACTTTCTGTAGTATATTAAATTAAGCAAAATTTGCATAAACAAAAAAGTAGTTTTAAACTACTTATTACTTAAAACTAAAACTTCTCTAAAAATATAACACCATTTACCTAACTATACATCTAATAATTTGCTCTACAAAATAAATTAAAACTTTTATTATTATTTAGCGATAACTCTACAAATTATTGTTCCTACCAATAAACCAATAACAGAATCTATAAAATACCAGGCTGTATGAACCAAAGCAGAAGCATTGTAGTAAATAAATACTGATGGTATAAATAATACTGATATAATTATTGAATAAAAATATTTCAACTTACTCTTTGATAAACTAGAAATTAGTATTGATAATATAAAAGTCGCTACTAAAATCAGTAATACCATTCCCATTGCATCGGTTGGTCCTGCAAATAAAGGAAAAATATAAAACATAAACAATTGTACTAACAATATTACTATTTCTTTCCAATATTTTTTCGTTTTTAATCATCCTTTCTAACAAATTACTATAAAACTTTCAAACTACAAAATTGTAATTTATATCTTACTTATAAAATGAATTTCCAAATCATAGGAATAATAAGAATTAAAATTATACCCACTACACATACAAAAATCACTTTTTTAAAACTTTGCTTTTGTTGTTCAGTCATATCATTATACCATTTCATAAACCAATATCTCCTAAAAATTAAATTATTTTTTGCTCTATTTTCATCAAGTATTATATCATAGAAAAAGCAAAGCTCCTATATCATTCGACCTACCTTATAAAACTACTTTATTATTGACAATAATAGATTAGATAATTCTTGTTCAGAAATATTTGAAGTTTCAATATCAAAATTTATACCTTTATAATTAAACTCCGTAAAATATGATTCATTATATTTTAAAATCTTTAAATCAATATTATTTATTTTAGATATTTTACTCCCTTCTTCTGAAAAATAATAATCTCTGATTGGCTTATTCTCTCTGGAAAATGAAACCCTTATATTTCTATCATTTTTTGTATTTGAATAGTTAACTACATAGCTTTGCAATAGACTATATTCTTGACTATCGCTATCAGACTTAACATATATTTCATGTGCTTCTTGATTTTCACAATCACTTGGAATTTTTATATCAGCTATTTCTTTAAAATATAAAATATTTTCAAGATTAGTTATTTTAACATCTGCATCAAGTTTTAATACCCCTTGAGTCATATTACTTACATCGTTAATATATAAACTAACATTATCTTTTGTTTCTATATTTGGCTTATATATATTAGGCTTTAATTGCTTGTTATTATTAACTAATAATATACAACTTATAACAATTACTAAACAAATCGGTACAAAAGACCACTTCCATAAATTACTATTTTTTTTCACTTTTTCTCCTTTTTCAATTTTAGCAATTATTTCTCTATAATAATCACTAGGATTCATATCTTGTTCTATTGCTTGTTTTAATTTTTCTTTATTTGACATTTACTTACCCCCATTTCCAAAATTATCCTGTAATTCTTTCAATGTTCTATAAATTAAATGTTTTATATATGATTCGCTTCTTTGCAATTCTTTAGAGATTTCTTTAATACTTAATTCTAATTTATAGTATAAATAAAATACTTTTGGAATATCTTGATTTTTTTTACTTTTTATATATTTCCAAATTGTATCCCAATTATCTGCTTGGATAATAATTTCATTTAAATTCATACCATCTTCTAATGTTTCGATTAACTCTTGGTCTTTATCATTTGTTTCAAACAAAGAAATTATTTTGACCTTTTGTAAAAATGTATAATGTTTTTTAATCTTATTATTCGCAATACCTATAAGATAACTTTTAATATTAATATCTGATACTTCTTTTTTACTTAAAATCTTCCAAAACTCTAAATATATTTCTTGCATAATGTCATTCGTATCATTAATATTATGACATTTTATGACTACATATTTAAGTAAATCTAGATAAGTCTTATCATATATCTCATTAAATTTATATAGGTTTAATTGACTAGTCATATTCATCACCTACAATATAATAATCCCTGTTTTCTTGAAAAAAGTTCCAAAAATTTGAAAAAAAGCAAATTTTTTAAATCTGCTTTATCGTCTACCATCTCTATAAAAAAATGCCCTTTTTAAAAAGTTAATAGCAAATATCAAAAATACTGCTACTACAATTAAAATTGAATAACTCTTATTCGCTATAGCATAATAAATCATATAAAATAAAAATCCAAAAACATAAACAAAAAAGCTTATTCGAAAAATGCATTTAAAAATATTGAATAACTTTATTTTATTAAATAATAAGAATACTTTTTCCATCATTATAGCCAAAGAACATATCAAGAATGGAGTAATAATTATTCTTGCCAACCATTCATTTTTAAAAAAAGCCCAAACAAGAAACACAAGTGCTACAAACGACACAATAATTTGTCTCATAACGTATATTTTTTTCATAATATCTCTCCTACAAAATGTAATTTATTATTGATGAAAATATAATTTTGTTTGTTGTTCAATCTTTAATTGTAATCTTTCTATTGTTCCATCATTATAAACATTATTCATATCATCTCTTACTCTATTTGGAAATATATTTTTCATATCAATAGAATAATAATTTCCATCTCTTGGCATTCTTAAAGCAACTACGCTAAATTTACCATCTATTTTTTTTACAACAAACTTATAAGGAATCGATGAACTACTACTTTGCTTTATTTCATCATTTTCTAAATAATAATTTTCTTCTAGCACCCAAGCATATATGTTATAATGTTTATCTTTCTCTTTTTCTTCGATTAAATATACTCTCATACTAACAAATGCTTTTTCATTATCATTGTGTTTTTGCTCATTATCATCTTTTTCAATTAGATAATTCGTAATAGCAAGTTCTATTTCTTCTTCTTTTATATCAATTGGTGGAGCGTAAGAATATCCCCAAGTACCAAATAAAACCGGTCTATTATTCCTCATTCTATTTACATCAATGCCATACATTACCACAAGCATTACAATAAATATTAAAATAATCGATAAAATAATCTTAAAAATTTTTTTCGTTATCTTAATTTTTTTATCTGAATATTCTATCGTATTTATAATATTTTCTTCCAACTTTTCTTGATAATCTTCCTTACCTAGTCTTGCACCACTTAACAATTCATTTATGGAAACATCTAATATTTCACATAATGGTGTTAACAATGATAAATCCGGCATTCCTCTACCGTTTTCCCACTTTGAAATTGCTCTATCTGTAATTCCTAATTTATTTGCCAAATCAATTTGAGTCATCTTTTTTTCTTTCCGAAGTTCAGCTATAAATCTTCCTATTTTTTCTTGATTCATCATATATACCTCTTCTCATAAATAAATTATAATATAAAAGTCATTAAATTACACCAAACGAACCGTAGAGTTATAGAAATTACAATTTACCTAATAATCATACCATATTGCAAGATCACTATAATTGAAAATAACTATTTGCAAAAAGCTATCTATTGTAAAATGAAAAAATTTTTCTTTCTTTTGGCTCATCTTTTACATACCTTTTTACAAAGTCACTAACCGCATCACCAACACACATATCTCTATCAAAAAACTTTTTTAAAACATCTAAACTATAAATAGAATTACTTTCATCTCTTTCTCTCGTAATAAAATTAACAATTTGCCTATATTGAAATGGATCAATATTACTATTATTAGAAAAAAGCAACATATTTATTAGTCCATTAATTTTACTGTAATTCCACACATTTAATATAGTTTGTCTCTCTCCTAGTGATAACGAGTCTATTAGAGTTTTAACGCTACTATAACTACCTTCAATTACTATTTTTTTTAATTGTCCTAATATTGAAGAATCAATTAAATTTGTATTTAACATTTCTGAACTCAATACTACTTTATCTAACTCATCAATTAAATAGTTACCTGGATCAATCAAGTTTATATGTCCATTATATATGGTATTAGAAAGATTAATATCTCTTAATATAACAGAATTTCTACGTAATAAATCTAAATCTTGCTCTAAAATTTCCAGTTCTCTAAAAAAATTCCAAACACTATCCCCATCTACACTTCTTTCTCCTCCAACATAAGGCATTTTATAACCAATTAATTCATTACTATTATTCCATAAAGTTTCCTCTGGAAGTAATATCCTTTGTGTTAAAATTTTCTTTAAAATATTTAATTCTTCTAAAGATAAATGCGACAATTGATAATCACTTTTATATATTTTTATTACTGAATCTAAATATCTATATACTGCAAACTCTGATCCTTTATTTGACAAAAACTCAATTTCATTTATATTTAATGGCAACCCATCTTCATTAAATATTTGTTTCATAAACTTCACCCATCAATTGCTACAAACTTGTAACTATGTGTTTTTAATTAACACGATTCAATATAAAATTGATGACTATTATAACACAATTTTAAACACAATAAAACTCGAACTCTAAATATATTTTAAAAGTTCGAGTTTAATATCAATCTGGTGCGAGTGATTAGTCTATTTCAAACTAATACTTGCTAATATGAGTATTAATAAAAACATTAATCTCTGAATACATTCTAGCACAAATAAATTTCTAATACAATACCATATTCGTAATTATTTTGCAAATTATTTTGCTAACGATTAAACAGTTTAACAATACCAATTCCTAACACTGATGCTATGAAATGAAAAATTGTATAAATAAGTGCTGAATCATCATATATTATAAATACTGAAGGAATATATATAACTGCAACTATAATTGGATATATATATTTAATCTTAATTTTTGAAATAATACCTAATGTAATTGATAATGCAAATGTAATCAATGGGCTAAAAAGAATTGCTAAAACAATTGCATCTTTTGATATATTAAGTGCTATAATTGGTAATAAATAAAATGTCATCAACTGAAGTATTAATATAATTATTTCTTTATAATAATTTTTCATGTTTCTATTCCTTTAAATCATTAAATTACACTTTTTATGTACTATCTTATTCACAATATATTAAAAATTCCTATTTCTAATTATTTTACTAATTTAGTATAAAGTACAAATTGCTTTTTACTATCACTAATACGTATGGACCAATTTATCATTTTCGTATACAAATGGTCCATTTTCTTCTTCACCACTAAAATACTCTTGCCTTTTAGAAAACATATCAAATAGTTCGTTCATATTGTTTAAAAGCGTAACTTGATAAGGTTGCTCAAAAGCAATTTTTTCAATAAACATTATTTTATCTTCTAAACGAATCAATATTCCTGTATGACCTACAAACAAAACTTTACTATCAGTATCTTCAATAACAAGTGATATTAACGATACTTTTTCATTTTTAATTTTTATTCCATATTCTTTCCATTTGTTTGAAAAAACATTTTGAAGTTCATCTTTACTTATATTAGATATATCTATTTCATTAAACAATGTAACAAAGTCATCCCTTTTATTTTTAATAAGTTCATAATCTTTATTATTATCTATTACATCCATATCAAACATTAAATATGAACCTTCATCTTGAATCTTTTTACTCATTTGCAAATCTCTTTCAATTAGAGCAAATGCAGTCATTCTACAGTCACCATCAGATATTTGATATTTTTCTTCGTATTTATTTGCACATTCTATCGCATCATATTTTATATCATTTATACTTGTCCATGTAGTATTAATACCACATTTTTGATTTGATGCTAGATTAAAGTGATTAACCCAATTAATAAAAGTATCAACATTACTCACATTATTATTTTTTAGTATTTCCTTAACATAATCTTTATCAGTTTGAAGATACAAATTAGTTGCTTTTAATACTTCAGGTTTGCTCTCGATAACATTTTCTGTTTTGCTACAAGAACATAAAAATAAGATACATATTAATAATAAAAATATTTTTTTCATTTTTCCCTCTTTTTCATTAGATTAAGTATACATAATTTTTTGTTTTTTTACAATCATATTAGTGTAATCAATTAAAAAAGATTAGTTTTTTGAAACCAATCCATTCTATTTGCTCAATCTTTATATTTAAACTTATAACATTTTCAATCATTTAAAATAAAAATCTATTATTTCATTTATTTTTTTACTATTATCATATTCTCTTATTAATTTTAATACCATATCTGTATTAACTGTTTTTAAATAATAAGTTTTATAAAAGTCTTTCAAAAATTTACTAAACTTATCATCACCCATAGCCATTCTTATTTCTTGAATGAAACAATATGATGCTTCATATTCTCCTTCTCCATAGCTTCTATCATTTTCATATTCATCTGGACTAACATTTAAATATATACCTTTAAAATCTTCTCTTGCTGTTTCAAGCATTTCTTCTCTCATTTCTATTCTTCCTTTATGATCAGGAGCATATTCATCTATTTCTAATAAATACTTATGAGCTTTTCCTTCATATAGACTAAATAATTGTCTTTCTAAATATGTTGTAAATCCTTCATCAATCCATGCTTCAGAATATTCATTATTACCAACTGTTCCATAAAACCATTGATGTGCTATTTCATGAGAAAGTCCATCAAATAAACTCCATGGATCAACAAGTGTTCCATCATAGAATGATGTTGCATTAGTCATTATTAAACCAGGATATTCCATACCACCATATCCAAATCCAAATAAAAGTGGTACTACATCTAATTCATCATATGGATACTTTCCAACTTCATCAGTAAATACTTTAATAGAATCTTCAATAACTAATTTTGTTAATTTTCTATACATACTAGTATATTTACTTTCTAAATAATAATTATTAATCTTTACTCCTTCAACTTCAAATGAATCTTTTTTATACATATCTGATAATACTATTGCTATATCACGAATATTTTTTGCAGTTATTTTAGAAATTCCATTATTAATTTCTTCTTTACCAGTAGCAATAATCGAATAATCACTAGGATGTTTAATTTCAATTTCATAATCTGCTAAATCATAACTTCTGTTTTCACCATCATCAAAATATGGGTTTAATATCCATTTTCCATCAATATTATCAGCTAAATATGGAAAACAAAATGATAAAGCATAAATATAACCATCATTTCTTTTTATATAACCGAATCGATCTTGTCTTTCGGGTATGTCTGTTTTAATACTAACATTAATCTTAACAGTATCATTTGGTTTTAATGTTTTATTTAACTTAACTTTTACTATACTATCTTTTTCTATAATGTATTTTAAATCAATATCATTTTCTTTTATACCTAATATTTCACTTTTATTATTAGATTCTTTATTATAGTTTTCTTTATAATACTTAAGTAAAGATTTAGTCATATCTCTTATAACTATTTCATCAATACTTTTACGAGTATTATTTTTAATTTCCATTTCTACTTTTTCATTTAATACTTTATTTTTAGTATCTAAATCTAATTTCATATTATAAGATAATGCATCTATTTTATTATCCAAGTCAATAGTATCATTCTTTTTTAGAAAGAAATATACTATTACAATTAATCCAATTATTATAAGTCCTAGTATTAAACATTTTATTTTTTTATTTTTCATTCCATTCACCTAATTAATTATACTATTATTTATTTTTCATTTCAAACAACTCAAATAGCAGAGTACTTGTTTACGTATCTTTTACACATTTTGCATGTAACTAAAAGCCAAAATATGTTGTGTCATAATCTAACATAGTTCCTTTTAGTTCTGACATCTCACTAATAGTAACAAACTCATAGCCTCGATTTTTCAATTCTTTTATTGCAAGCAATGCACCATAGACAGATTCTTCATATATATCATGTAACAAAACTATTGCTCCATCATAAGCATGATTAACTATTTCATCTTTTATCTTATTTCTATTTCTTGTTCTCCAATCATTTGAGTCTATATTCCAACAAATTGTATGCATCATAGTTGCTTGTTTTACTTTGGCATTAATATTTCCATAAGGCGGTCTTATTAAGTTTGGAACTATTCCAATCGTATCCTTAATAGTTTTATTAGTATTTTCTATTTCATATTTTAATCCTTCAGTTGAAAGGTTTAAAAGATTTTTGTGAGAATAAGTATGTGAACCAATTTCGTTTCCTTCTTCATATGCTCGTTGTAAAGTTTTAACATTGTATGAAATTCTACTACCTAAAACAAAAAATGTTGCTTTAGCATCTAACTTTTTTAAACCATCTAATAGTATTGATGTTGTAGCGGCATTTGGTCCATCATCAAAAGTAAATGCTATTACTTTTTTCCCTTTTAACATATTAATATCTCTTGCTTTTGGGATAATATTTGTTTTATTATTTGAAATGTAGTTTTTATTTTTATATTCTTCTTTTAACAAATCATTAATATTTTCCCATGATATAGTAACTTTTGTTTCTCCTTCAGACCATCCAAATATTTTCATAGGAACAAAAATAATTGTTATTCCTTCATCATTAAAATAAAAGTGTTCATAATTATCTAAGTTTGGAGTGGTACTATTTTCTATTTCTTCTTTTGTTAGTTCAATTTCCTTATCATAACTAATACCATAAATTTTATGTTTAATCATTAATGAAAGTTTTTGCATATTTTCTTTTCCTTCAACAAAATCATTGATGGTTAAATATTTTTTATATTTTTTAGAATATATGTAAGATTTATCTATTCTTTCATAATGTGCTCCGCCAACATATTTTTGAATTACAGAATGAATAAAATAGCAATCGTTATATTTTTGTGTTTGAGCATCAAAAATAAAGTCAAATTTATTGTCACTATCATTTTGTTTTGCCAATTCTATAAATTCTTTCTTTTCTTTTATTATTTTTTCTTTTATCAATTTGTCTAAGTTTTTTATTTCAGTTTTTTCATAATAAATTTTTAGACTGTATTTATTATTATTAATCATTTGATTAAATATAGAATCATTTTTCTTAAATATCATTAAAATGCAAATAAATATTATTAGTGTTATTGCCAATAATAATATTTTACCTTTTTTATTTAATCTTCTTTTTAATCTTCTTTTTCTCATACTGCTACATCCTTTTGTATAGTTACTGTTAATATAGTATCACAGTTAAAAAGTTTTTTATATATTTTTAAATAAAAATAATTAAAAATATTAAAGAAATGTAAAATGAGATTATAAAATGTAAATAATATATTTACCAAACAATACTTTATACCATTTATTGTAATTATATCGAAAAAATAATATAATAATTTTGTGAGTAATTTATGAAAAAGTTTTTAAATAATATTAGAAAAGCAGATAATAGTTTGAAATTTAAAACTAAAATAATTAATACTATATTAATCTTTTTACTTGGAATAGCACTTGGAATGTTTTCAAAATGGTTAGATAATTTAGCTATCGATAGTAATATATGGTGGATGAATATTATTGAAAAATTAGATTTAAATAATTTCTTTTCTGAAATGGCTATTTGGTTGTTTATAGCTATTACTATTTCAATATTTAGTAAATCACCTATAAGAGCAAGTGTTAATGTTCTCTTGTTTTTTGTATGTATGTGTATTAGTTATCATTTATATACAATTATATTTAGTGGATTTAATCCTAGAAATTATATGATGATATGGTATGGATTTACTATTATTTCTCCAATACTTGCATATATATGTTGGTATAGTAAAAGTGAGAATAAATTATCAATTATTATAAGTAGTTTAATAATATTTGTATAACATTTATTGCTACTTGTATAGTTTTGTATAAGAAACCTATTAATTTAGGAATTAGTTTAGTAGTAGGTTTAATATTAGCATTAATGATAAGAATACCATTTATAAGTGGTTAATTGTAGAGGTGATTTAAATGGAATTAATAAAATTAAGATATAAAGATATAAATGAATTTAAAAAACTTATGCAAGAGTCTTTTCAATATGGATATGAATCAATATATGGTAGTGGTAAAGAACAAGTGTTACCAGACAAAGATATTGATGAAAATTTGAAAGATCCTAATAGTCATACTTATGAAATGATAGATAATGATGGGATTGTTGGTGGAGTCATTGTAACTATTAATGAAAACAATCATAATCATTTAGATTTTTTATTTGTTAGTGTTGAAGTTCAAAGTAAAGGAATAGGTCAAACTATCTGGAAAGAAATAGAAAAGCTATATCCAGATACTGAAGTATGGGAAACATTTACTCCATATTTTGATAAAAGAAATATTCACTTCTATGTAAACAAATTAAAGTTTCATATAGTTGAGTATTTCAATGAAAAACATCCAGATACAAATAGACCATTAGATTGTTATGAAGAAGATGATGGAATGTTTAAATTTGAAAAAGTAATGAAATAAAGGTGGATTATGAAAAAGAAAAGGATAATTATTTTATCAATATTAGCAGTAATTGTAATTACAATATTAGCTTGCTTTTTAGTATTAAAGAATAATAAAACATTTTTTAAAAGTGAATATATAGGAGTAGCAGGTCAAAAAATATTTATACCAAAGTATTCATATTTTAAAGAGGAATGTTGTATGACAGCAGCAAGTTTTTATTCTTTAAGAAGTGAAAAAGAATTAAAGAAAGAAATAGATAATTATATGAAAGATTTTGAATACTTTGAAGATGAAACAACTTATGGATATCGAAAAGATGGATTATTTATTCAAAAATATGAAGTATTTAATGAAGGATTATTTAGAAAAATAGTAATTACATATTAGTAAAAAATTTTTCTAATTATAGATGGACTCCATTTGCACAGATTTTATTACACTCCCTTATTATACAAGTTATTGCGAAAATATAAAAAGATGATTGATTATATTTCAAAATCATCATCTTTTGAAGAATTATATTCGTTTTTAATTGTATCTAAATCATTATCATCAATTATATCGTTATAATACAACTCATCTATAAAGTCATCATATTTATCACTAGAGAAGAACTTATCTTGTAAGTAATTAATAAATTTCTTCCATAATTCTTTAAAGTAATTTAGCATTTCTTCAAGTCTAGATACTTTATCTTCTAACATATCTATTGTATCTTCTGCAAACTCTAATTTGTTTTCTAAATCTTCAATTCTTTCATCTCTCGTTTTAACTTTCTTTTTTAATTCTCGTACTTCGTTTGAATGTTTTTGTAAATCATTTTCATATCTATTTAACATTACATTTATATCGTTTGAATCTTTTAAATTAGATGTAGTATTATTAGTTTGTTCTACATACTTTTTAATTTTATCTATATCTTCATTTGAAATAGTGTAGTTGTTTTTGTTCATTATGGTAGGTTTTAAACTATCAATTAATTCACTTATTTCACTAGATTTATTTTTAAGTGCATCTGCCTTATTATTTAATTCTTTTAATTGTCTTTTATATTTTTCTTGTTCTCTTTTAAATTTTTTATATTCGTTCATATTAGCAACATTAATATCAACATTTCTTCCTTCTTCTTTTTCTTTTAATATATAATCAGATTCATAAATCTTATTAAAGGAATTGATACAATATTCTCTCATCTTATCTTGAATATTTACTAGACTAACTTTTGTAAACACATCAGATTTACCAACTTGTCTTTCCATTCCATTTTTCATTCCTTCTTTAAATGGAACTCCAACTATATGTAAGTGTGGACTAGATTCATCATAATGGATTGTTGCATTTGCTATTTTAAAATTAGGTACAACTAATTCTAAATCTTCTATTTGTTCTTTAAATACATCTGTCATCTTTTTTTGAAATTTATCATCTTTATCAGGCCAAAAATCCATATCCCCAATTTCAATAATAATCTCACAAGCCAAATCTCTTTTATTATCATTTGAGATATGATCAAAATAGTTTTCTATCTTTCTATCATTTCTAGTTTGCTTTTCATTATATTTAATTCTTGCATCTTCAAACAAATCTAAATATAAGTTTTTAGTATCTTCAACAACACTAGAAGTTCCTTTGATTATTTTTATTAGTTCTTGTTCCTCATCATATTTTCTTAAATTATGTTTATCTACTTTTGATAGTTGCTGATGGTTTTGAATAGCATTATTATTGAGTGAAGTAGTATCAGTATAATTCTTTTTTGCAGTTCTTCTTGCTTTTTTAGATTTGTTTTTATCATTACCTAAATGTAGAGAATAAGATAGACCTTCCATAATTTCACCACCTTTCTTTTAGAGTCCTATATATAGGTATATTTTGCTCTGTCAAAATCTCTAACCCCCTATATATTTTGACATGTCAATCAAAATATGGGGGCTAAGGTTTAAGCAACCTTAGAATCTGCTTGTCTTATTTCGTAATAACTATAAACTTCGTAAATAGTTAAAACTACATAAGACTTCCTAAAATTATTCAAATCAATTGCAAGTTTCACAAGCAATTATTTTCATAATTTTTCTTTACAAACTATCGCCACTTTCATCAGCATAGCTGACAAAACGTGCCACGTTTGTTTATCAATTAGAAACATTTTCCTTTAAATATTTTTCTCTTATCTTTTCTATTTCTTTTAATGTTTCTAATTTTTTCTTTTTTGTTTCATCATCTAATTCAAATGTTCTAACTGAAGTTTTCTCTGGTATTGAATTAAATAATTCTTCGCGTTTTTCTAATAGACATTTTGTATCTTTCTTTATACAAATTACTCCAAGTTCTAATGTTTTTGGATTATTCATTTTCTTATAATCTTCAATAGGGAATATTCTTACTATTTTTCTATTTTCCCAATCATTAAAAAACATTACTTTATTATCATAATAGTAGGTTGCTTCAAAGTAATCTACATTGTAATATTGTCTTAATGTGAAAACTATTTCTGCAACTTTTTCTATTGGTAGGTGTTCACTAAATCTAAGTTTAGTTCCAATATTTCCTAGTAGTGCATAATCTTTTTTATCAAGATATCCTGCATCATATAATTCATTACAAGGCTTACACATACTTTCTCTAAAAAACACTTCGCCAAGCCTTATTTGATTATTTCCAAAATATTCAAGTTCAACATGATCTACATATCTCATAATAAGATCGCATTTTTCTTTTCTTGTATAATCTTTCCACATATAAGTGTTTTCTTCATATTCATTTGGATAAACTAACTTGTTTATATAATCTAAATCTCTTTTTATTAAAATATCTTCTGGTGTAAACTTTAATTCATTACATATATCACAATCTCTAATCTTCCCATCTAAATTACTTATATAGTTTTCTACAATTTCTCTTTCTTCATTATATTCTTTTAAAGTAAATACACCATTTACATAAGCCTTTTTAATTCTATCTAATTTATCTTTTTGTTCATTTCTTTCTTTTAATAGTTTTTCTTTTGGATTATCAAACTTTGTTTTAATCATAGGTAGTAGTGTTTGATTAACTACTGAATCATATTCTTGGATTTCTTCTATAAAGCTATTAAATGCTTTTTCAATATCCTTTTCTTTAATTTTAGTTTTACAATCATGACATTGATAGTAATAATAAATAGTTCCATTTTTCTTTCTTGTTGCATTCCCACCTAAAACTCTTTTACATTTTGGGCACATTAATTTTTGTAAAAACAAATATTCTTTATCTCGTCTATAATTTCTTGCATTTCTTTTTTTCTGCACTTGGCATTCCTCCCACATCTCTTTAGATATTATTGCTTCAACTACATTAGGATAGTATGTTGGCTTTTTAGTTCTTTTCCCATGAACAAAATCGCCTTTATAAATCTCGTTTTCAATTATTCTAAGTATTGTTGAATCACACCAATTTGTTTTACCAAATACTTTTTCCTTATTATATATATTTGCGATTGTTTGATAAGAATGTCCATCGTGATATAGTTGAAATATTCTTATTACTTTATCTTTAGTTGATTCATCAGGTATTAGTTTTTTGTTTTCATGTTTATATCCAAAAGGTGCTTTATGTGGTATATGTCTACCTTAGACATAATGACACCAACTAAAAAAGTGTTAGATTTAATACACTTTAAAGGGATTATTAACAATACAGTTTTTGATCTTAATTCAAAGCACTTTAATAAAAGTGATATAGGTTTTGATATTTATGTATCTGTTTTAAAATAACAATTAATTACTTCGTTCAAATAGATATTTAAATAAAGCCTTAAAACAATAAAAAAAGTATTATTAAATTATAGATTAGCAGTTTTTAAGATATGTTTTAACGACATATCTTTTTAAATTGCTTACAAATGAAAGGAGAAACGATATTATGAATTTAAATTATGCAATATTTAGAAGTCAACCAATAATGACTACTCACGATCTAGCACAAATAGGTTCTCATAATCAAAGAGAAAAACAAGCCTATAACTCCAATCCTGATATAAGAGTTGAAGATAGTTTTAAAAATATAGAATTAGTACCTTTAAATAGCAAATATGTTAAAGGATTTAAAGAATTAACTAAAGAATATGAAAAACAACACAATGAAAAGCAAAAAACTGAAAGAAAAGAAAGACAAAGAAGTTATACTCAAATGCTTAATCAATCAAGAAATTGTGTAGCAGATGAATTATTATTTACTGCATCTCCAAAGTTCTTTGAAAATATGAGTAATGAAGATTTAATGAAATGGGCTAATACTTGTATGGAATTTGTTTATGAAGATTTAGGTTATAAGAAAGAACAAGTTTTACATTCTACTATTCATTTAGATGAAAAAACGCCACATATTCATTGTGTAGTGGTTCCACTTGTTAGGAAGTTTGATAAAAGGACTAATACAGAAAGATATACCATCTCTAAAAAACAATATATTAAAGATAAAATCCATTTATCACAATTACAAGATAAATATCATGCAAGACTTACTGAAAAAGGATTTGATTTAGAAAGAGGTATTAAAGGTAGTGATGCAGAACATCTAAAAACAAAAGAATTAAAGAAAACAACTAAATATTATGAAAATAAAGTTGAAACAATTAATAAAGGTTTAGATAAGGCAATTAGTGAATTAGATGAAAAAATGCAATCTAATAAAAATCCTATATTTGATAAGGAATATGTAAAAGTTAAAAGAGAAACCTTTGATTCAATGAATAATGTTATCAAGGAAACTAAAAAAGCAATAGAATTCCAACCTAAATTAGAGAAGTTATTTAACGAAGTTAATAATTTTACTAAAAGTCATCAAACATTAGAAAAAGAAAATAATAATCTTAAACGTGAAGTTAAATCTCTTACTACAAGAAATCAAAACTTATCAACTGAAAACAATAAATTAAAGAACTATATTGATGCCATATTAGAAGCAATAAAGAAATTCTTTAGAAAAATATTACAATTTGGTAATGAATATGCAAAAGATGAAACAACTAATGAAGTTAAGGATTATTATGATAATAATGATTTTGATATGAATGATGTAATTAAAATATCAAGAGGAACAACTAAACAAGATGAATTATTTGATTATGTTGATGCACCAGATTATTTAAAAACAAGAGTTAAAGATTATGAAGATTATGACAAAGACTATGATAAATCTGATGGATTTGATATGAGTAGATAAAAATAATAATAATACTCTTGATTTTTTTAATTGTTAGAGTGATAAATAAAAAGACAAAAAAATGAGATTAAACACCATTTAATCGCTCATATTGGGGTTTTAAGGCAAAGTTTAATCTCTTATCTGTTCTTTAAATTAAAGTGTCTTAGATGGCAAATTAGAAAGGCGGAAATTTTATGCTATTAGATAGTAATACAGAAAGGGTTATGGATTTAGCCCTTATGGTTGATGATTTGAAAGGTATTGATAAAGTTAGATTAGCAATACACATTCTTGAAGAAAATTATTTTTCTACTGAATATGATGAAAGTTTTATCAAATTATTAAAAGAAGTATTAGAAATATTAGATTCTGATTTTAAAAAAATGATAACTAATTTTGCTAAATATAAGAATTTGTTATTTATATCGGCAAAGTATATGGAATTATCATTATTAGAAAAACAAAAGTTTTCAGTTGAATTATTATTTAATATCTTTCAATATGATTTTAAAAAAGAAGAAATCAATACTAAAATCAATCAACAATTAAATGTATATGATTATTGTTCTTCATTAAATGTATTATAAAAGCGAGAATATGTTATTTTATATAGCATATTCTCGCATTTCTTATTTGCCAAAATACTTTTTAATTTTTAATTCATTATTTATATTATATAATATTCCCATTTTAATAATAGAAATGCTATCTGATATGTTAAATTTTGAAATGTCAGTATTTGATGAATTACTATTAATATATTCTTTAATTAAAAAACTATTTGCATACCCATTAGATATTAATGGATAAATAACATCATAATCATCAACTAGTATAATTTTTTCTGTATTAATATTATTAGATTTTAAGTATTCTTTGCATATATCACTAAATTTACTGTTGTTTAAAAGAACAATTGGTTTATTATTTTCATTATTTGAAAAATAAACTAAATGGAATTCTTCTAATTGCTTGAATACTAACTCACGATTAAATTGATAATTAGTTGGTTCTGATATAAAGGCAAAATCTATTAAATTGTTAGATAGTTGATTATTTAATAAATCAAAATTATTTGTATCAATTAAATTTATATTTGAACCAGTGTTAAAAATATTATTTAATTTCTTATTTTCTATTAAATAATTGATATATGTCTTATTACCTGCAATTTTAATTGTTTTATTTTTTATTATTTTTGAAAAACTGATTTCAGATTTCATAATATTATCAATATTATCAGCTATAAGGCTATATAATTCTTTCCCTTCATTTGTTAATATGACACCTTTTGTTTTTCTTATAAATAATTTAGTATTCATTTGATCTTCCATTGCTTTTAACATTCTACTTATAGCAGGTTGACTAATATTTAATTCATTGGCAGCTTTTGTTATATTTTTGTTTTTAGCAATTACATAAAAAACTTTATAATATTCAAAATTAATATTCATTTCCCATCACCTATATATATTGTATCATAACAAGATGTTATGTCAAATATAAAAAATAGGCATTTTACAAATAACAATGTACCTGCTATAATATATGGCAAAAAAGGGGGGATTTATATGAATAATACAATGAATGAATATCCGAAATTAGATATACCATTAAAACCAAGTATTGGTGTTGGAAATATTTATAGAATGAATGATTATATTGAGTATTATCCTTTTAAAAATAATATTCCAAAGGGGTTTATAAATAGAAAATTTTATGGGGTAAGTTATAGAGAGTGTCATTATCCAATTTCTAACCATAATGATAATAATCTAAAAGGATCAGATAATTATCATTATCCTTGTGGAATAATGTTGAGTATTAATTATATTGATTTTTTAAATTTTTTGAAGCAAACAGGGATTATATTAAAAACTTACAAAGATGAAATAGATAGCCCAAGATATCAATTTTTATCATATCTTAATTCTATAGCATCAGAAATGGATGAATATATTTTAAATAATCTTTATTCCATGGAGGGTGAAATTGAAGGTGTTGGGAAACTAATTAAAAATGGAAATGAATATCATATTGGAAATAATATTGTACAAGAGTATGATAGTTATTTGAATATGAATAATAATAAAAAAGTAAATTATGCTAGAATGATAATGAATGATGGAGTTTATCATTGGATTAAAATAGAACCATTGACATGGAGAGTTGACAAAAAAAATAATCAACTTATATCAAATATAGTTATTCCTTTTGATACACCATTTGATATGAATAGTAATTGTGAAGATTGTGTTAAATATATTAATGATGTTTTATATAAAGAAATGAATTATCATCCTGAACAATATATGTCAAATAATATTAGAGATATTGTTAAAGATGGATTATACATAAAACGAGAACTATGTAGATATAAAGATTACTTAATTAATAATAATGAACAACATAATAATTCTAAAACGAAAGTACAAGGAACCAAAAAAAGATTATGATTTATAAAAAAGTGCAAAGTAATAAGTTTATTTGCTTAAAACTAAAAAATTGGTGTAAAGTTGTGACTTTCTAAGTTTTTACAAGTGTTTTTTGTAAATTTCTTTAAAAAGTTATAAATTAACTTGAAATTATAGTTTTAGTCACGACTGAAAACACCAAAAATGCATATTTTTTTAAAAATTTGGTGTTAGATAGTTGATATATGTTGAACAAAATGATAAACTAATTTTGGATTTGGGAATTATTCATGCATAATGCATAAATAATTCTAATTAGTTTAGTAGAACAGGCAGTTAAACAAGCGTAGTAATGTTTACATTCCTGTTTTTTCTTTAAATAATAAACATATATTGGATTTTTTTTATCGCACTTAGCTGATAAAGTTACAATATTTCGACTACAATTAAATAATATTTTTCTAGCATATTTATTTCCACGTTTAGAAATTGGACCATGATAATTTATACTTTTTCCTGATTGAACTATTGTTGGATCTAGACCACAACTAGCATTTATTTGTTTAATATTATTAAATATTGTAATGTCTTTTAATTCTGCAATAATTAGAGACGCCGATAATTCCCCAATGCCAAATAATGAAACGATAACATTGTAGTTTTTAGTTTGTTTTGCTAGTTCAATCATTTGATTTTTAACTGTATCTTTTTGACTGTTTAAATTAATAATAATTTCAACTAATTGTTTTAAATTATCAACATCGTTAGAATTTTGATTTACTCCTGGATAAGAATTTTGTGCATATTCTTTGATTGTAATAGCTTTTCTTTTGTAATAATTAAGATGTCTATTATTTGTATTAGCCATATTATAAGCAAGTGCATCTACACGTTTATCTTTAATAATATAAGCATGTGGAAATTCTTTAATAAAATTTAAAGCGGTCAAATCATATATTTTCCCATCTTTAAAACAATGTTCAAATTCTGGAAAACAAAGATGTAATAATTCTTTATAACGATTTTTATGTCTGGTTAATCCTTCATCTAAATGATAATATTGTCTAGATAATTCGTTAAGTCTAGTATAAATTTCATCTTCTGTGTAATTTCTATCTGGAATACTGCCTTTCCAAAATAAATTAGTTAATTTAATGCAGTCCTGCTTATCTGTTTTTGTTTTTCTAATAGTGTTAGTAATTTCTTTACCAATAAGAGGATTAAAGACGATAACATGATAATTATTTTCTTTAAAAAATCTTTCTGGTGCTTTGTGATAAATACTAGTTGCTTCCATAATGACAGTTAAGTTATCTTTAATATTTAATTTGTTAATATAAGAATTTATCAATTCAAAATCAGTTTTATTATGTGAATATTCTGTTGGTTCTAATAATACTTCACCAACATTTGAAGATAACATAAACATACTTTTACCTTTAGCAACATCTAGTACTAAAACATACTTCATATAATACTTCCTTTCTTAGTTTGACTCTTAGTGCTTACAATTATCTCATCATGCTTGTTATATGGATACAAGACCCCACTTTCTAAGACTAGATTAATAATAAGTTAAGAGATGGGCAGTCACAGAGATGGATTCGTAGACCCTTGATATAATCTGCCCTGACTCAAACGCGTTTTTTAATCTTTCTTATAAGAAAGATTAAAAAATATTCTAACATAAATTAATGAAGATTTCTTTCATTAATTTACATCTTAAAGTATACATGATATAATAAAATGGTGTAATAATACTTTATGTAATGGTGGTGATTTTTTATGACTATGGAAGAAAAAAATCAAATAATAACACAATATATATATAATTCTTTTTTAGAATTAAAACAATTATGTCCTAAAGATAAAGGCTTTTTTGTAAATGAAGATAAATATAAAAGATCTTTAGATTTATTTTTAAATCGTGACGAAGAAATAGATACATTAAAACAAGAAATAGATTTAGAAAAAGAAAAATTATTAGATTCATATCGTAAATGGGAACAAGAAGAAAGAGAAAAATATTTAAGTCAATTCGAAAATGAAGTAGTGGAAAACAATAAACTTGGGATAGCATTAAATAGACAGATGATTGAATTGATGATGATTGCAAATGCAAAGTCTATTGAAGAATTAAAACAAATATCATCAGAATTATTTATTGATAGTGATAGTTCTAATCTTGAATTAGAACAATTAAAGGAAAAGTTGTTTGAATCATACACAAAAGATTTAATTGATAGAAATGACTTATATAACGATCCAAATGCGAACTTAAATAAAAAAATATCTAATATTATAAATAATGCACATTTAACTTTTGAACAAGTTGACCAATTAAATTCAATAATAAAAAATGGAATTGATAATAAAATGACATCTAATCAAATTTATAATGCCATTGGTTCACAATTCCCACAAGAAATAAGCCATGACATTTTTGTAGCTTTATCTGAAAGTAGAGATTTATCAGAGCCAGGAGTAGATAAGTATCAAATATCAGATTATGAATCATTTTATACAAAATTAAAAGAATTTAAATCGATAACAATAGATTATGAATCAAAATATCCAGCTATTCATATGCCTAATGGAGAATTATACTTTAATAAATTAGAAAGATGTTTAGATTTTGCTAAAGATTTAAATAAGGATGTTAGATTAAATGCTTTGATTTTCTTTGAAGATTGTCCTAAAGATTTAAGTAATTTAGAATATAATTCAGAAAATAAGCAAAAAGTTTATGATGAACTATTAAAATATGTAGATGGAACAACAAAAATGATATCCTCTTATAATCAAAAGAGTTTAAAAGAAAATGGCTATGAAGTTATTAAGAGTGTTGATATCTTTAATGAACTTATAACTAGATTTTCTGAAGATTTAAATGGTCAGTATTTGAACAGAGAAGATGTTTCAAAAAGTAATAATATTGAGGCTGGATGGCAAAAATTTTTGAATATTGAAGATTTATGTTCGATAGCTTTAGTTGCTAGAAAAAACTTGCCTAATGTAGAATTTGTGTATAATGATATAAATCTAGAAGATAAAAATAAATTACCAGTATTAAAATCAATTATAGATAGAATACAAAATTTTGAAGAAAAAAATAAAGATAGTCTTAATGGCAAAAAAATAATTGATTGTATTGGAACACAAATGCATTTGAGTCCATATATCACGGAAAATGAATTAGATTCTTCATTAAAAACTTTATCATCATATGGTTATCCTATAAAAATTACTGAATATGATCAACCTTTATCAGATGAATACATTTCAACCCATTCACCACAAGAGTGTGAGAAAGAAAAGGATAGAAAACAAAAAAATTTAAAAAATTACTTTGAAAGCAATGCAAGTAAATATAATATAAAACAAGTGACTATTTGGACAATTACAGATTCTACTAGCTTTTTGTTAGATAAAAAGAATAAGTCATTAATTGAGCAAGGTAAACAACCAATTCAATCTATTTATGCAGGTGCCTTAAGACCTAAAAAATCTTTTGCTCAAAGAAGTCAAAATGAAATACAAGTTCATAATCAAATAAAAGAGAAAAATCAAATGATTAAAAAGCAAAAAGAACAAAAACGACAACTTAATAAACCAAAAGTTAAAACTCTCACTCAAAATCCAAGCAATAATTCAACAAGCAGTAAAGGATTTGCAAATATAGTTACATTATCTTTGATTGTTAGTTTTGTCTGTGGTGCATTATTTATGGTTGTTTATATGTTTATTAAGAGGTAAAAATTATGGATGATAGTTTAAATGTAAAAATACTAGAATCTTATGTTGAAATTGATAAAATTCATGATGATATTAACAATAAGATATTTAATTTTATCACAAAAGCAAATGAACTTGTTGAAATGTCAGAAGATGATTACCAAATAGAAAAAACATTGTTACTTAATAAAATTTCTTTAAAAGGTTATGTTTTGGATTCTGAATGTTGTATAGAATTAGCTAATAATAAAATAAATAATTATTCAATTGATGAGTTAAAGAATTATTTAATTCAATACGAAAAATCTTTTAATATTGATAACTCAAAGTATTTACAAGCACTTTTATTATATGAACAAATAGAACAAATAGAAAATATGGTAGATACTAAAATCAATTTAGAAATTGAAGACTTAAGTAAATTAATCAACAATGTTAATGATATAAAAAATATAAATACTGAAGAATATGAAAAACTATATTATAATTTGAAAAATCAATTAGATAATTACTTTAGTTATAAAAAAATAGATGAAAAATCATATAATATATGTATACAAGTATTAAATGATGTATTTAATTTTTTTATAAGTGGTTATCCTAATATACCAGATGAATACCTATATCATGAAGAAAATTAAATGACTATCTTCAAGACAAGATAGTAACACACTACCAAGATGGACAAGCCATCTAGGAGTGTGCAAAGGGATTTTACCCCTTTTGAAACCCCATCAAGCAACATTATTACAAACTCGTCGTTTGCTAATAAGTTGCCTTTTTTATTTGTCTTACGACTTCATAAAAAAGTGAAAAAACTATCCCCACTTTCATCAGCATAGCTGATAAAACGTGCGTCGTTTTTTCAATAAAAAATAGTCTAATTGCTAATCTACCGAAAAGAAAAAAGACTATTTTTCTATTTATATTATTTATTATCTTTTAATAATTTAGCAGTATCTCTTTTAGCATTCCATATAGAGAGATAATTAAATAATATAAATTCTACTGTCATAATAAAGTATCCTATTATGACATAGTTGTTTTTCATTACTTCTTTATTAAATTGATTAAAGAATACAATTATTAAAAATAAACTAGCATAGAAAACAACTAGTAACGTTGTACTATCATCAAAACCTCTTCTAATTGTTTTTGATTTAGTTTTATCAACATCTAGACCTAACTTACTCCAAGCATTAAGATCTAATAATACACCACACATTAGAAACATACTAGCAACCCAAAACATATTTTTGAAATAGTCAGTTGCTACTACTTGTGATAATGTGAAACTTACTACAACAAATATACTTAATAATACAACTAAAACATTTAATATTTTTCTATTTCGCATTTTTATTTCTCTCCTTTACTTTTAAACTTTGAATTAAGTTAATTATTTCTTGTTGTGTATTGATTTGATAATTTGTATCTTCAATAGTATGTAATAATAAATCTTTTTCTCTTTCTAATATGTTTTTATCTTTTAATTTTTCTTCACAAGAAGATACTAACTTCTCTAAATTTTGCTTATTACCTAAAACATTAACTTCAGCTTCATTTAGTTCATTACCTTTTAAGTTGGAATAATAATCTTTAATAAAAGGATTTAATGGACTAACTTCAATACCTAATCCCATTTTATACATTAAGTCATTATAATTAACATCAATATGTTTACTTATCTTTCTTAATATTTTAGGACTAGGATCTCTTTCTCCTGCCTCAATTTTAGATAATCCAGAACTATTAATTCCAGCAAGTTTTGCAAGTTGTCTTTGAGATAGATTCTTCTGTTCTCTTGCTTCGGCTATTACTTCACCGATAGTTTTATCAATAGACATTTTCTTCACCTCACACACTAATAATACACCATTTGAGTACAAAAGTCAACATTTTCATCAAAAATGAATAAAAAGGTATTGACAAGATAGTATTTATCATGTTAAGATTGATTTATCAAGTGAGTACTTGTGTACACATTTAATTAAGTATTGAATACAAAGAAAGGAGGAAATCAAATGTATGCATAAGAACAAACAACCAGAGTTAATTGATCCAAGAATATGGAAAGATAAGAATATAAAGTTTGAAACTAAACTTATATACAAAATACTTTGTGCAGAACGATCCAATAGAAGTGAGTTCACAAGTATAAGTATAGGAAGAGTTCAAAAAAGATTAAGTATAAGTAATGTTGGATTTAAAAAGAACCTACAAATATTAGAAGATAACAAATACATAAGGTTTAATGAATACGACAGAGGATTATACGTATATGAGTTTTGTTAGAATAGACACAATCGCTAACAAATAAAGGTTCAGTAAATGTTCGTAGATTTATGTTAGAACCTAGTCAATAAGACTAAAACTAAAACAATCCTAGGGAACGGGTTTTAAAATAAAGTCCCAGGGATACTATTGCCTTTTTGAAGTTTATATCGGTATTGCTTGTAAGTTGTTTTTACAAGTTTTTTTGTTTCTAAAAATTAAGGAAAGGAGATTGATATTATGGAATATGATATTACAAATTTAAAGTATGTAGAAGTTCCTATGGTAGTATTGTTAGATGAAGACATATCTTCTACTTCTAAACTACTAATGGGATTTATTACTACTTTAACTATGAAAGATGGTTTTTGTTATGCAAGTAATAGATATTTATCTAAACACTTGAAAGTATCAAAAAGAACTATTACAAATTGCATAACATCATTACGAAAAAAAGATTATATTAAAGTTAAAAATGTACCTAATATGAGAAAAATCTATTTAGCAAATATCTTCTAGAGTAAATAGCAAGATACTGCTAATATATATAGCGAAGAACTTCTAACAGAATAAATAATATTAA
>ULXL01061696.1_pt1 | contig 64713 bp, 66 predicted proteins | sample 1961241 | NCBI WGS metagenome assembly ULXL01 (sample SAMEA4835837, study PRJEB28245) | human gut metagenome | biome: gut microbiome; material: fecal sample | place: Denmark | collected 2008
ATAAAAGACTATTAACAAATTTTTATTTGTCAACAGTCTGAGCTATTAATTAGTAATTAATAGCTTTTGTTCTAGTGAAGATTATTGACAAATAAAACTTTGTTAATAATTTTTTTTAGTAATATAATATATAATTCATACGTAAGATTAAAATATTTTAATAATTTTTGATGAGTATGAAAACAACTAGGTATTTGTTTTGTTTGATACAAATATAGTGTATAATTACATTGACAAATGTTTGAAAGTTAAATGGTAAAGTTTTGAGGTGGTTTTAGTGAAATTATATGATGATATTTTGGATAATGTAGAATATTTGGCTCTAGTAAAAAAATTGAAAATACTAAATTTATTACGGATGGCAAATGGGATTGGGAGCATGGTTTAGGTCATTTTGAAAGGGTTGCTAGATATGTTAAAGAGATTCTTTCACAATTGGGAGCAGATGATCGGACCATTGAACTTGGAATAGTGGGAGCTTATTTACATGATATAGGATTATCGAAGGGAGATAAGATAGATCATGCTTTGGAAAGCAGCAAATTGTTTAAAAACTTTATCGATATTAATAAATTCACTAGGGAGGAATTATTAGTTTTGGAACAGGCTATTAGGGATCATTCTAATGGTCAGGAAATTAAATCTTTAGTAGGACTTGCTTTGTTATTAGCTGATAAGTTGGATGTTACTTTTCATAGGACAGTTAATTCTAGTATTCAGGATAAGGTTAATAAAGAAATTCAAAAGATTAAAAAAGTTGCTATTGAAATAAATGGTACACAGTTGGTGGTAAAATATTTTGCAGAGAAGTCATTTGATCCGGTAATTATTAAAGAATGGAAAAAGATGGTTTTGATTCCTGAAAAAGTGGCGACGTATTTAAAAAAAGATTTTATATTTTTAATAAATGATGAGGGGGTTGACTATAGCGAGTTGCTTAATAAATAATTGAAATTTTTTTGAAAAGTTAGTGTATTTTTTAGTAAATATATGATATTCTTTATTGTAGGAGAGGAGTTTTGTATATGATTAGTAGGAAGAATATTGTAACTTGTATTCTTTTAAGTTTTATTACTTGTGGAATTTATGGTATTATTTGGTTTATTAGTTTAACAGATGATGTTAGAATTGCAAGTGGTGATGAGAGATTATCGGGAGGTAAGGCGTTTTTATTTACAATAATTACTTGTGGAATTTATAGTTTTTATTGGGCTTATTTGATGGGTAAAGCAATGATGCAAGCTCAGGCAAAATCTGGTTTACCTGTAAATGATAATTCAGTATTGTATTTGATATTACAAATTTTTGGATTAGGGATTGTAAATTATTGCTTGATTCAAAATGATTTGAATACAATTGCTAATAAAGGAGCAGCGGCTTAAAAAGGATGGTTTCATTCTTTTTTCTTTGGGAGATTAAAATAGTGAAAAAAAATCTTTTAATTTTTTTAGTTTTATTAATTGCTTTACTGGTTTATTTATTAATTGGATCTAGGTTTAATATTTTTATTCCATGTCCAATTCATGAGATTACTAATTTATATTGTCCTGGGTGTGGTGTTACGAGAATGTTACTAGCTATTATAAATGTTGATTTTTATCAAGCTTTTCGTTATAATCCGTTATTATTTTGCCTTATTCCTTTTTTAATATTTTATTATGGTAATGTTATATATTCTCATTATAGAAAAAAGGAAAATCTTTTTTTACGTTTTGAGCCACAACTATGGTATTTTTTAATATTTCTTTTTATTTTGTATGGAGTAGTTAGAAATTTACCGGCTTTTTCATATTTAATACCAACAACGATTTGAATGATATTAATTACAGTTAGGAGATGAATTATGATTAAATATGATTTAGAAGTGATATTATCAAAAAATAAAAAATTAATTGATCTATCAAAAACGTATATGATGAATATTTCTGATTATGAACATGGAGTTAGTCATGTTAATGACGTTTTGGATATTTTATATAAATTAATGGAGAATTTAGATGTAGAATTTAATCCGGAAGTTTGTGTGATAGCGGCTTATTGGCATGATGTTGGAAGAATAGAAAAGAGTGAAGGTCATGAGGCAGTTAGTGCAAAAATGCTATCTAGTGCAATGCTAAAGTTAGGATATGATCAGGAAATGATTCAACAATGTGTAGAGGCGGTTTTATTTCATAAATGGGATATGAATCCTAGGACGGTGGAGGGAAAAATAGTAAAAGATGCAGATAAAATAGCTTGGTTAGGTATGCAAAGATGGCAAGATTGTATGCAAAATAATCAAAAATTAGATTCAATAGTTAGTTTGTTGCCAAAATTGAGAAATGAAATATTATCTTTCGATTATTCAAAACAATTGTATGATATGTATATTGTTAAACTTGTGCAACTACTATACTATGCCAAATAAAATTAAACCAATTGAATTAATGGCAAAGTTTGTGAACATATGGACAAACCAGGATGAATAAATATTATTGTTTTTTTCATTTAGATAATTAAAGAGACAACCTCCAAATATTAGACTGATTAACAAGAATATTAAAACGTAAATATTAAACATTTCTAAAAGCATTCCGATATGGTAAGAAGCAAAGGCAATTGAAGAGGAAAGATATGCATATCTTCGATTAGAATATCTTTTTAAGGTTATAAATCCATAACCCCTAAAAAAGAACTCTTCTAGGAATGAGTTTATTAGAGCGATGTATGTAGCAGCATAAATAAAATTAAATTTTGTAATTTGCATTCCTGTAGTTAAACTTTTGGTAACGTTTGAATAATCAATAATATTTTTTGTTATAAAGTATGTGAAAATGATAATTATATATATCAACAATCCTAAAAATAAAGCTTTTAAGAGACCATCTTTTTTAAATTTAAAAAGTTTTTTAAAATCTTCAAAATCTTTTTTATTTCTTAGAAAAAAGATTGTTGGTAGAGCAAAAAAGAAAATTACTTTGATAGGTATTTTTATAAAATAATTTGGTTTTATAATGGCATCTATTAAGCAGGTTAAGAGTGCAAAAATAAAAACTGATATGTTTATAAAGTGTTTTTTCTTATTCATATGATTACTTCCTTTTACTTTATTTAATTATAGCATTATTTGATTTTGTAAGGAATAATGTGATGGCAATTACTTGAAAAAAGGTTGATTTTGTGTTATTATATGAAGCAATTTATAGCTAAAGGGGAATTGGTTATGAAAAATGTTTTTATTGATAGAATGAATGAAAAAGATGTTGAAAGATTTACATCTGATTTTGGTCTTAGAGTTAGGCGAATGACTGATAAGGGGTTTAAGAAAGCTTGTAATGTTTTCACTGGAGCTAATATATTGAGAGATAATTCTAGTGTTGGTATGAGTGATGATGATTATTTTGCAAGTTTAAGTTTGGAAAGAATACCACTTAGTAATTATGATATTCAACCCGGTAAAAATAATATTATTTTGGAAAGGTATCCGCAGTTACTAAATGATGAATCATATATTTTTGTGTGTAATCATACTTGTCCGGAAGATATTGAGACGGTTTTAAATGTGCTGGATCGAAATGCTTATTTGGTTTTGGGCTCAGTTGATACATTAAAATATAATCCAGAAGCTTATTTGTTGTGGTTAAATGGAATGATTCCGTTTGATATTATGGATAGTAAGCAAAGAGAAGATTTGATGAAAAAGATGGAGAGGGTAGTACAAACTAATAGTATTTTAATCTTTCCAGAAGGTTCTCATAATTATTCACCTAATAAATTAGTTAATAAATTGTTTGATGGTCCAGTTAACTTATCTCTTAGGACAGGAAAGAAGATTGTTCCAGTTACTCTTCTTCGTGATCAAGAAGAAAATGTTTCGTATATTGATGTTGGAAATCCAATTAATTTAGATGAATTTGGTATTGGTCGAGAAGATTATCAAGGCCCTGATGCGGAGAAAAAATATGTTAATGCTTTGACGGCCTGTTTAAGAGATAAAATGGCAACGGCGGTTTATCATATGTTGCCTAGACATTTTGATGAACTTGAAAGAGGATTATATTCTGATTTAGAAGAACGATTACGTCAAGAAAAAATTCGACATGCGTTTGAAATGTTAAAATGGGACAAGGATGTATTTGATGCAGAATATTTAGTTAAAAAATCTAAAGAGGATAGAGATTTTGAAGAGGTTGTCACAACTTTAAGTGGGTTGCAATATCCTGAAAGTGTTTTGAGAAATACAGGATTGAATAGTAGAGATTATATATTATTAGATGAAGATTTAAAAAGGAAAGATGTTGCGAGTGCAATGCGAGAGTATTGGAGAAGTTTAGGCAGTCCAGATTCTAAGAAGGCATATGTTAAAAAGAAATAATAGTTAGTATTATTTCTTTTTTTGTCTTTGAAAAAATTAAGAGATGCGTTAAAATGATAATAGGAGGAATGCTGTAATGATTGAATATGAAATACCATTTGTTTGTTTATTATTTACGACACTTGTATCAATAATGTTTTTCTCTAAGAAAAAGTTGGAGTTAAATGAGCATGATTATTATAAAAATATTTTAATATTTACATTACTTGTAAATTTATCTAATTTAGTTTCTCATTATTTAGCTAGTATTTATGCTGTTGATATAATCCCTGAGTGGTTTGCAGAATTGTTTGCTAATATGAATAAGTTGGGATCGATTTTTATTATTGTTATTACCACTAATTTATTATCTTATATTTTATATATTACATTTGAGCGATATAGGAAATTTTATTCTAAGGCAAAAATTATTAGTTTAGTTTTTTATTTAATAATAGGAATTAGTATTTTTCTATTAGAATTTGATGTTTATAAGATTGGTGGTGTAACTAGCGGTAGTGGTTCGGCTGTTACTTTGACTTTCTTTGTTGTATTTATAGATTTAATAGCTGCCTTTGTAATTTCTTTATTTAATATAAAAAAATTTGATAAACGTTATTATGCAATATATTTAATTATTCCTATTGTTTTGGTACTGGGAATATTTGTAATGTTTAAACCGGAATTTAATATTTATGATTTAATTTTAAGTTTATTATGCTATTTGATGTATTTTACTATTGAAAATCCTGATTTAAGATTAATTTCACAATTGGAATTTGCAAAAGATCAAGCTGAACGGGCAAATAGAGCTAAATCAGATTTTTTAAGTAGTATGTCACATGAAATAAGGACTCCCCTAAATGCTATTGTTGGTTTATCTGAAGATATTGCTTCTTATGAAAATGAAGTACCTTTGGAAGTAGTAGAAAATACTAAGGACATTTTAACTGCTTCGCAGACTTTATTAGAAATAATTGGCAATATTTTAGATATTAATAAAATAGAAGCTGGAAAATTGGAGATAGTAGAGTGTAAGTATAACTTTAAAGAGGAGATTATAAATTTAGTTAAAGTAGTGAAAACTCGAATTGGTGAAAAACCTATTGATTTTAAAATGTATTTGGCAGATGATATTCCGTATGAATTAATTGGTGATAAGTTAAAAGTTAAAGAAATTGTTAATAATTTATTATCTAATGCTTTTAAATATACGGAGAGTGGAGAGGTTAATTTAAATATTAAATGTATTAATGATTCCTTAAATAAAAAATCTACTATTATGATAACTTGTCAGGACACAGGTCGAGGAATTAAAGCAGAAAATATTAATCGTTTATTTACTAAGTTTGATCGATTAGATGTTGAAAGAAATACTACGACAGAGGGGACTGGATTGGGTCTTGCGATAACAAAGGCTTTAGTTGAAATGATGGGTGGTAAGATAAATGTTCAATCACAGTATGGCAGGGGAACAATTTTTGTAGTGCAACTACCGCAAAAAATCAGTAGATTGTCAGGGCCAGAATTTGAGATGAAGGCAGAATATAGTAAAACAAATCACAATATTTCATATGGACATAAGAAAATATTGATTGTGGATGATAATAGTTTAAATATAAAGGTTGCTAAAAAGGCATTAAAAGATTTTGATTTTGAATTAGATCAATGCTATGATGGAATCCAGTGTTTAGAAAAAGTTAAAGAGCAAAGCTATGATTTGATATTGATGGATATTATGATGCCTAATATGAGTGGTGAAACAACTTTGAAAAAATTATTGGATAATCCACAGTTTAAAATACCAGTTATTGCGCTTACTGCTGATGCGATAGTGGGAGCTAAAGAAAAATATGTAGAATTAGGATTTTTTGATTATATAGCTAAACCATTTAATAAAACTCAAATAAAAGAAAAACTTGATCTAGTATTTAGAGATGATAGTAATAATGAGTCTGAAGAAGAGATAGAATATTTATAATGATAGTTAAAAAGACTACTTAATAGAAGTGGTCTTTTCTTTATATGGTAAGTTATTACAAATATAGATATAATTTTTGTTTGTTATTTCATGTTGATTATTTATGGTCCATACGAGAATTTTCTTATTATGGATTTTTTTCATAAATTTTTGATTATTTAGAAGTTCTTTGTTAATTGCTAAGAAGTCCGAATTAGTTAATTCGATAGTAAATTTATTTGTAAGTAGTATATTATAAATAGCATGTTTATAATTATTTGTTATTAGGTATCCTGTTTCAATTTCTGGATAATGGACTTTTAAGTATTTTACTATTAGTGGATTAAATGATTTTAATATATAGTTATTATAATTGCGAAGTTCTGATAATAGGATGTCACAAGTTTCTTTAATTCTTTTTGTGTTTTTTATTTCAATGTCTAATAATACTTTGGAATTAATTAAGTTTAATACTTCCTTTAGAGTTGGTATTTTTTCGGTGGTATTTAGAAGTGATAGTTTTTTTAAGTCCTCGTAGGTTGCTTGCTGGAGAATAAGGTCTTTGTTTGTTAGACGTTTTAAATTATAGTCATGAAAAACAACTAAAGTGTTATCTTTAGTTAATTGAACATCTAATTCTATTGGATAATTAAGTTTTAGTGCTTGTTTAAAGGCTGCTAAAGAATTTTCAGGAATTTCTTTATTGTTATGTATGCCTCTATGAGCAACAATGTTTCTATTTAACTTCATATGACACCTCTTCTTTTATTTTATCATAAGTTAACTATTTTAATATATGTTTGTAATAAGAAGAGGTTAATGATATTGTATCTTTTATTTTAATATGATATAATATAGCAGCTAGATGAGGTGATAAATGATGAAAAAATTAGTTGACATGGAAGTACTTCAAACAGTTTATGGAGGAGTATTTGACTTAGATGAAGGATATACAGGTAAGGTATTAGTAGATGATGAAGGATATTTTGAAGGTGTAGTTAGAACCCATAAAACCTTAATGGATGATAGTTTTGTTTTTGGTTATATGTATGATAATGGGGATGTCGACTTTATGAAACTTGCACCAGCAGATGGTACTTTAGCAAGACATGTTCAGGGATCTAATGTAAATGGTTGCTTTTGTGGAAAAAGTTTTGTAAGACAGGCTGATGCGGAAATGGAAGATTGTGGAGTTTTAGTTTTTACAATGGATGGAGAAAAAATTAGAAATATTTATGATAGTGAAATTTCTAGTTTAGAAACGCAGATTACTAGTCTAAAAAATAACTTGGGATCTGTTGGTCGAGGTATATATGAATCTACATTAATGCAGAAAAAAGGAAAAATAAATGTAAAATAATAGTGTTTTACATTTTTTTGTGGTAAAATATCTTATATGCCGATTTAGCTCAGTTGGTAGAGCAACTCCCTCGTAACGAGTAGGTCGAAGGTTCGAGTCCTTTAATCGGCACCATTTTAATATAAAACATATTTTGGATAGAAAAAGCACGCTTACACTTTTATTAAAGTGCGTGCTTTTATGCTGTTTTAAGCTAAAACGATGTAATTGTTAGCACTATTTATTGGTAGAATATTAATACTTGACAAATAAATTGGTGAATTATATATTGAAGTTATGAAATACTTTGTATTGGTGAGGGTAAGAAAATGAAAGAGCAAATAAATAAAATTATGTCAATTATGGAAACAATTGAATATGGTTTTAAAGATAGTAATGGTAACAATATTTATGAACTTGATGGAAAATTTTGGAATGACATGAATAGTTTTTATTATTTGCTTTTGCCAGAGGAATTATTGGAAAAAAAGTGTGGTGTTTGTTGGGATCAGGTTGAACTAGAAAGAAAATTGTTTAATGATTCTGGAATTCCTTGTAAAACCTATTTTATATATGGCAATGATAGAAATAGGTTACCTTCACATACTTTTTTAGTTTATGAAGATGGAAATAGTCTTTTTTGGTTTGAGCATGCTTGGGAAAAATATAGAGGAATTTATGAATATGATTCTCTTGAGAAATTATTTAGAGATGTTAAAACAAAGTTTATTTCTTTTAATGAGGGAATTACTTCTAATGAGGTTTATTTGTTTGAATATAATATTCCACCTGTACATATTAAGTGTGATGATTTTTATAAATTTATTGAAACGCAAAAGGAAATATTTATTGATTAGGAGTAGTAATTATGAATTTATTTAATTTTTTTAAGAAAAAAAAAGAAAATGGTAAACATGATGTAGTAAATGCTTGGATTAATGAAGGTAAAAAACTTATTTATCCTGAAAAATATGAGGCTTGGGAAAATTTTGTTTATAGAGCGTGTGATGGAAAATATTTTGGCTTAGAAGTTGAAGGAGTATTAACTATATTAAGGGAACTTGAGACTGATAAAACAATTGAAGAGGTTGTTGCGTGTATCTCTAAAGATACTATTGCAAAGGATTATATGCGAAATGATTTGAAAAATCGTGTTTTTGAATTTTCCAAAAGAGGAGCTGAATTTTTAGAATATATTTTAGGTGATGATATTAATGATTTACTTTTAGATAAAATAGCAAAGATAAAGAAGGAAAATGAAAAATTAAGGAAAAAATACGAGAAAAAGTAGGAATAAAAAAATCTCTTGTAAGTTGTATTTTATGTTTTGGAACATCATTTTTGATAATATTATGATGTTTTTTTCTTTGTTTTTATAATCACTTTTAATGAATTTTAATAAGATATTATTAGCTAATTTTGTATTAGGAAAAAATTGGTTATTATTATTTTTATATTATAATTAATACTAGTTGTAAATGGTTAATTTTGACAGAAAGATGCATATGTGCTACAATAGTACTCGTTCGCGACATTTTGCGGAAGGGAGAAATTTATGAAAACAAGTGATTGTCCCCGATGGGGAAAGAAGTGTTTTGTAGTAATTCTTCTTATTATTAGTATAATTGGAATTTATGCTTTAAGATGTAATATCATTTATAAGAGTATTGATGTAAAAGTGACAAAGAATGCAAAAATTGAATATGGTTCAGCTAATTATAAAGTTGAAGATTTATTAGATAAAGTTTCTGGTGACAAGGTTGATGTTATTAAAGATATTAATCCGAATGTTGTTGGAAAGCAGGAAGTTATTTTAGAAGTAACAAAAAGTAATATTACAAAAGAAATACCAATTAAGGTAGAGGTAGTCGATAGTGAAGCACCTAATATTAGCGTAAAAGAAGAGACTGTTTATGTTAATAGTGGTTCTTCATATGATTTAAGAGAGAATATTTCTAGTGTTGTAGATGTAGTTGATGGAGAATTAGAATTTATTGAAAATGATAAGGTAGATGATAATTCTAGGAACTATTACACTATTTCCTCATTTGATTCTAATACTTGTGGGGAAAAGGAAGTAGAGATTAAAGCTGTTGATAAATATGGTAATGTTTCTACGAAAATTGTTACTGTAAAGGTTACCAGTCATGGTAAGGAAAATACTCTTTCAGGAATAGCATATTCATTAATTGGCAGTCCTTATGTTTCTGGTGGTAATTCACCATCTGGTTTTGATTGTAGTGGATTTGTTCAATATGTTTATGCTCGAGCTGGTCTTAAAGTAAGTAGAAGCTCTTCGACACAACTTTATGATGGATACGAAGTATCTTATAGTAATATTAAAGTTGGGGACATAATAGTTTGGGGATATGGTTCGAATGCTGTTACACACACGGCAATTTATGTAGGTAATGGATTAATGATCCATGCTGCTACTCCTAGTGAAGGAGTAATTGTAAGTAAAGTTGCTGGTTGGGGAACATATAGCGGTGTTCATATTGTATCTGTTAGACGTTTAAGATAAAATATGTATAATTTTCCTCTTAGCAGTAAATGCTAGTTATAGGAGGAGATATTATGGAAACACTACAAAAGGTGTTATTAGTTATTACTATAATTGGAGCGGTAAACTGGGGATTAATCGGTTTATTAGATTTTGATTTAGTAGCTATGATATTTGGTTCAGGTACTTTATTTTCAAGAATTATTTATACTTTAGTAGGTATTTGTGGACTTGTTAATATTGGTATCTTGTTTAACCATATTGAGGCAAAATAACTTGGAAAAGACTTCGGTCTTTTTTTTTTAATTTTCTTTTGTTTTTTTGCCTAGTAGGTTGATAAATTAGTTTTAAAATGTTATTATATATATTGATAATATAGGTGGCAAAGTGGCTACTATTATTAAATAGAGTTGGGTATACAAAATAGTTGTACTTAGAAGGAGAGGATGATGCGATGTCGATAACTATTACGGATATACTAACTATTATTAGGAAATTGTGTGATATATTCTTAGTATGGTTTGTATTCTATTACATTTTAAAGAATATTAAAAATAACGTTAAGCTTTCCATGTTATTTAAGGGAGTAGCTTTTATCATAATTTTAAAAGTTATTAGTGATTGGTGTGGATTTGTAACAATTGGTGTTTTATTAGATTATATTATTCAGTGGGGACCAATTGCTTTAATTGTAATATTTCAGCCGGAAATTAGAAATGTGCTTGAACAGCTTGGTCGTACACAGTTGCTAGGAAGACATAAGGTTTTGACTGTTGATGAGCGAGAGAGAATGGTTTATGAAATGATTAATGCTATCGATTATTTAAGAAAAGAAAGAATTGGTGCATTAATGGTAATTGAACGTGATATTAGTCTTGGAAATTATATTGATAAGGCGAAAAAATTATATGCGGATTTGACTAGTGATTTATTAATTGCTATTTTCTATGAGGGTAATCCATTACACGATGGTGGAGTTATTATTCAAGGAGATAGAATTACTTGTGCTGGAGCGGTATTTCCAACAAGTAGTAGTCCAAAATTAAATAAGAGATTAGGTACTCGTCATAGGGCGGCATTGGGACTAGCAGAAGAAACTGATGCAATTTGTATTGTTGTTTCTGAAGAAACTGGAAGAGTATCAATTGCAGTAAAAGGAGAAATGCTATATAATCTAACACTTGATGATGTTAGAATGATGTTAATAGATGAGTTAAAGCCTAAACAAGATGTAGAATTTGATGAAGAAGAGATTGAAGAGGATGAGATATATGAAGAAGATAATTAAACAAATAGGAAAGTTTTTTCATCATATCGGATTATTCTTCGATAAGTGGTTGATAACTCCTATTACAAAATTAATATTAGTGATAATGAATTATTTTAAGGATAATTCTAAAAATTTTGATAAATTTGCTGGAAAAAAGTCAACTTTATTAGTAATTAGTTTGATTTTGGCAGCAGCAACATTTGTGATTGTAGATCAAGAATCTAATGTAATGATAGATCAATATGCAGAGGTTTTATATAATCAACAAGTAACAGCTGTTTATAATGAAGAATTATATGTTGTTGAGGGGTTACCTAAGACAGTTGATATTACATTGGTTGGTCAGAGAAGACATATTTTCTTAGCAAAGCAGTCTCCATCTAAGGGGGTATCTGTTGATTTAACAGGATTAAAACCTGGAAATCATAAAGTAACATTGAAATATACGCAGCGATTAAAGTCGCTTGATTATAGACTTGATCCTTCAACTGTAACGGTTACAATTTATGAGAAAGTTAGTGATACTCGTAGTTTAACTTATGATGTATTACATAAAGATAGTTTGGATAAGAAGTTATACATTAGTGATGTTGAGTTAGATAGAACTGATGTAATTATTAAGGGAGCGGAATATAAATTAGAGCAAGTTGCTTCTGTTAAGGCCTTGGTAGATGTTAATGAAATTCCTAATCCAAAAGCGGGGGAGATAGAACTTAAAGATGTTCCATTAGTTGCTTATGATACTGACGGTAGAATTTTGAGTGATGTAGAAATTGTTCCAAAGACGGTTAAAGCTAAGATTACAATAACATCTCCAAGTAAAGAAGTACCAATTAAGGTTGTTCCAGATGGTGATTTGGCATTTGGTAAATCTATTAAGTCAATGGAATTAAGTACATCAACTGTTACGGTATACGGTGAGCAGGATGCCATTGATAAGATTGAACAATTAGAAGTTACTATTGATACAGAAGGTTTAGATGAGAACAAAGAATATCATGTTACGTTGAAGAAACCTAAAGGTATTACGGAACTTAGTACAAAGACACTGACAATTAAGGTAGTGCTTGATAATTCAATTAGTAAAGAATTTGAGAATTTATCAATTCAATTTAGAAACTTAGGAGCAAATTATAAAGTTCAAGCCTTAACAGATGATGATAGGCAAGTCACGGTAGTTGTTTCTGGTAGCGAAGATGTTGTTAATAAGGTTGAAGCTTCATCAATTAAGCCATATATTGATTTAAAAGATTATGGTGTTGGTGAGCACGAAGTAACCGTTAAAGTTACTGGAGATGACTTGAAATTGAGTTATGAATCTAAGACAAAGAAAGTCAAAATTAGAATTACAGAGAAATAGTTGTAAGACTATTTCTTTTTTTGTAATAAATGGGTTATTCACAAATATAATTAAGTAGGAATATTTGTGGGGTGAATTATGAAAAGAATATTACTAGTTTTAATGATAAGTTTATTATTTATGACTGGTTGTGGAAAACTAAGTGAAAGTGATATTGTAAAAGAAGTAAAAGCCAATATAAAGAAAAGCTATTTATTATCTGGTGATTTGGCTATTCTAAATAATGATGAAGTTTATAATTATGATGTAGAAGTAAGCTATAAAAAAGATAGATATTATAAGGTAGTATTAACTAATACAAGTAACAATTATACTCAGATTATTTTAAAAAATGATGATGGAGTGTATATATTGACCCCAGCTCTAAACAAAAGTTTTAAATTTCAAAGTGATTGGCCATATAATAATTCACAAGTGTATTTGTTAGAGGCTTTAATTAATGATATTGAAAGTGATAATCAAAAGAAATTTAAGGAAACAGATGCTGGTTATGTTTTTGAAACAAAGGTTAATTATCCAAATAATAGTAGTTTAAAGAATCAGAAGATTGTATTTAATAAAGATTTGAAAGTTAAAGAAGTAAAAGTTTATGATAATAATAAGACAATTAAGATGGAGTTAAATGTTGACGATGTTGATTATTCTCCAACATTTAAGAAAAACTATTTTGATGTGGATACTGTTATGCGTACCTTTAATGTTGATGAAGTTATGGAAAGTTCTAATTTGGATGATTCAATATTTCCGTTATTTTTACCTAGTGGTACAAAGCTGACTAACAGTGAAAAGATTGTTATGGATAATGGGGAAAGAATAATTATGACTTTTGATGGTGACAAGCCATTCTTATTAGTAGAAGAGACGGCTAATGTTATGGATGAGTTTACTATTATTCCTACTTATGGTGAGCCTTATATGTTGATGGATACACTTGGAGTTATGACAGATAATTCATTGACTTGGACAAGTGGAGGTATTGATTATTATTTAGTTAGTGAGGTTATGAAAACTGATGAATTAGTTGAAATTGCACAATCTATAAGTAATGTACCGACACTTAAATAGTCTTTACGATAATAAATTATTTATGGTATAATTGTTTTGTGGTGATATAGATGGCAAAAAAGAAAAATATTAAAAATAATTATACTAGAAAAGATGCAATACGAAAAATAGAAGAAACAAAAATGAGTACAACAAATGAAATTTATAAATTTTTAAAAATTGTTTTTGGAGTAATGGTTTTTTTAGCAGTCTTTTATTTAATTACTGTTTTTGTGGTAGGTAGAGATACAACAGAAGAAAAGAAAGATGTAACTATTCAATATGAAGAGATACTTGCTGGTTCAAGTTTTACAATGCGTGATGATGAATATGTTGTTGTTTATTATGACTTTAGTGATTCCGAGATGTCTAGTTTATATTCAGCTTTAACTGATTATAGTACTAATGGTAGTAAACGACTTTATACAGTAGATATGAGTAATGGTTTTAATAAAGTTTATGTTAGTGAAAAATCTAATAGTAATCCAACTAAAGCAAGTGAATTAGCTATTGCCGATGTGACTTTAATTTATTTTAAGGATGGTAAAGTCTCTAGATATGTTGAAGGTAGCGACGAGGTAATTAGTTATTTAAAGTAAAAAGACAGTAAAATGTCTTTTTTTGGTTAGATTTTATTCTAATTAGGTGTTTAGTATGATATTATTGATAGTAGGGAGAGAGGAGACTTTGTATGAGAAAAAGTAAGAAGAAAAGTAAAAAAAGAAATTTTTTTACTGAGATTAAAGCAATTTTTTTGAAGAAAGAATCTAAGTCTCGCAAAAAGGTTAAAGACAAAAAAGAAATAGAAATTGATGATGATAAGATTAGTGAAATTGTGGTCGAAAGAAACGATGGTTTTAATTTAGTTGAAGTCTTATTCATTGTTTTAGTAACTGTTTTATTTGGTATTGCTGCTGGATATGCATTAAGTTTTACTAGGCCAGCAGGAATTGAAGTTTCTGAAGAAGTACAAGAAATTATTGCGACGTATGAAAGTATTGTGGAAAATTATTATGGTGAAGTTAATGAAGATGAGTTATTAGAAGCGGCAATAGCGGGAATGGTTGGTACTTTGGATGATCCTTATTCGACATTTATGTCTGGAACCGATGCGGATACTTTTAATGAAACTGTTGATGGATCATTTGTGGGTATTGGAGTAACTGTTTTATTAGAAAATGACAAATGTAAAATCATTGATATTTTAGATGACTCTCCAGCTGAGAAAGCTAAACTTAAAGTTAACGATTATTTGATTAAGGTTGGTGGAGAAACAATTGAGGGGCTTACTCTAAACGAGATTTCTATGAAGATAAAAGGAGAACGCGGTTCAAAAGTTGATTTAACAATTTTAAGAGATAATAAAGAAATAGAGGTTTCTGTTAAGCGGGATGTTGTCGAGGTTTTATCAGTTAGTAGTCGAGTAATTGCAGATGATATTGGATTAATTAAGATTGATACTTTTGCGGCTAATACGGCAGAACAGTTTGAGAAGCAATTAAAAGAATTAGAAAAGAAAAAAATCAAGTCGTTGGTTATTGATGTTAGAGGAAATCCTGGAGGGAGACTTGGTGAAGTTAGTGACATAATGGATTTATTTTTGGATAAGAAAAAAGTAATTTATCAGATTGAATCTAAATCAAAGAAGGATAAGATATATACTAAAGATTCTACTAAAAGAAGTTATCCCGTAGTTGTACTTGTTGATTACAGTAGTGCTTCTGCCTCAGAAATTTTGGCAGCGAGTTTTCAAGATAATTATAAAAAAGCTACTTTAGTTGGGACTGTAACTTATGGTAAAGGAACTATTCAAAAGGCTGTCAGTTTATCGAGTGGGGCAACAGTTAAATATACAACACAAAAATGGTTAACACCTAAAGGGGTATGGATTAATGAAGTGGGATTAACACCAGATGTATTATTAGAAATAGGGGATGCCTATTGTAATGACCCTAGTGATGAAAATGACTTACAGTTGCAGAAGGCTATAGAAATACTAAATAAAAAGAACTAATTATTTTACTGATTAGTTCTTTTTATATGTGCGTTTATAATTAATTGATAGCCATCGTGTTTAGGACTACAGGTTGTGAGGACTAATTGATTAGTAGTTTCTTTAGGAATAGAAATCGCCCCTGTTTTTTTAGTTTCCCAAATACTTTTTATAATATAAATATATTCTTTATTATTATAGGTTAATTTGATAAAATCGTTTATTGATAATTGATCTAGATTTTTAAAATATGCGATTTTTCCAGTACCAGAATGAGCCGCAAGAAAAATAGTGGTATTCTTCTTAGTGGGTTCTTGTGATGGCTGGAGAATAGTGACGTGTTTTTCGATATTATTGTTTTTTGATGTAATAGGATAAAGGGCTTCGTATAAATCAATTTTATCAATTTTTAAATATCCAATTGGCTGTTCAGCGGTCTTAATAGTGTAATTGATAATTGGATGTGTTATTTTTTCTTGGAGAGTTATTTTTAGTAAGTTACTTTCCGGTTGTGTAAATTTTTTAAATATTAAAAGACATATAAGTAGATAGAAAAATAATAAAATTAGTTTTTTCCACATAATATATTTTTAATAATAATTATTAGTCTTTCTATAAATGATATTGTTTTTGTATTTGGGACATCTATTTTATAGTCTTTTAGTGTAAATATTATTTCTTTAGTAGTGGTAATTTCAAATTCAATTGGTTCTATTTTTTGGTAACCTTCTGTTGTTGTTAGCTGGACTAACTTATATTTTCCGTATGGAAGATCTATTTCGGCAAAGCCTTCTTCGTTGGTTGTAATAGTTTTAATTAGTTTATTATTGTGATATATGTTAAAACTAATATTTGCTTCGGGATGAAAGTTATTATCAGTGCCATATTCTTTGTGAATAATTAGTTTGCCTTTAATTACTTGATTAGATACAGTATATTTTAAAATATGACTGTTTTCACGCATGGTAAAATGGTATTTTTGATTATTTAATTGGTATCCGGATCCAGCTTTTATTTCTTTAAAATAATAGGCACCGATGGGCAAGTTTTTAATAATTGTAGTAGTATTATCTAGGGTAAATTCTTGAACAAAAGTATTATCATTTTTGTAGATTGCAAATATTGCACCGGTTAGTGATGCATCACCTTGAGGAACTTCTTCCTTTGTTTCCGAATCAACTTTGGTTATTTTTAGTTCTGTATTAATTACTTTAACATTAAATTTCTCTTCTAATTTGATTGGATCACCGACATCCATAACGTCTTGAGAATTTTTGTTAGTATAAAATAAAGGATGCCTATTGTATAGATTATGTTCTTTTTCTAGGGTTATAGTATGTGTTCCAACTTTTAGGTTATTGATAGTAATAGTATTATTTTTAATTGTTATATTATCTTTTGATGTATAGTTTGTAAGAACTTGATTTGTATCTGTTAGAGTAAGAGTCTCACCTTCAACAATAGTAAATGTTTTATTATTTAAACTTGTGGATTTTTTATAATTTCTGACTAGATTTCTAATTTCTTCTAGTTCTGTGGTATAGAGGTGATTAGTATAGGGATTTTTACTGGTAGTCATGTGATATTTCATTGATGGATCTGCTATTTCCCAAATAAGAGTTTGGGTTATTGGATACCATTTGGGATCAGTGTGATTGGCATAACCATATCCAAAATGTGATATTAGAGTCATATCTAGAATTTGATCTGATGTAAGATGCGGTAGTGTGCTATTTTCTTCATAGATAAAACCATCTTGAAAATAAACTGTCGGTTCAATACAATAGGCTATTTCATTGGTATCAACTTTTCTGATGAATCGAGCTTGACCGTAATAATTGGAATTATTTTGAGTAGTTTTATGGATGAAAATATTATTTATGTATTCTCCTTGGTAAAACTCTTGAGTTTTTGCAGTTACATTTTTTAGTGATAGTAATGATATTACTATCAAGCTTATTAAGAAAATTATTTTTTTCATTTTTGCCTCCTTTGTTTCTTAATGTTTTAAATAATAACAAGTATTTTTTTATTAAGCAAATGAATAATTTGTATTATTTAGGGGTCATTGGTTAAGCAAAAATTTATATTTTCTAGGAGAAATTGACGTTTTCTTTAAAAAAATGATATCAAAAAACAAGTTTAATACTTTTATGATATAATTATTTTGTGAGGTGATTTGATGACTGATATTGAAATCGCAAGAAGTATAAAGAAAAAAGATATTAGGAAAATTGGGAAAATGCTTTCATTAAAGGAAGATGATTTGATTTTATATGGTGACGATAAAGCAAAAATTAAGCGTGTTACAGATAGCCGTGATGGAAAACTTATTTTAGTTACAGCTATTAGTCCAACACCATTCGGTGAGGGAAAAACAACAGTTTCTATTGGTCTTACTGATGCACTTAGAAAACTTGGGGAAAAAGCTGTAGCTGTACTTAGAGAACCTTCAATGGGACCAGTGTTTGGAATGAAAGGCGGAGCTACAGGTGGGGGATATAGTCAAGTTGTGCCGATGGAAGATATAAATTTGCATTTTACTGGAGATTTTCATGCGATAACAGCTGCTAATAATTTGTTATGTGCGGCAATTGATAACCATATTTATTTTGGAAACAGGTTAGATATTTATGAGGTTAATTTTGGTAGATGTTTAGATGTTAATGATCGAGCTTTAAGGTCAGTTGAACTTTCTAGTCGAGGTGAGAGTTTTAATATAACGGCGGCAAGTGAAATTATGGCTTTATTTTGTTTAGCTACTTCTTTAGATGATTTAAAGAGACGAATTGGTAATATTGTAATTGGTTATAATAGTAACCATGAGGAAATTTATGCTAAGCAATTAGGAATTGAAGGAGCAATGGTAGCAATATTGAAAGATGCATTCTTGCCTAATTTAGTTCAGACATTGGAAGGGAATCCAGTTATTATACATGGTGGGCCATTTGCTAATATTGCTCATGGCTGTAATAGTGTGGTAGCAACTAGGTATGGTTTGAAGTTGGGCGATTATGTTATTACTGAAGCTGGTTTTGGTGCTGATTTGGGAGCAGAGAAGTTTTTTGATATAAAATGTCGTCAGGCTAATTTGTGCCCTGATGCAGTTGTGGTAGTGGCAACTATTAAGGCTTTAAAATATCATGGAGGGGTTGCCAAAGAGGAAATCTATTTAGAAAATATGGAGGCTTTAACAAAAGGACTTGCTAATTTAAAGCGACATGTGGAAAATATGAAGAAGTATGTTAATAATGTTGTGGTTTGTTTAAATAGATATGATACGGACTTGGATTCAGAAATAGAAGTTGTAAAAAAGTATTGTGCTGAATTAGAAGTATTTTTCTCAGAGAGTAAGGCTTATTCTTTAGGTGGTGAAGGAGCTATTGACGTGGCTGAGAAAGTTATTGCTGCCTGTGCTGGTGATAATAGATTTAAGTTATTGTATTCGAATAATTTATCTTTAATTGAAAAAATTAAAACAGTTGCTAAGGAAATATATCGTGCTGATGAAGTACAATTTAGTGATGAAGCTATGAAAAAAATATTAGCTTTAGAAAAAAGTGGTAAAGGAAAATTACCAGTTTGTATTGCGAAAACACAGTATTCTTTTTCGGATGATGCGAAAGCGGTTGGAGCGCCAGAATATTTTGATATTCATGTTCGAGATGTTGTTTTATATAATGGTGCTGAATTTGTAACAGTCTTATTAGGAGATATTATGACGATGCCAGGTTTATCTAAGAAACCAAATTATGAAAGAATAAATGTTATTGACGGAAAAATAGTTGGTTTATCATAAAAAAATAGAGGTTTCCTCTATTTTTTATTGTCTTGTCATTGCTGTTGCAATAGATATTAATTCTTTTTCACTTATGATATCGCTTGGATAAGGATGGGTTTTAGCGCATTTTTGAAATTGTTTTAAATAAGTATTAGCTTTTGTTTGATCTTTATCAAGTAGGAGACTTAAGGCATAATTAGTTCTAATAATTGATGGGTAATTTTTCATTGAAGTCATAAAGTTTTTAGTTGCTTCATTGTATAATTTTTTTACTTCTGTTACGTTATTTTCTAATAAACAACAGTAGATTCGATCGCAAATAAGGAGATTATAGTGCAGACCAACTATCGCTGTTTCTTTTTTTAGAACAGTGTCCATTTTTTTATTGGCTTTTTTAAATTCATGTTCATCAAGTAATCTATTACATGATAATACTAAAATGGCAGCGATTAAAGAATTATTAAGGTTAGCATTTTTATCTATTTCAAACCATTCTGCTGGCATTTCTTTTAAACGCTTGTTATTTGATAAGGCTTCGTTTATTTTTAATTGAATTAGAAATGCTTTTTGGGCGGATTTATCTTTTGATAAAGAAATAGCATTAAAACCATCATTGTCTATAATGCCCATTTTCATTGGAATACCGTTTAATGCTGCAAAATATATTCCAAATAGAGCAAGAGTATCAAAAATGTAAGCTAAAATAACCTTGTCGTTTACTATAATGTGGAAAATGATGAATATAAAAGCTGTAATGATATTTGCTAGGGCACCACCAAGATTATAGAGAATAACAGGAATTTTACCGTTTTCTGATTTTGGAGGAATCATAATACATTGTCCTCCAGTACCAGAAATCTTTAGTAATTTTAATTTTATTTTTTTGTTGTTTTTTACAAGTATTAGATTACCGATTCTAAAAGAGGAAAATTTGTATTTTGATATAAGCCCAAATATCAAATGTCCTAATTCGTGAATTATAAGTTGAATGTATAAAGTTAGATAAAATATTAGACCGGCTAGAATAATAATAAGTACTTGATATTCTGTTTCAAAAATGTTCATTAATTGATTAGTTCTAATTACTACTACTGTAATCAGAGTAATTGTTAAGATGATGTTTATTAGAATACCTAGCTTTTCTAATAGTTTAATATTCTTATTTTTTTTCATAATATACTCCTTTATATTAAAAGTATATCATAAAAAAACACCTGATAGTGTGATACAGATGTTTTTTAAATAAAATTTTTAATCTACATAGGTATGTAGTGGTTTAGTGCGATATTTTAATTCGTCCATATCGCAGGTTGGAACGAATCCTGAACGAGCATTAATAACATCAGGTAATCGGTTTACAACGGTTGCACAAGTTAATTCAACTGTTGCAGGTCGATTTACTGTAATTGTAGTATTTGGTTCACCAATTACAGACCATTCGTTTTTATCAAATTCGTCTGGTCCATATACTTTACCAATACATTCACTTTCAATTATAATACCTTCTTCAGTTTCAGTAGTAACAATTGCACGCATACCGGTAGCATCGCCTCTTTTTACGGTCATGTTTAATGTTGAAGAAGCAATATCTTCTTTATATGTTGTTGGAACACATTTTTGTGACTGATTTTTAACTGTTAGACCTAATTTTCTTGCTAACCAACCATTAACATTCCACATATATGATGGAGTGTATGTTCCGCTTTCAATTAAGTTATTTAATTCTTCTTTACTCATACGATCAACGCTGGCAATTTTTTCGTCAAATTGATCTAATGTTAATCCTGCTCCATGGGCTTCGGCTAAGGCAATACCATAATCCTCTACATTATATGAAGAGCTACCTTTAATTTTTTTGATAGTATGAGTTGATGAAGCAATTGCACTAATTAATTCTCCCCAATAGATATCTTGATATCCTGAACCAGCAATTGTACAATCGTTCTTTTTAGCAAGTTCATCAATTTGATTTGTTAACTTTGGGTTTGAATTATATGAGAAGAAAGCTTCTTCGCAAGTTGTTATTGCATTGATTCCTAATTTAGCACATAGCATAAGTGCTTGTTCAACATCACTTAGCAAACTCATCGTTGTAACGATTACAACATCAGGTTTTACGTCGGTTAATAGTTCTTCAGCTTTATCGATAGAAGTAACCTTAACACCTTTTTTTTCGCAACCCATTATTTCACCAATATCTTTACCAATTACAGCAGGATTGATGTCAATGGCACCAACTATTTCTCCACCTTTCTCATATACATAACGCATTGTGTATACGGACATTTTTCCAGTACCATATTGTACTACTTTAATTTTCTCCATTTGTTTTCCTCCTTATTCTTAGAATACTCTGGTATTAAAAAATTATCAATATTTTATCTAAAACAAAAAAAGAGATTGACTCTTTTTTACGTTTTAGTTAGATTGCTTATCGGTATCTTGATCTGGCTCTGTATTTGGTGTAATAATAGTTGTTTGTTTTTCATAAATCCAAATTTTTCCGGTATATAGTTTATTATCGTAAGTTACAGTGTATTGATATTCTCCTGGTTGTTGAGTATTAACATCTTTTAAATTTAAAACGATATTGTTTTGTACTTCTTCAGATAAATTTCCAACGACATAGGTGGAAATATTCGTTGATAGGGCCGAACCCTTTTCTAGACTTAAATTTTTAAGTTTTATTTCTACTTTAGGTAATTCTTTTGCTTTAATTACAAAAGTTCCGTTATATTTTTTCTTTTTATAACTAACAGTATAATTGTATGAGCCGGCTTGATTAATATTAACCATAGAAGTATCTAGTTTTAGGGCTTTTAAAACACTAGGCTCAATTTCATTGGCATTTTCTAAATAATCTTTGACGTCCATACTTAGAGGATTATTTATTTCTAGTTCCATATCTTTTAATTTTATTTCATTTGTTTGGGCTTGAGCTACTTTGGCTTCTGTTATATCTAGTGAATAAGTTTTTTTAACAGTGGTACGATCTCCAGCGACAGTCATAGTTAGGCCGCTACCAATCATTAGAAGTCCACAGCAAGCGATTGTTATTGATAAAATTCTGTTTTCTTTTTTAGTTAATCGTTGTTTCATTACACTTACTCCTATTCTTTATTTGATTATATTATATTTTTAAGTTAATAACAAGAAAATTCACAATATTTGTTGAATTTTGTATAATCGTGGAATATAATTTAGGTAGAGGTGAGTTTATGACGACGATTTGGTTAATTGCATTTTTGGGACTATTGTTAGTTGAATTCTTGACAGTTGGCTTGGTATCTATTTGGTTTGCATTCGGGGCATTGGCAGCATTAATTACAACTTTTATAACAGAATCTGTTTTGGTACAAGTTTTAGTTTTTGTGGTTATTTCCATAATTGCATTGTTGGTTACACGTCCTTTGATGAAGAAGTTTAAGGTTAATGGGTTTGAGCCGACTAATACTGATCGAGTAATTGGTAAAGTGGCAGAAGTTACTAAAGAAATTAAACCTAATGTTTATGGCGAGGTAGTTATATTTGGAACCGAATGGATGGCAGCCAGTGAGGAAAAAATAGCAGTAGGAGAAAAAGTTGTTGTTGAAAAAATCGAGGGTGCTAAACTTATCGTTAGAAGAGAAGGAGAAGAATAAGTATGGGATTTTTATTATTTATTGTTATTGTTTTAGTTTTAATTTTAGTATCAGGAATTAGAATTGTATCACAATCAAAAGCACAAGTAATCGAAAGACTTGGAGCATATCATAGGACTAATCATACTGGGTTACAATATGTTGTGCCATTTTTTGAAAGAGTATCAAATACTGTTAGCTTAAAAGAAATTGTTAAGGATTTTGCGCCACAACCAGTTATTACGAAGGATAATGTTACAATGCAAATTGATACGGTTGTGTATTTTCATATCACTGATCCAAAAATGTATACTTATGGAGTTGAAAATCCGGTTAGTGCAATTGAAAATTTAACAGCAACAACATTGCGTAATATTATTGGTGAGTTAGAGTTGGATGAGACGTTAACTTCACGTGATGTTATTAACACAAAAATGAGATCTATTTTAGATGTTGCAACTGATCCATGGGGAATTAAGGTTACTCGTGTTGAAGTAAAAAACATTATTCCACCAAGAGATATTCAAGAGGCAATGGAGAAACAAATGCGTGCAGAGCGTGAGAGACGTGAGGCAATTCTTAAGGCAGAAGGTGAAAAGAAAGCAGCAATCTTAATTGCTGAAGGAGAAAAAGAAAGTGCTATTTTAAGAGCTGATGCTTTACGTGAAACGCATATTCGTGAAGCAGAAGGTGAAGCAGCAGCAATTATTAAAATTCAAGAAGCGACAGCTGAAGGTTTGAGATTGTTGAAGAGTGCTCATATGGATGAAGCAGTACTTAAATATAAAAGTTATGAAGCAATGACACAAGTTGCTAATGGTAATGCTACGAAAATTATTGTTCCAAGTGAATTGCAAAATTTCGCAACTGCTGGAATGGTATTTGGGGAAATGATTTCTCCAAAGGCGCCACCAGTATTACCAACACCAAAGATGGCCCCAGTTCCAGGAGAAAGACCAATGCCACCTAAGCCTGCTGAGGTTAAACCTAGACCTGTGTCTCCAAAGGTGCAATAAAAAAATACCACTAAAAAAGTGGTATTTTTTTTGTTAAGATTAGTATTAAATAGAGTATAACTAATATAGGAATTATAAAATAAAACTTTGGTTTACGAATTTTGTGATGAAAAAGTAGCATACCAAGCAGAGTTCCTAGGCAACCACCAAAGAAGCTTAAAGTTAAGAAGGTGTGTTCACTGATCCTTTTTTTATTTTTTATAGCAAAATATTTGTCAAATCCCATAAGAATGAGACAAATCATATTAATTGTTATTAAATATAATTTAAGAATTGCCATGAAGTTTTTTTCCTTGATATGAATTTCTTTTAACCATTTCTTTATCAATGTCATTTAAAACACAGAATTTTTTTGTTAACCAAGTTGGAGCAATTAAGTCATCAATTTTAGGATCACCTGTTATACGGTGAATAACAATTTCTGGTCTTAATAATTCTAATTGGTCAATGACAATATCAATATATTCATCTTTCGTTAAGATATGAAAATTATCTTTTTGGTATAAATAAGCTAAGGGAGTGTCTTTTAAAATACTTAACATATGAATTTTTATTCCTTGAATATCTAATTGATTTAAGTATCTAACTGTATTTAACATATCATCTTTTGTTTCGTAAGGAAGTCCATTAATGATGTGAACAACTACATCTATTTTTCGCTCACGAAGCTTTTTAACCATTGTTTCAAAACATTCTAGACTATGACAGCGATTAATTAACTTTGTGGTTTTGGGATTTATTGTTTGAAGACCTAATTCTATAGTTAAATAGGTTTTTTTATTTAATTCTGTTAGATAATCTAAGCATTCGTCTGTAATTGAATCTGGCCTTGTTGAAATATTTAATCCAATGACACCTTCTTGAGCAAGAATTTTATTATGAAGTTTTTTTAGAGTTTCAACTGGGGCGTAGGTATTGGTTCTAGCCTGAAAGTAGCCAATGTATTTCGCTGTCGGCCATTTTTTTAACATTTTTTCTTTGATTTCTAGGAATTGTTTTTCAATATTTTCTTCTTTGTTACCGGCAAATTCTCCACTCCCTGTTTTAGAACAGTATATACAGCCACCATGGCCAATTGTTCCATCAATATTAGGGCAAGAAAAACCACCATTTAAACTAACTTTAAAGATTTTTTGGTCGAATCTTTTTTTATAATAATAATCAAGAGTATGGTATCTTTTATTTGAATTTGAATATTTAAAATTATTAATCATATTATGCCTCACAGATTGTATAAAGGTAAATTGCTTTAAGTAAGTCAATTGGATTCAAAAGAGCTTCTTTTCTTAAAGAGTTAAATTCATTATTAACTATTCTTAAATACAATTCTACTTCTTTTTTTGATTCTTTAGGATTTTTTAAGTAATTGTTTAATTTTCTTTTTAAATTATTATTAAAAGATTTGGTTGTATAAATAGCAGAATCATCTAAATCAAATGATTTGGCTAAATTTTCCATGATACGAGTAAATAATTTTTCTAGAAGCTCTTTTTTTAGTTCTTTATCAGTACTAATATCTATTTTTATAATTTCTTCAAAAGCGTGTATGGCTTTTTTATATTTTAATATTTTGTTTAAGATGTGAAGATAAGTATCTAAGTATAGTCTAAGGTTTTTTTCAAGGTTATTTTTTTTAAAAGTATATTTATTTCCTTCGAGTTTGTGGAAGGCTTTCATTGTGTCATTATAACCATATTTAATACTTTTGATAGTGGCTTTTTCTTGAAAATAAAGAAAACTAGTTAACTTATTTCTAGGTTTTATAGTAGTCGTTTTTATTTTTTCTTTAGGTTGTTGTTTAATACCTGGCGCATTTAGGTCGACAGCAATTATTTCTGTTGCTCCTAAGTCAATAGCTAGATTTATTGGAAGATTGTCATAATAACCGCCATCAATGTATTTCTTTTGATTAATTATTTTCTCTTTGAAGGCAGGAAAGCAAGATGCTGATGCTACTAAATAATTAGAAAATGAGTCTTTATTGATTGTTGCTTTTGTTATGACTACTGGTTTTTTATCTGTTAAATTATAGGTTATTAAACCATAGTTAATTTTTGATGAAAAAAACTTTCTTTTATTTAATGCTTGATTTATAATCTCTTCTAATTCAGAAGTATCCATACCGCCTTCTTTAAGAACTTTTTTTCCATATATTTTATAAATATCTAAGTTGGTTGTTTCGTTTGTTGTTTCTTCATTAAAGAGTGATTTTAAATTTATTTTTTTCCAGATTTTTACTGCTTTTCGATATTCATTTTGAACTATTAGAGTTCCGTTTAGAGCACCTACTGAGGTTCCTGTGACAATATCAAATTTTACTCCGAGTTTTTTTAGAGCTTTCCAAACTCCAATTTGGTAAGCTCCTTTAGCTCCACCGCCTGATAAAACTAACGCTTTCATTACTTCACCTTTTTTCAATTAAAAATAGGGTGTCTAAAACACCTAAAAGTGTCTAAATTGTATCATATATTTATTAAAAATGCAATTTAGTGTGATATACTGATAATAAAGTAGGTGATGGTATCTGAAAGAAAAAAAGTTGAAACTAAGACTAAAGAAAAATGTAATTGTTTGGTTAAAAGTTATTGGGGGAATATGTGCAGTTTTTTTAATTGGGTATTTAATATATGCCAAACAAATAAGTAATTTTACAAATTTAGGTTATAGTAAGGCCGCTAGTAAGGTGATTTTGTTTAGTGGTAATAAGGAATTTGTTTTATCTGTTGGTGAAAACAAAACTTTAAATGCGGCTTTTGAGAGTAAGGATTATAGAGATAAATATTTATCTAATTATGCTAAGATAAAATATCAAAAGCAAGAAAATATAATTAAAAATATCAATACTTTACTTGATAAAGGATATTCAAATAATGATGTTTCAATTATTTTAGCACATGGTAATGACAAGGATGTTACTGAGTTTACTAAAAGGGATAGAATTAAATATTTGGAGGAATTTTATCAATATCCATATGCTAAGTTAAAGAATTATGATCGTTATATAAAATATACTGATGAGACGGGAGAGGATGAAAAGACAACCGTTATTCATGTAAATCTTAATATGGATAAAGAAAAGTATGTTGATTTTGAATATGTTGATAAATATTCTTTTGATATGTTGGTTAATAAGTATCGTTCTATGGGAGAGGATATGGAACCTGATGACTTAGTGAAAATTTTTGATGATTATACAGGAAAAGAAGAATTTTATGGAAATAAGGTGGCTGTTAATGCTTTGATTCAAATGTTTGAGGCTGCTAAAATTGATGGTCTAGAGATGGTGGTTAATTCGGCATATCGAAGTTATAAAGAGCAGGAGGAAACGGCAGAATTTTATAGAAAATGGTATGGAGACAATTATGTGACGAATTATGTAGCAAAGCCTGGTTTTTCAGAACATCAGACTGGTTTAGCTTTTGATATTGGTAGTACATCGAAAAATGTTTTTGTAGAGTCGAAGGAATATGAATGGATGTTAGAGAATGCCCATAAGTATGGTTTTATACTTCGTTTTTCTAAAAAGGGAGAAGTAATTACTGGATTTAGAAGTGAACCTTGGCATTATCGGTATGTAGGTAAAGACATTGCTAAATATATTTATGAACATAAAATTACTTTTGAAGAGTATTATGTTATGTTTTTAGATAAATAAATTAATATAAAAGAAACCAATGATGTTACGTTGGTTTCCTTTTTTGATTATTTAATTCGGGCAATTTTATATACAGTAGCATTCATTGCTGAAGGTATGTTCAGTGGTCCCAATGTATTAAATTTATAATTAGTGTAACTGCCACTACCATTTACTCCAACTCTTCCAGCATCGTACCATTTTTGATTTCCGGCATAGACACTTACGTGTTCTAAACTTCCCCAAAAAATTATATCACCAGTTTGAATTTTTCCTTCTTGAATGAGAGTAGAAGCTTTTTGAAAATTTCCATCATAAAAATCTAAGGCTTTTTCCCATCTTTCTTTTACGGCTCTATTTTGACTTTTATTTCCTCTTTTGAAAAATGATATTTTTGATTTTCTTCCTGTGCCAGTTTTATTAATTTGATCGCCTTCTTCAATTAATCCCATTTCAGTTAATCCCCAAACGGGAATCATGACACAGGTAGCGTATTTTGTACTAGAGGCGGGTTCATGAAACGTGTATTTTGTTTTATTGTAGCCATAAGTCCAATTGTTATTATTCTTTGCATCATTTTCAATTGTTTTTGAATACTTATTTAATATATTTAAAAATTGTTTACTTTTTACTTGTGAGGATGTGTCATCTTGTTTTGAATTAGAATTGGAATTTGTTGATTGAGTTCCATTTTTATAGTCATCTGGGTTAATTAGAAGATTTTGCTTTTTTTTCTTAGGATTTTCTATGTAATTGGATTTTAAGGAGATACTATTATTGTTATTCCAACACGTAGTGAAATAGGTGGAGTTACTGAATAATTGGATTGTTATATTTATAATTGTTGGTAATGAGAAAATTATTATACAAGCAATTACTTTGTTTTTTAGTTTTGCTTTGTTTTGCTTGTTGTCTGGATTTGATAATATTTTTATAAATGTAATAGTTAGACTTACTATTAGAAGAATTGGTGTAATGATTTGGATTAGGAGAAAAAACTTTTTTATAATTTGTATGAAAAAACTTACTTCAAAGCTATCACAGATTTCTAATAAAAGCATAATATACATCTCCTTTTTTTAACGAATTATATTTTTTTTATTATATCATTTGTTTGTTTTTATAGTAATTTTTTTGTAAATATATGTAAAAATGTGGTGTAAATATATGTCTTAATTTCTTGATAAATGTCTATTTTTGTAAATTTACATTTCTATTATGCCACAATTTTTATTTATTTTGTCATTAATTGTTTAGATTGGGTAAAATAATTAATAATTAGTTATATGAAATTTGGTTTTAGTATTTCCATTTTTATGAAATTTTTTAGGATGTTTTAACTTGATGAATTTTTTAGGATGTTTTAACTTGGAATATTTACTTTGATGTGTTATTATGTTATTAGAGTAATAAGAAGGTGGTTGATTATGTATCCGCTAGGAAGACAATTTACAGTTGATAGTGCAAAAGCTGTTAGTGATAAAAAGGCAATTTTTGCGGGAAACAATTATCGAATTTCTATTATTTCAGAGCGTGTAGTTCGCTTGGAGTTTTCTGCTACTGGGCAGTTTGTTGATAAGCCAACACAGTTAATTAAACGAAGAAATTTAGGTTTGCCAGATTTTTCGATTAGGCAAGATCCTCATTTGGTAGAAATTAGTACTAAGTATTTTACACTTACATACATTAAAGGACAACCCTTTGTAGGTCCTCGTGTTGACCCTATGAAAAACCTTAAGATTACACTTCGAAGTCGCGAAAAAGACAGAAATAAAGACTGGTATGTTGGACATCCTGAGGCCAAGAATTTACACGGAAATATGATTAGTGTTGATATGGGAATTCCTAAAAATTTGGAAAATGGTTTATATTCTTTGGATGGTTTTGCGTCTTTTGATGATAGTAAATCTAAAATAATTATGGAAGATGGAACTTTAGCGGAACCATTGGAGAATCATTTGGATATATATGTTTTTATGTATGATCGAGATTTTAAGCAAGCATTACTTGATTATTTTAAGATGACCGGAGCGCCAGCACTAATTCCGCGTTATGCGTTAGGAAATTGGTGGTGTAGAAATACAACATATAATGATACAACATTGTATCAATTAATTAGAAACTTCGAAAGAAATAAGATTCCTTTATCAGTTATGTTATTTGATCATGATTGGCATTATAGAAATGTTGGGAATCACAAAGATTTGAAGGCAGGTTTTACTTTTAATAAGGACTTGTTTATTGAACCGGAAAAAACGATTGAGGATTTACACAAACGTGGGATTCGTGTTGGTTTATGTGTTAATCCAACAAATGGAATTTATCCTCATGAGATGTATTATAAACAGGCTAGTGAGGCATTGGGAGTAACTGAACCAAAAATAATTTTGTTTGATCCTCTTAATCCAAAATTATTAGATGTTATGTTTAAAATGCTTCTTCATCCACTTGAGGTTCAAGGGGTAGATTTCTTTTGGAATGACTCTACGGGTGATAATGATATTAATAAGTTATGGGCACTTAATCACTATATGTTTTTAGATAGTGGTCGTGCTAATACAAAGAGACCTATGCTTTTAGGAAGAGGTAGTGTTTATGCTCCGCATAGATATCCGGTTTCTTATGGTGGCTCAAGCGAAATTAGTTGGGATGCTTTAAAAAAATTACCATTTATGTATTTAAATGCAGCTAATATTGGAGTAAGTTGGTGGAGTCATGATGTTGGGGGAAATCATGGTGGTATTGAAGATGGAGAACTTTATGTTAGATATTTACAATTGAGTACATTTTCACCAATTTTGCGTTTTCACGCAGCAAGGGGAACCTATTATAAAAAAGAGCCTTGGCTATGGGATGTTAAAACAGAACAGATTGCAACTGATTATTTAAGACTTAGACATAGATTAATTCCATATTTATATACGGAAGCCTATAATTATACTAAGTCTGGAACACCGTTAATTCAACCATTTTATTATAATTATATGTGGACTTATGATGATGAATTATATAAAAATCAGTACTATTTTGGTTCACAATTGTTGGTTTGCCCAATTCTTAATACTAAAGATGTTATGATGGATCGAACTATTCATAGGTTTTTTATACCTGATGGAACTTGGTATGATTTTATAACAGGTAAAAAATTTCCTGGTAATAAAAAGTATATTTCGTTTTTTAAAGAAGAAGATTATCCGGTGTTTGCGCATGCTGGTTCTATAATACCATTATCTAATAGAAGTGATTATAATAATACCGGTTTGCCAATAGATTTGGAAATTCAAATATTTCCTGGAGTAAGTAATACATATACAATGTATGAAGATGATGGAGTAACAGCTTTATATAGAGAAGGTTATTATTTAAAAACGTCAATTGATTACAATTATTTAAGGAATAATTATACAGTTGTTATTAGAAGTATTGATGGTAAGAGTGGAATTGTACCAGATAAGAGAAATTATAAAATGGTATTTAGAAACACAAAAAAACCACAAGAGGTTCTTACTTATTTTAACGCTGAAAAATTACCATTTGAAGCTTATATCGATGGTAATGATTTTGTGGTAGAACTTAAGGATGTGCCAACAATTGGTCAAGTTACTATTAATTGTAAGGGTAAGGATATTGAGATAGAAGCTGCTAGATTGATTAATGATGAAGTTGATAGTATCTTAATGGATTTAAAAATAAATACATATTTAAAAGAAGAAATAGCAGATATTATGTTTGGTAAAGAGTCAATTAGTAAAAAGAGAATTGCTATTCGCAAATTGAAGAAAAAGGGCCTTTCTAAAGAATATATTGGTTTGTTCTTAAAATTGTTGGAGTACTTGAGCGAAGTTTAGGAGGTTTTGTCATGAAAACTAAACAAGAAAGAATTAACGACAGAGTTAGAAGAATTACTAAGTTAGAAGATGAGACAATTCTTAGATATAGTGAAGATATTGATTATGATGAGGAATTATCTAGATATGACATAATGATGGAACATTTTGTGTTAGGAGATTTAGATGAGGCGTTCTTAACTGATGTTACTAAAGATATGAGTAGAGATGAAGTTAAGGCATTATTTGATTTAGTTAGACCCTATGCTTCATTATGTTTTGCTAAGGGAGATGTTAATTATTGGTTAGAATCTTTGGAGAATGCTTATGTTTCGGATTATCAGCTTATTGCTGCTTCTATATTTGATAATTTTGATTATTTACTTGAACTCGCTAGAGATGGAGGTAGAGATGTTTTAGAGCAACTTGTCTCATTAAGAGAAAGTCCAGAATTGCAAGATGTTTCGGTTATTCAATATTTAAGAGATTATTTTATTGATGATCGAGCATTAAAAACTGTATTGATGGATATGGCTGAAGAAGATAGTCCTTATGATATTTTTTCTAATGAACAAAAAGCTATTCTTTTTACCTATCCTGAAGGAACTTTGTATTCTTATGGGAATGTTGATGGGAAGAAAGCAATTAAAATTATATCGCCTTATGTTTTAGGTAGTAGGATGTTTAATGATTTTCATCAGTATATATCTACCGAGTTGATTAATAATATTTCTGAACAGAATATAAATGAAGTTGCTGAAATATTAACTAACTTTTTTAAAGATGATAGTTTTATATTTGAAGATGCTGCGCTTGATTTATCAGTTAGGTATCGTGATTATTTGCGACAGAATAATGTAGTATTAGCTAATGAAAATATGAAAATTGTCTATGATGAAGACGGGAGTGAGATAGAAAAAGCTTGGGATAGTGGTGATGGTGTGTTAGGTAGTTCATATGAGGCTCCATATAGCGGTGGTATTAAATAAAAAAACACTTGAAAAATAAAGAAAAAAAGAATATACTAGTTTTATATTTTTGAAATATTGCTAGTAGTAGTAATAATCAACTTTTTTGAAGAGAGCTTGTGGTTGGTGAAAATGAGTATTTAGTTATTATGAACTTGACTGGCTTATTAAATATTTAGGGTAAGACCTTTATCTCTATTAAAGCTGCATAGGTTGACTATGAAGTAAGGTGGTACCGCGATTATTTCGTCCTTATATTTTATATAGGGACGTTTTTATTTGGAAAGGGTGATGTAGTTGCAAGAAATTGTATTGTTTTTGCTCACATATTTATTTGTATTTGTAATTTATGAATTATTTATTGTGAGACGTGCTTTAAAGAATGAGAAGAAAAAGGGAAAGAAGAAAGATAAAGAAACTAAGCTACCAATGGAAATTAAGTTTTTGGTTAATAAGTATAAACTTGATTTAAAAAAGGTTGATTATCATAGGTTATTACATGTGATGGCTGTGGTGTCTTCTTTTGATATATCGTTCATTGTATCGTTATCACTTTTAACTGATAGTTTTATATTACAAATGTTAATTATTTTAGTTTTAGTTGTTCCGGTAATATTGATAAGTTACCATATAGTTTATTTAGTTTATAAGAAGAAAGGATTGATGTAGATGGATTTTAAAACAATTGAAAAGAAGTGGCAAAAATATTGGGAAGATAAACATGTATTTGAGGCGAAAAATGGTAGTGAGAAAAAGCCTTACTATATATTAGTGGAATTTCCTTATCCGAGTGGAGCAGGGCTTCATGTAGGCCACGTTAGAAGTTATACAGCGCAAGATGCTTTAGCTAGAATGAAGAGGATGCAAGGATATAATGTTTTGTATCCGATGGGGTGGGATGCGTTTGGAGCTCCGGCAGAACAATATGCTATTAAGAATAAAATACATCCAAAAGATGCTGTTAAAGAGAATATAGCGACTTTTAAAGGTCAAATGAAAGATTTGGGATTTTCTTTTGATTGGACCCGTGAATTTTCAACAACTGATCCGGATTATTATAAGTGGACACAATGGCAATTTTTGCAGTTTTATAAACATGGTATGGCCTATAAGGACACTATTCCAGTAAATTGGTGTCCTACTTGTAAGAGCGTACTTTCTAATGAGGATGCTGCTGGCGGGGTATGTGAACGTTGTGGATCTAGTGTTGTGCAAAAAGAGAAGAGTCAATGGATGCTTAAAATGAGTGATTATTCTGAGGATTTGCTTACAGGACTAGATGATACTAATTTTGCAGAAAGAGTTAAGTTAGGACAAATAAATTGGATAGGTAAATCAGTAGGTGCACATGTTAATTTCAAGATAGACGGTCATGATAAGGAGTTTACGGTGTTCACAACAAGATGTGATACTCTTTATGGAGCTACTTATTGTGTTCTTGCTCCAGAACATAAGTATATTGATGAAATTACAACTGATGAATATAGAAATGCTGTAGAAGAGTATAAAAAAGCTTGTAGTTTGAAGAATGATATGGAGAGAACGGAGCTTAATAAAGAAAAAACGGGAGTATTTACTGGGGCTTATGCAATTAATCCAGTTAATGGAAAAAAGATTCCTATTTATATCAGTGATTATGTTTTAGCAAGTTATGGTACAGGGGCAATTATGGCAGTTCCAGCTCATGATGATCGTGATTATGAATTTGCAAAGAAGTTTAATATTCCAATTATTCAAGTTTTGGAAGAAGTTACGGGTACTCCACATGAAAATGAAACTAAGAAAAATTCTATAGTAGCAATTTTATATGATGAAGAAAAGGATAAATATTTAACGATTAATTGGCATGATAAAGGTGGAAGATTGTTTGTAGGAGGCACTATTCAAGATGGAGAGTCTGCTTACGATTGTGCCGTTCGAGAAATTTTAGAGGAAACAGGTTATAAGAATGTTGAATTTGTTCACGAGCTGCCTAAGATTAATCATCATTACTATGCTTATAATAAGGATAAGTATTTTAATATTGAATGTACAGGGTTCTTATTTAAATTGAAAAATTATGAACAGGATACACAACAACTTGATGATGATGAAGAGTTTGATGTAGAATGGGTTGATGCTAAAGTAATTAATAATGAGATTAAAGACGAATTACACGCAAAAACTTATCAATATGCTATGAATCCTGGGGCTATGTGTGGTGATGGTATTCATATTAATTCAGAAATGTTAGATGGACTAAATAAAGAAGATTCTATTAAAGTAATGTTGGAATGGTTAGAAAAGAATAATTGTGGAGAGAGAAAAGTTAACTACAAGATGCGTGATTGGATTTTCTCTAGACAAAGATTCTGGGGTGAACCAATTCCAATGATTAATTGTCCAAAATGTGGTTGGGTTCCAATGAATGAGGAAGATTTGCCATTATTACTACCAGATGTTGCTGAGTATGAGCCAACAGAGAATGGGGAGAGTCCATTGGCTAATATTAGTGATTGGGTTAATTGTAAATGTCCAAAATGTGGTCATGATGCAAAGAGAGAAACTGATACAATGCCTAACTGGGCAGGATCTAGTTGGTATTTCTTAAGATTTATGGATGCTCATAATACGCATGAATTTGCTTCAATGGAAGCGATGAAATATTGGAATAGAGTTGATTGGTACAATGGTGGTATGGAACATACGGCGAGACATTTATTATATGCAAGATTTTGGGTACAATTTTTATATAATATTGGCTTAGTTCCAAATAAAGAAATGATTTGGACAAGAGTGAGTCATGGTATGGTACTTGGTTCAAATAATGAGAAAATGAGTAAGTCTAAAGGTAATGTTATTAATCCAGATGATATTGTTAATGAATATGGGGCAGATACGTTACGTTTGTATGAAATGTTTATGGGTGATTATCAACAAGATGCCCCTTGGAGTACAGATTCATTAAGAGGTTGTAAGAGGTTTATTGATAAAGTTATTAGACTTAAAGATAAAGCTATTGATAGTAATGAACTTACAAAAGATTTGGAGGTAATTCAACATAAAACAATAAAAAAAGTTACTAATGATTTGACTAATATGGCTTATAATACTGCTGTATCAGCCTTAATGATTTTAGCTAATGAATATGATAACCATGAGTTTACTAAAGCCGATTATCGTCTATTATTAACACTTCTTAATCCGATTTCACCACATATAACGGAGGAGTTGAACGAAAAACTTGGATATGAAGCATTATGCTATGCTGAGTGGCCTGTTTATGATGAGGCAAAAACAGTAGAGACAGAGGTAGAAATTGGTGTCCAAGTAAATGGTAAAGTACGTGGAACTATTAAGATTAGTGTTGATGAAGAAGATGAGACAATAAAAAATAAAGCTATGAATGATGAAAATGTTAAACGTCATATAGCTGGAAAAGAAATTGTTAAGGTTATTATCATTAAAGGAAGAATTGTTAATATTGTTGTGAAATAAAATAAGAAGAGAGTTCTAGATGAGCACTCTCTTTTTTAGTAGAGATATAAGCCCTTTACTTTTTAAAATTTAGGTGGTAGAATTAGTCTATTTAATTAAATGGTGTTATGGACAAGGAAATATAAGCGGTATTTTTAAGGAGTAATTTGTTTATGGGAAAAGGAATAGATTTACATATTCATACTATTTGTTCTGATGGGACTTTGTCGCCTAAAGAAGTAGTTGATAAGGCAAAGGAAAAGGGGATTAGTGTTATAGCGATAGCTGACCATGATACTGTGGAGGCTTATACTCCTGAGTTATTGGGGTATGCAAAAGAGCAGGGAATTAAATTAATTCCGGCTGTTGAAATCTCTACTAAGATGGGGAAAAATGGATTGCATATTTTAGGTTATAATATTGATTTTTCGAATGACGATTTATTAAGGAAACTTAATTCTTTGCGAAATGCAAGACATGATTATTTAAATAATGTTGCAAAGAAATTGATTGATTTAGGTTATACTTTGAATGTTTTAGAATTAGATAAGATTGCTGCGGTTACGAAAGCACATATTGCATTAGACATTATTAACAATGGTAAAAATAAGGATTTATTATTAAAAGAGTTTGGACACATTCCTGATAAAGGAGAATTTATTGAAACGGTTATGAATGAGGGGTGTTTAGCTTATGTAGTTAAAGACAGTATTACGCCGGTTGCCGCTGCTGACTTAATTCGTAAGGCTGGTGGGAAGGTGGTCTTAGCTCATCCTGTTGCTTATAGATATGAAGATAAATTAACGAGTTATGATATTTTGCAGATTATTAAGGATATGAAGGCTGATGGCATCGAAGCTAATTACATTTATATTGATAAAAATAATAAAAAAATTAATGAAGTGGCATTTTGGAATTCTTTTGCTGAGGAAAATAATTTAATGGCAACGATTGGAAGTGATTTTCATATTGAAAATGGCATTTATCCGGAAATTGGGTTACTCAATGAAGAAATATATTTAAGCGAGAAAGATTTAAATTTAATGATTAATTGGCTAGAAAAAAACTAGTATTTTTCTTTTTTTATTAATAGAGTGATGAAAATATTGTATTATTTGGAATTTTATGTTATAATATGTTGAACTTAATGAATGGGGGGAAAATAATGGGAGATAAAAATGAAGTTGTAAAAAATTTAGATTTTTTAGGTGTAGATGCATCTTTTATAATTCAAGAAATGTTTTTAGGTTATAAGTATCGTAAGCATAACGGATCTTTATATAGTAATGATGCGGATGTACCAACAAAATTAATAAAACTATATTATACTTTGAAGCCAACAGGTGTTAGTTTTGATGAAATGAAGAAAGCTTTTGTTAGAAGATATGTATTAAATGAAAGTAAATTAGAAAATGTTCATGGCGAAGAGGAAATGGCTGGCTTTGAAAAGATGTATGAGTATATTCACTCTGATGATATAAATTATAGATTTGATGTTTATACTTTGAAGGATTTGCATCGTCTTTTATTTTCTTGTGTTCCAGATGCGTCTTTCGGTGGAGATTTTCGTAATTCGCCAGCATGGATTCCTGGAAGTAGAGCAGAACTTGCTGATTGGACAGAAATTAGATATCGTTTAGATATGTTAGACAAGGATGTTCAGTTTTTATTGGAAATGGGAGAGCTGGTTAAGGATTCTGGTGATGTAGATTTAATGCTTCAGTATTTAGATGAATGTGTGGAGTTGAATGCTAAGTTAATTAAAGTTCACCCATTTGCAGATGGTAATGGAAGAACAATCCGAGGTTTTACTAACAAATTACTTGAAAATGTTGGCTTTCCACCAATTTATGTAAAAGCAAGTGAAAAAGAAGAATATCGTGCAGCTATGAATAAAGCTATTAATGAGGAAGATTATGCTGATTTGAAAGGTTTTTATCGTTATAAGATTTGTGATTCTATTATTGAATTGGATATTAATGATACAGTTCGTAAATATAATAGGAACCGTAAGGATATTTTTGATGTTACTTCTTCAACGGCTTTATCTATTCCTGATTCTGGGGCAAAAGTTATGCAGAAAAGAAGAGAAGAAACAAAAAAGAATAATTAAGAAACCGGTTGGGTTTCTTTTTTCGTCTAATTTTTTAGGTTTTAAATGATATATTTTAATGGGTGAAAATATGAAAGTTAAAATTTTTGATTTAGAAGATGAAAAAGATTTAGAAGAAGAAGTTAATAATTTTTTAGCGGAGAATACAATTAATGTAATTGATATTAAATATCAAGTTAGTGTGGGTGTATTTAGTGAAGAACAAGTCTTTTGTTTTTCAGCTATGATTATTTATAGTTAATACTAAGATTTAAGTCTTAGTGTTTTTTTTGGTCTTTTGTGGTATGATAATAATATTAGGAGGAATACAATGAAAGATAAGACCTTAAAGAAAAACTCTTTTGTTGCGGGTGCTTTTATTACGACGCTTGGAATAGTTATTTCGAAAATTCTTGGAATTGTCTATGTTATTCCTTTTCATGCAGTAATAGGTGAACAAGGCGGAGCTTTGTATGGTTATGCTTATACTATTTATGCTCTTTTTATGTCGCTTGCAACTGCGGGTATTCCTTTAGCAATGAGTAAAATTGTGTCAGAATATCAAACTCTTGGTTATTATGGAGCTAAGAAGAGAGCTTTTGTTTTAGGAAAGAAAATAGCTTTATTATTAGGTTTGATTTGTTTTATTATATTGATGTTTACAGCTCCATTGTTAGCAAAAGCTATACTTGGAGATTTAGTTGGTGGAAATACAGTCGAAGATGTAACCTTTGTTATTAGAGTTATTTCAACTGCTATTTTAGTAGTGCCTGTTTTAAGTATTTATAGGGGATATTTTGAAGGGCATAGATTTATGAGCCCACCCTCTATTTCACAAGTGTTGGAGCAGATTGTTAGGGTTTTAATAATTGTGGTTGGCAGTTATACGGCTATTAAGATTTTTAAATTAAATTTGACAAGTGCAGTTGGAATTGCTTTAGCAGGGGCAACAGTAGGAGCATTAGTTTCTTATATTTATTTGGTAGATAAAAGACGGAAAAATAAAAAGAAATTTGATGAAAAAGTACGGAATGTTAATGAGCCAATTATTACTAATAAAATGATTTTTCGAAAGTTAGCAGTTTATGCTATACCATTTATTTTAATTGATATATTTAAATCATTATATAATTATGTTGATATGGTTACTGTTGTTCAAGGGCTCGTGGATATTGCTAAATATAGTGTTAGTGATGCAGAAACGATTATGAGTATGCTCTCTACTTGGAGTTCTAAGTTTAATATGATTATTTTGTCAGTGTCAACAGGTGTTATAGTTAGTTTAATTCCTAATTTGACGCAATGTGTTGTGAAAAAGGATAAAAATGATATTAATAAAAAGATTAATCAGGCACTTAGTATTTTACTGTTTTTGATGTTGCCGATGACAATAGGTCTAAGTTTTTTAGCAGAACCAGTATGGATGCTATTTTATGGTAAGAGTGTTTATGGTGCAAGTGTGTTGTCTTACTTTATTTTTGTTGGTCTTTTTATGGGATTATTTACGGCTGCAATTTCTATAATTCAAGTACTTAAGGACTATAAGACTGTGTTTGTGAGTTTAGCAGTTGGTGTAGTACTGAAAGTTATTTTAAATACTAGTTTGATCGAAACTTTTGCGAAACTTGGACTTCCGGCTTATTATGGCGTTATTACGGCTAGTTTAGTAGCATATTCCGTTTCCTTTATTATATGTTTAGTTGTTTTACATGGTAAGTATAAAATTGATTATGAAGAAACGGTAAGGAATTTTTTAGATATTTTATCGGGTTGTATGTTGATGGTGGTAATGTTATTTTTGGTTAAATTTGTTATTCCTATTGTCAGTGCTAATCGAATAGTTAATTTGTTTATTATTCTAGGTTATACGATAATAGGGGGAATTGTTTATCTGTTTTTTATGTGGAAAACTAAGACTATTCAAAATGTTTTTGGTAATAAATTGAAAGGGTTTATTAAGAAGTAATATGAAAAAGAAAAAGATGAAGTTATTTGATAAATTTTATATTGTTTGGTTGATTATTACGGGTGGCTTATTGATTGGCTGTATTTTATGGTATTTTTTAGTTGAAAGAGTTAATAGTTTATGCATATTTTATTGATTAAAAAAACTTATCTCTTGTTTTGAGATAAGTTTTTTATTTGTGAATTCTTTTTTTTAAATTTTTTAATCCATGATAAACACTGAAGGCTAGATTATAGGTATTATACCAAAACGGAGAAATAATAAGATCAAATTCTCCAATTAATTCTGATACATGTCCACCAAAACTTTTTTTGAAAAGAAATAATCCGTATAGAGGATTTTCTTTTCTAAAATCACCAGTTATACCATAAAAATTGTATTTTTTATAGTTATTATCTACGGCCATCTTTATACCTGCAAAATGAACTGTATAGGCTGATTGAAATTGCATTAATTGTTCATTAGAGCCGCCGTATAATGATAGAACTTCATTTCCATAAATTAAAAATAAAATGCCTCCAAGAACGGCTTTCTCACCATGTTCTTGTTTTAGTGCTTCAATTTTTTCTAATTGCTTTTCTAATCGTGTAATAGTTTCTTCATTTTGTTTATTACTTTGGTTATATTTTTTATCATTCATCTTTAATAAATTATTTTCTTTTTTGTAAATTCGATCTTCTAAATCTTTTTTATTTTGTTTTAATTCTTCTTCGGTGTTCTTTTTATATAAATTAAAATCTATTTCGGCAATTAAAATTTTTAGTATACCGCTGTCGTGTAGTGAATCCCACATACTTTCATAGTATGATAGTGGTCGATCAACAAATTCGCGGCGATCACTTGTATGTTGCATTATGTCTTTAAAGATTGGTAGTTCGTCTCTTGATATTTCGCGAGTTGTAATTCCACATTTTTCATTTTTGCGGAGAATTTGTCTAGTTTTCGATTCCATATCTTGCATAATGGTATCAAGAGATTTATTTTCTGTTTCTATGACGTGCATCCATCTTGGCTGTAATGTATCTTGCATTAAATTGAAACCATAGTGTTTGTATGATAGTTTTGTTAGATTTTCAACTGCTTGTTTATTATTATAACCGTCTTTTACAAGGTCACCATTATTATTATGTTCCTGATATTCTATGTATGGATCTAACTTTACAAAGATAGCACCGTTTTTTTTGGCATATAATTTTAGCTGGTTTGTAAATTCACTTAAGAGTTCAAAATTGTTATAGTCAATTAGGAAACCGCGAGGTGAATAGAACATTTTTTTCTTTATAAAGGGAACGTTTTTCGCGAGTAATAGTGCTGCAGCAACAATATTTTTATTGTCTTTTAAACCAACATAGTGAGCAGCCCAGCCATTTTTAGCTTTTAAATTTGCCCACTCTTTAGTTTGATGAAATGTTATTTGGTCATGTTTATCGGCCCATTTTTTGAATTCTTTTTCGTTAAGTGTTACTAGTTCCATAATTTTCCTCCTTTTCCTTTTTAAAAATAGGTAGTATTTTGCGAAGAATAATGTACATAAATGGATTAGTTATTATTTCATAGTCACCAATATATTCAATAAATTGTCCACCAAATTCTTTTTTAAATTCGTTTATATCTGGATGATATTCAATGGGACTCAATTGTTTAAAAATACTAAAGCCATTGTCTTTGTAATATTTAATATATTCGTTATAGATGGTATAGCGAAGATTTGTTTCATCTAGAATATGATTGTTTGCTTCACTCAAAATCCAAACGGTTTTATTGTGCTCCATCATTAGATTGGCACTTATCGTTAAATAATTACCATATTTTAATTTATAATTCTTAAATTTTTCATAATCTTTGTTTAACTTTTCACGTTGAGTTTTTAAATTAGCAAGTTTTTCTTTGGATGAAGAATCTAAATTATCGATGGGAATTATAGACATTTGATTATTTATTCTTCGAAGCTCTTTTTCAATTGTTTTTAAGGTTTTAGTTATATGAAGTTTTCCTAAGAATAACTTAATTTTAGTGTTCTCATTATTGCTAAAAATATCATATAAAGTTTCATAATAATCTGTTTTCTTATTCTTTTGAAGATTAAATAATTCATTTAAATCTTTAGCTGTTCCTATAGTTAATTCAATGTCATACATGGATGTTGAAGCAATCTTTTCTTTGATATTATTGGAGTAATTTTCTTGGATGATTTGATAGTTTTGTTCTAAATCAATTAAATAATTGTATTCTAATAATTTAATATTAGATTTCTTTTTAAATCCTAAGTTTTTAATATTGTTTAGTTTTTCAATAGTTGAATTGTTTATATGTTCTTGGTGATCTTTATCATAATATTTATATATAATGGCAGGATTAATTCTTAAAGAAATTGCTTTCTTATGATGGGCAAAGTCTTTTAATTTTTGAGTTAAGAGACTAAGTAAGCGTCGATCTCTATAATCTATTACAAAGCCACGGGGTGCATATAGAGAACAGAAATCCATTGATAAATGTTCTTCAAGAATTAGCGTTGCGGCGATGATTTCATTATTTTCATCTACTAATCCAAGATAATATGGAGTAGTGTGGTTAGTAATTTTGTCAAATTCTCCCCAGGAACTTGTTTGCATGAAATGAGAGGAGTCAATTTTTGCTTGAGTAAAATTGTCAAACTCTTTTTTACTGATACTTCTAAGTTTTAACATTTTTTTGTCATCCTTTCATGTATTTAGTATATCACATAGAGAAAGTTCTGGGCATAAAAAAAGATGAAAATCTATTACATCATATGAAGATTGTCATCTTTTTGCATATAGTTTTGCTTTTGTTTCGTCTCTAATCTTTTTAAGCGTTCATTGAGATTAAATATTTCCTGGCGGATTTTTAGTAATTCCTCTTCAATGTTTGATGTCATCATTTGAGGCATTTGTCCGGGAATTGCTCCAGGGATTTGTGGACTTGGAAAAAATGGATATTGCATATTCATAATTATCAACCTGACTTTCGATTTTATTATATGCAAATAGTTTAAAATGTGTGATAAAATATAGATAGGTGATTGAGAAATGCGACTTAGAAATGTGAAAAATAAAGAAAAGATATTAGAATCTTCTAAGTATTTAGTTAAAAATGCTGAACAAAATATTGGTCGATGGGATAAAGTATTTGGAAACAATAATCCTATTTATGTTGAGATAGGAATGGGAAAAGGGAAATTTATTATTGAAAATGCTCTTAGTAACCCAAATATTAATTTTATTGGAATAGAGAAATATGATAGTGTTTTAGCAAAATCTTTACCTAAAATACCAAATGATTTAGATAATTTACTTATTATTAGAATGGATGCATTAAATATTGAAAGGATTTTTTCCAAAGAAATTGATAGGTTATATTTGAATTTTTCGGATCCATGGCCTAAGAATCGTCATCATTTAAGAAGACTGTCGAGTAGAGTTTTTTTAGAAAAATATGATTCTATTTTTAAAGATGTATGTGAGATATATCAAAGAACTGATAATCAAGATTTATATATTTATTCACTAGAAAGTTATAGTTCCTATGGATATACTTTGAGTGATATATCATTTGATTTACATAAAGAAAAGGAAGGTCTTATTACAACTGAATATGAAGATAAGTTTGTTGGCAAAGGAATGCCAATTTATGCAGTAGTTGCAAGAAAGTGTGTCCAAAAAAGTAAATAGTAATAAAATATTTTTACATTTACAAAAAATTTGGTATAATGTAATAAGAGTAGGTGAAATATGAAAAAGATAATTGTTTTGCTCTCTATTGTTGTATTGTTTTTATCTGGCTGTACAGTGAGAAAATTGGATGGAACGAATTTAGGTAAGAATATAAAAATCTTATTATCTGATGATGTAAAATTATACAACGTATTTTTTGATGGATATAAGTATTATGTTCCGAAAGGATTACAAGTTTTAAAAAAAGATGAATATAATGCAGTATTTTTAGATAAGAATGCGAATAAATATTATTTATATATTGATGCAATTAGTTATTACCATAAAACAGAAAACACTTATATGGTTGACGATAATATTCATTATTCAAATAAGTTAAATTATAAAGGTAAGACTGGATATATCAATATAGAAGAAATTGACGGGAAGTATTACGTTCAATTTATGTTTAATTATGCAAAGATGGAAGCATATGTATCAGAGGAAGATTTGACAACAGTAGTTAATAATATGTGTTATGTTTTAAGAACTATAGAGTTTAATGATAAAGTTTTAGAAAGTTTAATTGGTGACAATGTGTTAAGTTATCAAGAGGAAGACTTTACTTTGTTTGATGATGATAGTTCTAATGAAGATTTATTGGAAGTTGTTGGAGAAGGTGACGCAAGTAACAAGAATAGCCTTGATAAAGACGATAACTCAATAAGTGTGGATAAAGACTATTAAAGAGGTGAATTTATGGGCTTATTTGATAAAATAAAGAATGCTTTATTTGAAGAAGAATATGTAGAAGTAGAAGAAAAACCTAAAAAGCCGAAGAAAGAAACTCCTAAAAGTAAGGAGGTTGAGCGTCCTATTGCGAAGAAGGTTGTTTTACCTGAGAAGAAAGAGCCTAGGGTAGAAGAACTTGAGGAAGATGAATTATTAGATGAAGATTTTGAAATTAAACCTAATGAAGTTAAACCTATAGAAGAAAAAAGAAGTTTTAAGGTAATGGATGATGATGATTTTAAAGTTGATGATGAAAGAAGTTATCGTTCTAGTGAACCAAAAATTGTTAAAGTAATTGAAAAAGATGAGACTCCTACTCGAGAAGAGACAAGTTTTTATAGGAATAAGAAAGAAAAGAGTGTTTACGGTATTAATGATGCTAATAAGGTTAATATGCCAGAATATGGAAGCAATAAGAGTTCTTATGATAGTGTTTCTTCATCTTATAGTGGAATATATGAGAAAAAAGAGGATAGAACACATTTTAAACCATCACCAATTATATCGCCAATTTATGGAATTTTAGATAAAAACTATAAAAAAGAGGATGTTGTAACAAAAAAAGAAATCCGTTTGACAAGTAGTTATGCAAGGGAAAATTTAAGTGTTGAAGACGTTCGAAAAAAGGCTTATGGGAGCTTAAGTGATGATATAGTTCAGGAAATTGAAGAGGAGCCAAAGAGAAAGGTTTCTGAATCTACAAAAAAAGATGATGATGATACTAATTTATTAGTTGACTTAAGTGATGATGAAGATAAACCATCAGTTAAAGAAGTAACTATGGGTGATGCTTTAGAATATTTTGAAGATTTAGGTTTAGAATATAATGTAGATTATGTTGATGCAAATAAACCTGCTCCGACTGGTCGTAGAACTAAAGAAAGTTACGATGAGGAAAAAACTATTGCAGAGGATCCAGAAATTATTTCTAAAGTGGAAGAGACAGTAAAAGAGGACGATGTAGAAAAGAAGAAAGTTGTAGTTAAAGAGGAAGTTGAAGATCCTGTTATTGCGAAAGCAGAAAGTGTTGATTCAGATGATAATTTGTTTGATTTAATTGATTCAATGTATAAAGAAGACGAATAGGAGGAGAATGAATGGAAGCTTTAAATGTAATTTTGCCTGTATTATTATATATAGCTGGTTTCATATTATTAATAGTATTAATAATTTTAGGAATCAGATTAATTCAAGTACTTAATAAAGTAGATAGAATAGTTGATAATGTTGAGGAAAAGGTCAACTCTTTAAATACGGCATTTAATGTTGTTGATAGAGTATCAGATACATTAGCAACAGTTGGAGAATCGGTTATTACAACTATTGTTGGCGGAATTTCTAGAATTTTTAATAAGAGAATGAAGAAAGAGGAGGATTATTATGAGTAAAGAAAAAAAATCAGGATTTGGAAAATTTTTGGCAGGAGCAGCTATTGGGGCAGGATTAGGAATTTTGTTTGCACCTAAAAAAGGTAGTGAAACACGAGCTGACTTAAAGGCTAAAATTGATGAGCTTGTTAAACAAGTTAAAAATATTGATATTGATGAAGTTAAAGAAGAGTTTGAAATGAAACTTGAAAGCTTAAAAGCAGAATTAGCAGACTTGGATAAAGAAAAAGTGTTAGATATTGCAAAGAAAAAATCAAAAGAATTAAAAGAAAAAGCTCAAGAATTAGTTGATTTAGCTATTGAAAAAGGTACACCAATCTTAAGAGATATGGCTGAAGAAGTTAGATTAAAAACAATAGATGTTACTAAAGAAGTTTTAAAAAAACTTGAAAGTAAATAAGAAGGGTGGCTTAAATATAAGTCATTCTTTTTTTTAGGGAGCATAATATTAGTATGGGAATTTTTAGTAAGACATATTTTAAAAATAAAATTGAGTTAGATAATAATGTAGTAGATATTTGTCCAACTGTTAACTATTCTGATATTGGTAATGATGGTTATACGGTTCAAGGTTTAACATTTGCAAATAAATATATAATTATTTCGGCTTATCATAAGAATAGTGATGGTTTTTTAAAAAAGTCACGAATATATTTTTATGCAAAAAAAACAGGGATGTATCGTGGGTTTATTGAATTAGATAATAGTGCTCATGTTGGTGGAATTAGTTATGATGATATTAATGATGTTCTATTTGTAACTGGTAGTTATGGACGAGTAAATGCTTATAATTTGGCCGGTATTTTATCTGTACTTGACGGAAGTGGAAAGATAATAAAATATGATAGTAGTAATTTAGATATTAGTTTGGTGTTAGAGGGAAATGTTAGTGCAGCTACGCTTTATTTTTACGAGGGATGTTTGTTGGTAGCTACCTGTTCAGAAATAGGAAGAATTGTTAAGTATAAACTTAGATATAGTAGTGAGAAAATATTAGTGGATAGTTATCAAGTTTTTTCTAATTTACCGGCTTGCATTCAAGGATTATGTTTATTTAAAAATGAAAATAAACTTTATTATGCTATGAGTCAATCTTATGGGAAGATTCCTTCTAAAATTGGAATTTATGATAATAGTTTTAATTTTATTGGTCAGTTTGTAACTAATGTGACAGGGGTTGAAGGAATTGATATTTCAAAGGATGGTAAAATATATATGGTATTTGAAAACTCTAGTACTAAGATGATGAATGTTCATTTGTCAAAATTTAAGGATAAGAGAAATAAAAAATTAGATGAACTATATATATCAAAAGGGAGAATACATCAAAATAAATTGAATGCTAGAGAAAAAATGTTATAAAATGTTTTAAATATTAAAATTTTATGTTATTATAGATGTAAGTTTTCGATGAAGAATATTTAGTAGTTTATTTGCTGTTAAAATAGAGATTTAGTGGTTGGTGAAAACTAAAAAAGGTGAATAAATGAATTACGTGTTTGGAGAAAAAACGTTTATCGCGTTAAGATATGAAGTGCATAGACTTGGATAGTTTATGAATTAAGGTGGTACCGCGAATATTTCGTCCTTAGGTGATTAGAAATATTCGTTTTTTTGTTAGGAGGGAAATAGATGCATACAGAATATGAAGTAAGAATATTGGAAATTGATACAAATGTTGTGGAAACAAGGTTAAAGGAATTGGGCGCTGAGTTTTGTTGGGATAAAATTCAAAGGCGATATGTTTACGATTTAATTCCAAAGGTTGATGGAAAATGGATTAGACTTAGAACTAATGGTGATAAAACAACTTTGACAATTAAGAATTTAGTTTCTTCGAAGATTGATGGAACACAAGAATTAGAAATAGAAGTTGATAATTTTGAAAGGTGTCATCTAATTTTGAAAGAATTGGGCTATGAACCAAAAGGATATCAGGAAAATAGAAGAAGACATTATGTTTTAAATGGTGTTGATATTGATATTGATTTTTGGCCATTAATTCCTACTTATTTGGAAATTGAAGGCAGTAGTGAGGAGGCTGTTTATAAGACTTTGGAGGCATTAGGTTTTTCTAAAGAAACAGCTACTACGATGGATGTAGATGGTGTATATAAAAGTTATGGTCATAATTTAGAGGAAATATTTGATTTATGTTTAGAGGAGGAGAGAAGATAATGACAAATTGGGAAGAGTTACAGTGGAGAGGTTTAGTTAAGGATGTAGCTGGCGATGGTATTGAAAATAAAATTAATAATGAGAGTGTTACATTTTATTGGGGAACTGATCCTACAGCAGATAGTCTACATTTAGGACATTATAGTTCTTTGGTTACAGCAAAGAGATTAATGTTGATGGGACATAAGCCGATTCTTTTATGTGGTGGAGCAACTGGAAGAATTGGGGATCCTCGGCCAACGGCAGAAAGAGAAATAATGAGTCTAGAAGAATTAGATAAAAATATTGGTTGTATTAGAGAACAAATAGATAAGATATTTGATGGTAAAGCTAAATTAGTTAATAATTATGATTGGTTTAAGGATTATAATTATTTAGACTTTTTAAGAGATATTGGAAAATATATTAATGTTAATTATATGCTATCAAAGGATATTATTGATCGTCGGCTTGATAGTGGAATTACATATGCCGAATTTAGTTATATGTTAATTCAGGGATTTGATTTTTTACATATGTATGAGGAAATGGGTTGTGTAATGCAAGTAGAAGGTTCTGACCAATGGGGAAATATCACTACTGGTGTTGATTTGATCCGTAAAATTAAAGGTGAGGAAGCTTATGCCTTTACAATGCCACTTATTTTAGATGCAACCGGGAAAAAATTTGGTAAAAGCGAAGGGAATGCTTTATGGTTGGATGAAAAAAAGACTTCAAGTTATGAACTATACCAATATTTATTAAATACTGATGATTCAAAAGTATATGAATATTTAAAGGTCTTTACTTTTCTAACACCAGAAGAAATCGATTCTATTATGAAAGAACATATGAAATCACCGCATTTAAGAGGAGCACAAAAAATGCTTGCAAAATGTATTATTACTGATTTACATGGCGAAGAGTCTTATAATAATGCTGTCTTAATTAGTGAAAAGTTATTTAGTGGAGATATAAGTAGTTTTAATGAGAATGATATTAAGGCAGCATTTAAAGGAATTGAGGCCTTTAAAATAGATTCTGATATTAATATTGTAGATTTATTGGTGAGTAGTGGCGCTTGTTCTAGTAAAAGAGAGGCCCGTGAGTTTATTAATAATGGTTCTATTACCTTTAATGGGAAGAAGATAGAAGAACAAGAATTAATGATTACTAAAGCAAATTGTTTAGTAAATAAATATATGATTATTCGCCGTGGAAAGAAAAAGTATTATATAGGAATTTACGAATAGTAAAATTGACAGAAAAAGAAAGTGCTATCTAGAGTATTTTCTTTTTTTCTGTGGAAAAGAATATAATATTTTGTTAGAATGATAATGGGAGGTTTTTATGAGTAAGAAAAAAATTAGTAAAATATTAAAAATAGTCACTTTTATTTGTGTGGTTATTTTGGTTATAGAATTAGTTTATATTGGTTTTTTTATAGAAAAGAAGTCAATATATTTTGATGGGATAAATGCAGTTATTTCCGTTGAAAATGGGTTAGTAACTGTGGGAAGTAATAATAATAATGAACAGCACTTTGAAAAGGCAAAGATTACTAAATATAATTTGAAAAAAGAGAAAAAAATGGAAGTTTTGTACAATAAAGGGTATAATGGTGTCTTTTTTGATGTCTTAGAAGATGAAAATAGTAATTTGGTAGCAGTTGGTAGTTACGAAGCTACTAAAGAGGAAAATGAAAAGGGCATTAGGACAGCATTAATTGTTAAATATGATAAAGAAGGCAATATTTTATATGAGGCTGATTTTCAATTATTAGGCAATTCTAAGTATACGAATGTTTATGAAGTAGATGATGGTTATATTGTAGTTGGACAAAGTGTATATGAGGATATGATTGTTGGTTTAAGTGAAGATGGTGGAGCTTATATTGCTAAATATAATAAAGAGTTAGAAGTTGAATGGATGGAGCATTATGGAGATTCTAAGACTGCTATTTATAATGATTTAGTGATTGATAGTGGAAAAATTTATGCTGTTGGTAAGACTGATTCAGTTAAAGGTGTTGTCGCTTGTTATGATTTAGATGGAAAATTATTGAAAAGTGTGGAATATGAAAATGTTGATAATTTGGGATTTACTGGAATAGTAATTAAAGATAACAAATTGTTTGTTAGTGGTGGAAAGGTGATTGAAAATAATCAAACTGATAGTGACGGACTAATTGTTCAATATGATAAGGAACTTAATTATATAAAGGATGTTACTTATGATAATAAAGGAGTAGAGAGATTTAATCAATTGGTTATTGATGAAGAGGATGATGTAGTAGCAATCGGGACAGTTTCGTTACTTGATAAGGCTAATGATAAAGATGGTAAGGCATTTAATCATGATGGAGTAATTGCAAAGTATGATAAGGATTTAGAAAAAGTAATGATTGTTCCTTATGGGGATGATAGAGATGATTATTTTACAGATATAATTATTTTTGAAGATAATTATTTGGTAGTTGGTTACTCATCATATGAGGATGGTAGTTATTTAAGTAAATTTATTACTTATAGTTATGCACTTAAGACGTTGGGGGTAGAGTAAGTGAAATTAACGTTAGTAAGACATGGTCAAACAGAAAGCAATTATTTAAATATTTGTCAAGGTAGTTCTAATATTTTACTTAATGATACAGGGAGAAGAGAATGTCAAAAATTAAGAAATAAAATAAAAAATAAACATTATGATGTTTGTTATATGTCACCATTAGTTAGAGCGGTGGAAACTGCGATGATTTTAATTGGAGATAGAGTGCAGATGATTCCTGACAAAAGATTAATTGATAGAGATCTTGGTCAATTAGAGGGTAGGCCTAGAAGTGAATATGATGTTAATCTTTATTGGGATTATAATTTAAATAGCGACGAAAAGGGGGTAGAGGCTTTACAAGATATTTTTAAACGTTGCCAGGATTTTCTAGATTTTTTATATGAACATCATTCTGGTCAAAGCGTTTTGATTGTAACTCATGCGGCAATTATTAGAGCGATGAGGCATATTATATTGAAGAGTGATTTAAATAAGAAATTGACTCTTCGAACAATTGAAAATTGTTATTTTGAGGAATTTGAATTAAAAGATAAATAAGATTTTAATTGTTTGATTTATGTATTTTGAAAGAGGTTATTTTTATGGTAAAGAAAGGTTTATTTGGGGTTTCATTATTGACAATGGCTTGCTTGTATGGAATGCTTGCGGCAGTTGTGTTTTTGATTTGTATTTTATGTGATATACAATTAAGTTTGGTAGTATTAATATCTATTATAATATTTGTATTGCAGTTTTTATTAGCACCATTTTTTACAGACATTGTTATGAAGTGGTTTTATAAGGCTAAGTTTGATTATCAGATGCCTGATTATTTTAAGGTTTTTGTTGAGGAAGTTTGTGCAACTAATAATATGAAGTATCCAAAAATTGGGTATATTGATGATGGTGCACCAAATGCTTTTACTTATGGTCGAACAAAAAATGATGCAAGAATAGTTGTTACTCGTGGTTTATTTGAACTATTAAATGAAGAGGAAGTTAAAAGTGTAGTAGCTCATGAGTTGGGACATGCTGTACATTATGATATGTTATTTATGACAGTTGCACAATTGGTTCCATTAATTTTATATTATATTTATTTAACGTTTACATCTAATTTGGATGATGATGATAATAAATTAGCGATTATCGGATTAATAGCTTATATATTTTATGTTATTTGCCAATATGTTATTTTGTGGTTGTCAAGAGTTAGGGAATATTATGCGGATAGTTTTGCGGTAGAAGTTACGAAAAATCCTAATGCTTTAGCAGAGGCGTTAGTTAAGATTGGTTATGGTTTAACGACATCAACTACTAAAGAGGGTAAAATGTCTGCTTCTCGCCCTAATACTTTGGGTATAATGGATGCAAAAACATCGAAGTCACTAATTGTAAGTAGTTATGATGATGGTAAAATTTCAAAAGACAATATTAAGAGAGCTATGCGTTGGGAGAAATGGAATATTTGGGCAAAATGGTATGAATTTTTTTCAACACATCCTTTAATTTCTAAGCGACTTGAGGCTATTTCGGCTAGAAGTAATGAGTTTGATCAAAATCCATATATTGTATTTGATGAAGTGCCAACAGAAAGTTATGTTGATGATTTCTTGTTTGAACTTTTATTAATAGCTATCCCTACTATTTTATTAATATTGGCAATTGTACTTGTTGTAATGTATTTATTTTTGGAGAAAGTAATGTTGTTAAAAGCATTAATGTTTTTTCCAGCTATCGCATTGTTATTTGGTTTGATTAAACTTAATCGGACACATAAAAATAAAGATTATAAGGAAACTAAAGTAGCCGATTTGTTAGCTGAAGTTAAGGTTTCTGGAGTTACTTCTGTTCCTTGTATTTTAGAAGGAGAAGTTATTGGAAGAGGGGATCCAGGTTGTATTTTTAATGAAGATTTTGTTTTAAAGGATGAGACAGGAATCGTTTTTGTCGATTATAAAAGAGTAATTGGATTTATGAATATAATTGATGGGTTAACTAAAACTAAAAGCTTATTTGGTAAGAAGATAAGAGTTAAAGGTTGGTATAGACGAAGTCCAGTTCCTTATGTGGAAATATATGAAATGTGGGAGGGAAATGGTAAACATAAGAAATTTTATTCTTATGGTTTGTCAAAGTTCTTTATTATTTTATTTTTAATAATGGCTATAGTAATACCAATTATTTATTTGGTTTAATAAAATAAAAAAACTACACATTTTGTGTAGTCTTTTTTATTTGTTGTAGAATTCAACGATTAATGCTTCGTTAATATCAGCGTTAAGTTCATTTCTTTCTGGAAGTCTAACGTATGTAGCTTCTTTTTTGTTTTCATCATAAGTGATGAATTCAACTCTTTTTGTAACTTTTTCTAGAGCTTCATTAACAACTTTTAAGTTCTTGTCATCTTCTTTTAATGAGATAACATCGCCAACTTTAACCTTGTATGATGGTATGTCAACTTTTTTACCATTAACTGTTACGTGTCCATGGTTAACAAGTTGTCTAGCAGCACGACGAGTTGTTGCAAAACCAATACGGTATACTAGGTTATCTAAACGTGATTCTAATAATCTTAAGAAGTTAGTACCATGAATACCAGATAACTTTCCTGCCTCTAGGAAAGTTTTGTGGAATTGTTTTTCATTAACTCCATACATAAAACGTACTTTTTGCTTTTCTTTTAATTGTGTACCATAGTCAGATGGCTTACCTTTACGAGCATTACCATGTTGACCCGGACCATAAGGACGACGAGCTAACTCTTTACCAGTTTCACTAATTGAAAAGCCAACACGGCGAGCTTGCTTATAAGATGGACCTGTGTATCTTGCCATAATTTAATTTCTCCTTTCATTTTTACAAATCAATGAAATGAATTGGTCGTGTCTTAGGGAGTTTTTCTTACCTTTTCGCATAAACAGCTCTTGTTACTAAGCTAAGATTGAAAAACACTTTAAAACACTCCAATTCCGCTGTTTCAAGGAATTTGCATTATTAATTATAGGTTAAATATGTTGATATGTCAAGGATTTTATGTAACTAGTTAGCGTTAAAAGAAGAATTTTATCTAAAACAGTAGAAAATTGTTGTATATTTGTGATAGAATATGTTTAGAATTGAAAATAGAGGTGAGGATATGGAAGGACAATATCTTATTATTGGGTCGGCAGTTATTATTGCACTTGTTATTGTTATAATTATTCTTCACTTTATAAAGAAAATACAACTTAGATATTATCGTGAAAAGATTAAGAATTTAGAAGTCCAAAGAAATTTGGTGGCTTCAACTCCAGTTTTATTAGAACTTTCAAAAGTTGAACCTATTATCAAGAATGATAAAATGGAAGAAAAATATAATAGATGGCAAGATAGATTTTCCTATATTAGAGAACATCGTTTAACTAAAATTGATGATATGCTAATTGATTTAGATGTATTTATTGATAAGAGAGATTATAAAACTTGTACTGTTAATATTGCGAAAATTGAAATAGAAATATATAAAGCTAGAGAGTCGGCGGAGAGACTTTTAGAAGAAATAAAAGATATAACACTTAGCGAGGAGAAATATCGTGCTATTGTTATTAAATTAAAAACTAAATATCGTAGTTTAAATAAAGAGTTTTTAGATCATAAACAATTATATGATTCAATGCAAGATGCTATTGGTTTGCAATTAGATAATATAGAAAGTAAATTTCTAGATTTTGAAAAAGTGATGGAAAAAAATGAGTATAATGAAGTTGTTCATATTGTGAAAGCACTTGATACAATGATTGAACATATGGATATTATAATTAAAGAGGTTCCAGATGTTTTATTGATGGCTAAACAAGTTATTCCAAATAGGATGAAAGAAGTAGATTTAACATATAAAGATATGATTAATCAAGGATATCCTTTGGATTATTTGAATATAGAATATAATTTAGAGGAAACGAATAAAAATATTGAAGCGATTTTAGATAAGGTTAAGTTACTTAACTTAGAAGGTGCAATGTTTGATTTGAAGACAATGCTTGAGTATTTTGATGCTTTGTTTATTGATTTTGAGAAGGAAAGATTATCACGAAAAGTATTTGAAGAGGTAAATACTGATTTTAAGAAAAAAATTGGTAAAACTAATAAACTAGTTAGTGATGTTTATGAACAATTAGATGATATCAAGAATATGTATGATTTAGAAGAACAGGATATTGAAATTATTCATGAAGTAAATAAAATATTGGTAGTAATTAATGATGATTATAAAAAATTGCTTCAAAAAGTAGAGGCTGGTGCTACTCCTTATTCAATGCTTAATGAAGAAGTAGAAAGTTTGACTTTAAGACTTTCTTCTATGGAAGATGACTTTGATAAAGCATTGAAATCATTAGGAAATATGTATGAAGATGAAGTTCGAGCAAGAGAACAGTTAGAAGAAATACAAGAGTTTTTAAAACAATGTAAGTCGAGAATGCGGGCTTATAAATTACCGGTTGTTACTGATAACTATTTTGTTCAATTGTCAGAAGCTAACGAAGCAATATTGGAAGTTATTAAAGAATTGGAAAAAAAGCCAATAGTAATTAAGATTTTAAATACAAGAGTAGATACAGCAAGGGATTTAGTTTTAAAACTTTATAATACGACTAATGAGATGATTAAGACAGCCCAACTTGCTGAAATGTCGATTGTTTATGGCAATAGATATCGTATGAGTTATCCGGAAGTTGATAAAGGCTTGTTTGATGCTGAACGACAATTCTTTAAAGGAAATTATAAAGATGCTTTAGATATTTCAATAAAAGCTACAGCTTTGGTTGATGAGGATATTTATAAAAAATTATTGCATGTGTATGATAAATAGGAAATACTGATTAAATGTCAGTATTTTCTTGTTTAAAAATGGAGTTTTGTGATAAAATATGCGTGGTGGAGGAAGTCTTATGAATAGAGTTATATTAATTAAGTATGGAGAGTTAAGTACCAAAAAAGGAAATAGGAATTTTTTTATTAAAACTTTGTATGATAATGTAAAAAATAAATTAAAAAAATATGATGTAAAAATATCTAAAGATAGGGCAAGAATGTATATTGAATTTTTAGATAGAGATTTAGAGAGTATAAAAAAAGTAATTGATAGAGTATTCGGTATTCATATGTATCACATTGCATATATTGTTGATACTAATATTGAAGATATTAAAACACAAGTTTTGGATATTGTTAAGAGTGAGAATTTTAAAACTTTTAAGGTTGAAACTAAGAGAAGTAATAAAAACTTTCCTATTCATAGCCAAGAATTTAATCATGTGCTTGGCGGTGTGATTTTAAAAAATATTGATAATATTAAGGTTGATGTTCATAAACCAGATATTTTAGTAAAAGTGGAAATTAGAGAAAACAATACATACGTTTATCTTAATAGTTATAAGGGAAGTGGTGGCTATCCAGTTGGTACACAGCCTCGTGGAATGTTGATGCTATCTGGTGGAATCGATTCTCCAGTAGCTGGGTATTTGGCAATGAAACGTGGAGTAAAGATAGATGCCGTATATTTTGAAGCTATTCCGCATACTAGTTTAGAAGCTAGAAATAAGGTGATTGAATTATGCAAAAAATTGGCTTTTTATACAGATTATATCAATTTACATATTGTTAATTTTACACCTATTCAAGAAGAAATCTATAAGAATTGTCGAGAAGACTATTGTATTACAATTATGCGTAGAATGATGTATAGGATTATGGAAAAACTAGCTGAAAAATATAAGGGATTGGCAATTATAAATGGTGAATCAATTGGTCAGGTTGCTTCACAGACACTTACCAGTATGAAAGTAATTAATAATGTAACTAATATACCGGTAATAAGGCCAGTTGCTTGTTTAGATAAATTGGAGATAATGGACATTGCTAGAAAAATTAATACTTATGATATTAGTATTTTGCCATTTGAAGATTGTTGTACAGTCTTTGTTCCAAAACATCCTGTTATTAATCCACGAATTGATGTATCAGTCTTTGAAGAAGAAAAATTTAATTATCAGGAAATGATTGAAGAAGCTGTTCTAAATATTGATACAATAAAAGTTGAAGAAACAATGGAAAATGAGTTTAATGATTTACTATAAATTTCCAATAAAAAATATGTATTAAAAGTTCAAAAGTTCACATTCTAGTAATGTACAGGAGGTGAAACAAATGAACAACAAAAACTCAATGAAGATGAGAGTTCCAGGAGCTAAACAAGCTATTGAAAAAATGAAATATGAAATAGCTAACGAATTTGGTGTTAATTTAGGACCAGATGCTTCTAGTAGAGCTAACGGATCAGTTGGTGGAGAAATTACTAGACGTTTAGTTCAAAATGGTATGAACCAAGTTAGTGGAAGCTACAACAATAAATAGTTAAGCTTAAAAGATAGGCCGATGGGTCTATCTTTTGTTTTTTAATTTGTAGTTTTGGGTGGAAAAATAAATATAATTCGTGTATAATACTAGTAGATTATTTGAAAGAGGTGTAAATTTTTATGAAGATAATGTCGATAAACGCTGGTAGTAGTTCATTAAAGTTTAGTCTATTTAATATGGATAATGAAGAAGTTATTGCTAGTGGATTATTTGAGCGAATTGGGATTGAACAAAGTTGTTATACAATTAAATATAATGGTGAGAAGATTAAACAAGAAATTGATTTGCCTGATCATAGTGTGGCAGTTTCTATTCTTTTAGAAAAATTAGTTGATTTAGGAATTATTAAATCGTTAGATGAAATAAATGGAGTAGGACATAGAGTTGTTAGTGGTGGAGACCGTTATAGTGAATCCATTTTAGTTACTGATAAGGTTGTTGAGGATATTGTAGAATTGAAGGATTATGCCCCATTACACAATCCAGCACATGTACTTGGAATTAATGCGTTTAAAAAAGCTTTACCAAATGTACCTATGTCAGTAGTTTTTGATACTGCTTTCCATCAAACAATGGATCCAGTAAGTTATTTATATCCAGTACCTTATAGTTGGTATGAAAATTATAAAGTTAGAAAATATGGTGCTCATGGTACTAGTCATAGGTATATTGCTTTAAGCATTGCTGAAGAACTAAAAAGAGATGATTTGAAGATTATTTCTTGTCATTTAGGAAATGGTGGTTCAATTAGTGCAATTAAAGATGGTAAATGTGTTGATACTTCAATGGGATTTACACCACTTGCTGGAATTATGATGGGAACTCGTTCAGGAGATATTGATCCTTCAATTATTCCATTTGTTATGGAAAAAGAGGGAAAGAATGCTAGTGAAATTATTGACGATTTAAATAAAAAATCAGGATTTTTAGGAATTAGTGGAGTAAGCAGTGATTCAAGAGATATCGAAGAGGGAATTGCTAATGGAAATGAACAATGTAAGTTAGCACAAGATAAATATATTAGAACAGTAGTTGATTATATTGCAAGATACTATGTTTTATTAGGTGGCTGTGATGTATTATGTTTTACTGCTGGAATTGGTGAAAATAGTATTTCTACGAGAGCTGCGATTGTTGAAAAATTAGCTTGTTTAGGATTTAAATTAGATGCCGAAGCTAATGATGTAAGAGGCAAATTTAGAAAGATTAGTGCTGATGATTCAAGTTCATTAATATATATTCTTCCAACAGATGAAGAATTAATGATTGCTAGAGATACGCTTAACTTAATCAATAGATAGGAAAATGTGTGATGTTTAAAGAGATATATAAGAAAATTGAGGAGTATGACACAATTGTTATCGCAAGACATGTGGGTGTTGATCCGGATGCCTTAGCGAGTCAGTTAGCATTAAGAGATGCGATTAAGTTAACTTTTCCAGGGAAGAAAGTTTTGGCGATTGGAACTGGAAGTGCGAAGTTTTATCAGATTGGTCGTTTGGATAGAATTGAAAAAGTAAGTAATGCTCTATTGATTGTTGTTGATACACCGGATAAAAAAAGAGTTGATTCTGTTGATTTTTCACAATTTTCTTATATGATTAAAATTGATCATCATCCATTTGTAGAAAAGTTTTGTGATTTGGAATATATAGAAGATACGGCTAGTTCAGCAGCAGAAATTATTATGAATTTTATTCTAAGTGTTAATTTAGAGTGTAATAAGAGTATTGCTGAGACATTATATCTTGGTTTAGTCTCTGATTCAAATAGATTTCTATTTGATAGTTGTAATTCGAAAACGTTTGGTTTAGTGTCAATTTTTTTAGATAAATATAATTTTGAACTTAGTGAGGTTTATAGAAAGTTATATTTGAGACCGATGAACGAGGTTCGTTTGGAAGGTTATATAGCCTTGAATATGATTGTTACAGATAATGGTTTGGGATATATAAAGATTACTAATGAAATACTTAATCAATTAGAGGTTGATAGTGCTTCAGCTGGTAATATGATAAATAACTTTAATTTCATCAAAGAGGTTTTAGTTTGGGCGACAATAACTGAAGATGTTAAGAATGATCAAGTTCGGGTATCAATTCGTTCTAGAGGGCCGGAAATAAATGAGGTTGCTGAAAAATATAATGGTGGGGGACATAAGTTTGCTTCAGGTGCGAAGCTAGCTACTTTTACTGAAGCAATGCATTTGATGCAAGATTTAGATGATTGTCTTATTGAATATAATAAGATAGTTAGTGAGGAGAGATAGTATGGTTATTAAGGAAGCTAATTTGGAGGTTATTGCTACTCGAAGAAGTCAATATCCAATAGATGGTAAACCAGAGTTTTTACTTGTTGGACGTAGTAATGTTGGAAAGAGTAGTTTTATTAATTCAATTTTGTCAAGAAAAAATTTAGCTTATACATCAGCTAGACCTGGAAAGACTCAGACACTAAATTTTTATGGGGTAAATGATTCATTTTATTTAATAGATGTTCCTGGTTATGGTTATGCCGCTGTTGATAAAAAGACTCAAGCTAAATTCGGCATGATGATTGAAGAATATTTAGAGAAAAGATCAGAATTAAAAAGAGTATTTATGCTAATTGATTTTAGACATAAACCTTCAGAAGATGATTTGTTAATGTATAACTTTTTAAAATATTATAATGTTCCAGTAACAATAGTTGCGACTAAAGCAGATAAAGTAACTGGTAGTAAAAAAGAAAAAAATTTGAAGATTTTACTTGAGACGCTTGATTTAGTTGTAGGCGATGACTTGGTTGTATTTTCAAGTGTAACTAAGTTAGGAGTAAAAGATGTGCTTAGGAAAATTGAAGGCTTGGTAGAAGAAACTATCTAAGTCTTTTTTCATATACTTATATTGGTGAGTATATGAAAATAGAAATATGTGAAAAAGGAATATATAAAATTTTTGTTAATAAAGAAATAATTAAAAATGTTGATTATGAAAGTCGTGATGAAATTGTTAATTGTGTTAAAGATATTTTATATAAGTTAAAATTACGATTAGGACTATGTGGTTTTTATAAAATAAAAGTTTTTCCACACAATAAAATTGGTATATTTTTAGAGGCAATAAAATTGGATGATTCAGAATATTCAAATAGTCTTGATTTGCGAGTTGTGGTTTATATGGATGAAAGATTTTATTTTGAAACTGATGATTATTTTGTAATTAAAGAATGTAATGATAAAAGGTATTTTGAGGGGCTTTTTTATTGCCTAGTAGATGATAATTTTGATCCATTCATTGCCAAGGTTGAGTTCGGAAAATTTATTTATGGTAAAGATGTAAATAAAGTACTAAACAATAGTATTATTTTGTGATAAAATTATACTAGGTGATGGTCATGAGTAAACAAAGGAAACTATTTTTATTTATTTGTTTTATTATTATTGATTTATTGCTTGTTAGTGGGATTTTGTTACTTAGAGATGTTACTTTGAAGAATATTTTAAGTAATGAGGTTAATGCATTAGGAGATCTTAACTTTTTTAAAGATGATTACAGTTATTCGATTAAAAGCCGTGGTAATTATGCGGTGATTGAAGAAGCTATTAAAGATTATTTGAGTAATTATGCAACCCTTGTTCAAAAGGTTGCTAATGCTTCTAATGGGGTGGAATTAAGTGGGCTACTTCTTACTAGTAGTATAGAAAGTGATGGACCTTTATTTGAGCAGACATTAAAATATCTTGATGAATATCAAGTTGAATTTAATCAAGATATGGATGAAGTATTTTATTACTTGGATGATAATCTTTCAATTGATAATTATATTACACAATATACAGATAATCAGGAAGTAATTGAGTTATATCAAGAATTAATTACAAAAAATCACTTTAGTGAGAAATTAGAAAATAGTAAACAACAGTTAGTGATAGAGAGAATTGATACTAATAGTTATATTGATTCGGTTAGAGCTGTTATTATGTTTCTAAAAGATAATAGTAATAATTATACTATTTCGAATGGACAAGTTACTTTTAATGACAGTAACTTATTAAATGAATATGTTAAATTAAAAGATAAAACAAAAAGAATCTACTAAATAGTAGATTTTTTATATTACAATGGCAATCATATTGTTAGAACCTTTATTCACTACTTTGGATAGAGTTGTTTGTAATTTAAAACGAATATTGTCTGGCATCATATTAATTTTTGATTGAATTCCTTCTTGAACTATTGAATCAAGGCTTCTGCCAAATATTTCACTTTTCCAAATGTCACCAGGGTTACGTTCGTGATCTTTCATTAAATAATCTATTAATTCTTTGCTTTGAACTTCGCTCCCGATTATTGGTTCAAAGGTTGATTCGACATCAACTCTAATCATATGAATAGATGGGGCAACGGCTTTTAATTTCACTCCATAGCGTGGACCTTGTTTAATTATTTCAGGTTTATCTAATTTCATGTCTTCTACTGATGGAGTTGCAACTCCATAACCGGTTTGTTTTACCATTTTTAAAGCATATTTTATTTGATCATATTCTCTTTTGGCAGTATTAAACTCTTGGAATAATGATAATAGGTCAGCTTTATTGCGGACATCTATTTTTATTATTTCAGTTAGAACTTGTTGGTAAAGTTCTTTTTTGGCGGTTAAATTAACTGTGATTATACCTGTTGAAGGATCGACATCTGATAAGTAGGCTTTTTCAATATATTCATTTTCAATAAAGTGGTTAGTAATATTTTCAATATCTTTTAATTTATCAATTTCAATGATACTTTCTTTAATAGATTCAATATATGATTTTTTTACAGGGTGATCAGGATTTAAAATGGCAATCCATTCTGGCATATTAACTTTTACCTCTAAAACTGGGAATTCATACAGTGCTTCACGTAAAATGTTATACATGTCTTTTTCTGTCATTGCTTCAATACTGATAGGTAAGACTGGGACGTTGTATTCCTCTTTTAAATTTTCGGCCATACGTTCAGTTTCTGGGAGTGATGGGTGAGTTGAGTTTAAAACGACAATAAATGGCTTACCAATAGATTTTAATTCTGTTATAACACGGGTTTCTGCCTCAATATAATCATTTCTTTCAAATTCACCAATTGAACCATCTGAGGTAATAACAATACCAATTGTTGAATGATCTTTAATGACTTTTTCGGTACCAATTTCAGCAGCTTCAGTAAAAGGTATTTCTTCGTTATACCAGTATGACCTGTTTTTGTGATACCTAATTTTATTTTTAAAAATTGCTTGGAAGCAACTCGTATTTTTACCTATATTAATACTTCACTTTTTTTAATTCTATAATGAATTTCTAGTTTTTTATCTTTCGTTACATATATTTTATCTATTAATCTATTCATGATTTCTCTTGTTGGATTTTTCATATCTAGAAAACTTTTAATAATATCTAAATATTCTACATAACAAGAAGAATCATCATTAATACTAGATATTTCATTTTGTAATTGTTCTAGTTTATCTTTTGCAGTTTTAATATCTTCTTCAGTAGCATTAAATAATCTTTGATAAGTTTCTACACTTATAACATTATTAAATTTATCATCATATAAAGAGTCTTGTTTTCTTTTTAAATCATTTATTGTATGATTTAATTCTTCTATCTTTTTTAGTTTATCTGCTTTTGGATCAACATATTGGCTTTTAATAATATTTTCAAATTCTTCTTTATCATTAATATATTGATTAGCCATAGTACTTAACTTGTCATAGACTGTGTTTTCTAGTTTTGTATAGTTAATATAGTGAGAAAAGCATATATCATACTTACTAAACTTACGATAGTTATTACAATTCATTGTGACTCTATCTCTTTTCTTATCATAACTAATACTCATTCTAGCACCACAATCTTTACAAAATACTAAATCAGATAAAACATAATCAACATTTCTTCGTTCAGGATTATAATTATTTGATGAATCTTTAATAGATTGTGCGATTTCAAATGTTTTCCTATCTACAAGTGGTTCGTGTGCATTTTCTTTAATACACCATTCACTTTCAGGAACACTTTTTCTTTTCTTAATCTTATAATTCACTTTTTGAAATCTGTGTTGAATTAAATCTCCAATATAAACTCTATTTTTGATGATATTACTGACAGATGTGTGTTTCCATATTTCAGGATGGTCAAATCTATTTAATTTTGAATCAGAGTATTTATACATAACTGGTGTAGGTAATTCTTCTCTTGTTAGTATTTCAGCAATTTGTGAGCTACCATAACCTGCAACATATAAATCAAAAATTCTTTTTACTACAGGAGCAGTTTCTGGATCAGGTACTAGTTTGTGTTTGTCTAAAGGATCTCTCATATAACCATAAGGTGCAGAACTTCCACAAAACTTTCCATCTTTTTTCATTTGAAGTAAGTTTGAACGAACTTTTTTAGAAATATCTTTTGCATACATATCATTCATACTTAATCTAAATGGCATCATATCAGAGCCACTTGTTTCAAAAAAAGTATCTATATCATCGTTTACGGCAACATATCTAACATCGTTTTCTGGGAAAAATGTTTCAACATAATAACCAGTCATTATATGGTCACGACCTAATCTTGATAAATCTTTAGTAATAACCATGTTTATTTTTCCATTTTCAATGTCATTTAACATTCTCTTAAACTCTGGGCGTTCAAAATTTGTTCCTGTATAACCATCATCTACATAAATATCAACTGCAACTAATCCTTGTGCTTTTAAATAACCAATTAATAAACTTCTTTGATTAGTGACACTTTCTGATTCCATATCATCACCATCTTCACGAGATAGTCTTATATAAATGGCTATTTTAAAAATCGTATTGTCTATTGCATACCTACTATACATTTTTTATCTCCTTTCAGTAGACAACACATTCACTTTATTAGTTGAATTAATTATACTATTTTTTGCGTTCGATTTAAATACTTTTGATGAATTTTTATAAGCCATATAATATTTATATATACAACTTTTTAAGACTTCTTTTAAATCACAACCATTACTATCATAAAATTCTAGTGTTTCATACATGATTATTCCTCCACAATGAATTTTATGTGTAATAGTTTATAAAAATTACTATTCTTCATAAATTATCACACCTTTCTATTGATATTCTTTTAGCATATCTTCCATTTCTTTAAGTTCTTCTTCAGTGGGTGGAATTGCTTCACATCTTTTTCCATCCCAAACTTCAACACCGTCTGAATCAAGTCTTATATGAGGACCTTTTCTTCCGTTCATCATTTCATCTTTATTGTCTGATATATCAGTCACAGTAATAAAACTTTGTATTCTTTCATTTGTAATATAAGAATTAAGATAACCTTTAACAAAAACTCTTGTTCCTTTAACAAAAAAATCTTTATATATTTCATAAAGATTTCGGTTAATATTAAAACTAGCATAAACTTTCCTTTTATCATATTTAAGAGTGGTTAAACCAAACTTAATATAATCTTTATTATTATCTGTCACATTATTAATAGTTCCAGATATTATAATTTCGTTTAAATCAATTTCCATTTTTATAACTTCCTTTCTTTTTAATCTTTTTAAAGATTTAAATTATTAAAATA
>ULXL01028708.1_pt1 | contig 64478 bp, 63 predicted proteins | sample 1961241 | NCBI WGS metagenome assembly ULXL01 (sample SAMEA4835837, study PRJEB28245) | human gut metagenome | biome: gut microbiome; material: fecal sample | place: Denmark | collected 2008
TCCAGCCCTCCGGCTGTATTGGTTGAGCAAAAGTCAGCGTGGGATTGGTGTGGTATCTTTATCTAAGTGAACCCCCACACTCCCATTTTGAGACAGCCTGCGAAGTAACGCCGAGCTTTTCGGCTAAATCGGATTGGGACAGACCAGCTTTCCGTCTGGGTATCGCTATTCTTTTTCCAAAATGAATCTTATTGACCATAAATCACACCTCTTTATTCTTGGTGTTTATATTCTACCGCACTTTGCAAACGTATTAAAGCGATAGACTATTTCAGATATTTAGCATTCTACAACTGCTGGTTGGAACATAAATCAATCAGTAATGCCTAAATTTTATTCAATATCATACTTCATTGATAAATTATCAAATCCCTCACAAACACAGCGGTTAATTTCATAAAAGCCTAGTTTTTTCCAAAAATTAAGTCCGTTTATATTGTTTTCTTGCACAGACAATCGTAGATTTTTAAATTTACACTCAGCTGCAAGAGTAATTAAAGCCTTCACCACCGAAGTTCCAACAGATTGTCGTTTGAATCTGTCATCAACAAGCAACAATCCAATGTACAAAGTATCGGCATCGGGATATCCAACTAAAATACTTAAAAAAGAAACAGCCTCTCCGCTTTGTGATATCCCAATATTATGTGCATTATATGATGTGAACCCACAAATCGTATCTTCGCAAATATCTCTATTTGCATCATGTCCATCTGTTAAGTAATAATATTCTTTATTATTGTAAAAAACAGATTCATAAAAGGACAAATTTTCCATTGTTACAGGTTCAATCGTATAATTCGGTAGGAGAGCTTGCAATTTTAAATACACCTTTATCTACCTCGCTTCTTTCCAGTTCTTTCTCCAACACGTCTGCAAACTTCTGTATCGGATCACCGAGCATTTGAGCATAATCCAGTGTTGACTTATCTTTCTTAAATTCCAACGGTGTTTTGCGAACCTTCAGCGCTGTTTTTAGTGCATCCGGAACAGGACAGAAATTGTTTTCCAACGCCCACTCTCCTGCATTGGTCTTTGCAATGATTTTTCCGGTGCGCAACGTGTAGATGCATCGCGCGATATCCAGCATCCAGCTAAAGGAGTATATGCTGTGCCCGGTTTTCTTCGCATATTTCCTTATAGTATCATAGTGGCGCTTTACGTCGGCATACAGTTCACTGAACTCAGGCGCCTTCAATTGATTGCGGATGTCTTTGCCGTACAGCAAAACACTGCTTTCAATCAACTCTGTCATACAGAAGCTGTCTAGTACATAATGATCGGTAATTCTTTCGCCACTGGTGCCCCAGTAAACTACGCGGTCTGCCTTACCGGTAAGGAAAGCATCCAATGGGAGCATTGCGCCTTCAAAGGAACGGCAATATGGATTTCCGGGGTCTTTCTCAAGCATCACTTGTCGAAGTCCGACGAGCTTTTTAGCCTGTTCTTCCATGATCTGTTTATCCGTTAAAACTAAGATATCAATATCGCTCCAGCCCAGTCTGAAGTCATTCAAAACAGAGGAACCATACAGGTAAATTGAAGGTTCGTTACCTTGCAGTATACTGCTGATCTCACGCACCATCTTGTTGATCGCGATTTGTATATCTTTGCGTTCCGAACCTACAGGATGAAGAACGTACTTCTGATTTGGATAATCCATCTCCTCGATCAGAGCATCCTCGATAAATCCGTATTTCTCATATAATGCTCTCGGGGCAGGGCCTTTCTCATCATCGGCTCTAAAAGTGGAAACCGATATTTCTTTTGTTCTATCCAGATTACGGAAAGCTTCGTCCATAAGCATAGAAGCAACACCGCGCCGACGATAGTCGGGAGAGACAGCAAGGCAGCAGATCATGTTGTGCCCTCTTGAAAATAACATCACACCGACAATTTTGTTATCTTCCTTTACACAGATAGCCTGCCGCTTGCCCATAAATCTGAGAACGGTGGCTTTATGCTCATCCAGCTTCTCCTGAGTCTCCAGACCGGGAAAGTTCCTCCTGACCAGAGTTACAAGATTCATCCAGTTTTCAATATCTTCGGATACTCCATAAAAAATCTGCACTGCAACCGCCTCCGTTTCTATTTCATTTAAGGACTTCAACCCATTCACCATTTTCTTTGTAGAAGAATAGTTCAGTAAAAATATTCTCGCAAAATATTCTTAGCATTGTTTTCATACCGTCCGGCAAATTCATATTCGGCATGTCATTTAAGGGGACCCAAAATACTTCGCCCTCATCTGATGGTATAAGTGTACCGGTAAATTTATTGGTTTTATAAAGAAACACAACGTATCTTGTGCCATCGTCCTTAAACCAATCTTGAATACCACACATTTTTAACTCGGAAATTGTAAGACCGGTTTCTTCGAAAACTTCTCTGATTACCGCATCGGTAAACGGCTCTCCTGCATCTACATGCCCTCCGGGAAAAGTGATTCCGGACCAGTCTGGATTCAAGCGATTTTGGACGAGAACGTTTCCATTATCATCGTATACCATACACATATTAGTGAAAATCGTTTTTTCTGGTCTGCTCATTTCAATGCCTCCAAACGACAATTAAGTTCGTACAACGCTGTCCTGTTAGAATCCCACTTCAATTTCTTAGCTGCTTCATCATAAGTCACCCAAACACACTCAGTATGTTCGTAGGATAATTTTATTTCTTCATTACACTCAAAGCAAAAGGTATATTCAGGAATTACATAAGTATCTTTGCTCCAATATTGACGATGTTTTTCAGAAATAATTGTAACAGGAAGATAGGATAAACTTTCGAGTTCAACCCATTTATCTGACCGTACTCTGCCTTCTTCAAGAGCTTCTCTTTTTGCGGCATCCAAAGGTGTTTCATTATTTTCACCCCCACCGGCTATAAACTGCCATTGATCAAAATCCGCACGATGAAATACACAATATTGTAATTGTCCGTTGATTATTCTGTATGGTATTGCAAGTATTTGAAATGGCGCTCTCATTCTATCTTTCCACCTCGCTGTTATCATCTATAAAGTCAACTTTAAATCATAATAAGCATTTCCAGTATACCATAAAAAGTTACAAAAGCAAATAAATCAAGGAATTAAAATTAGCAACTTATTATAAATTGTAAAGGGTTTATTTTCTCAAATACAGGAGTCTATGGAAACATAGGCTCCTGTATTTTTATACACCCTTTACTTTTCTTTCAATTCAGGTTGTCCAACTTTAAAAAAGTATGGAAACAAAAAGCAAAATGAAAACAATCTGTGAACTTTTAAATCAAAGGTGACTCAAACTGTTTTTTTCATTCCGATACAAGTGAGGGAGTAGAAAAAATTCAGTTTCGCGCTCTGGCATATGAGGAGATTTGCATAATGAATACTGCTCCCACTTTTTTGTCGGAGTATACATAAAACTTGGAAAGGAGCTGATGCAAAATATGATTACGTCTATTACAACAGGAAGAAAAATCAGTAGAGATTGTTCGCTTGTCGGACATTGCTTTGCAGGAAGTGGAATGGCAGTCTCCATACAACGTCAACTATCAGACTGTAGAGGATGGACTTGCAGTTTTGAATAACCATCCAAGATAAAAAATCTTCCAACAGGGGTATAAAAAATGGTTTCTCACAGCCTACCATATAGAGAGATAAATTTTTTTCATCTGGTATACCTCTTTATTTTTAGAGCGGAAAATTGCAAGACATTGATTGCACAACAGATTTTGTAAAGGCAGGGATGTTTATGAGTGGGATTGATTTAAAAAGAGTTTTGGAAAAGGAGGAAAAAAGGTCGCATAAGAATTTCTTTATGGTGTCCAACCGAATCTTTGAGCTCGGGCTGAAGCCGCGGGACTTTATCGTATACTGCTGTCTGCTCCGGCATAGCGACAATAATATCCGCACCTGTTTTCCGTCACGAAGGCTTATAGCGAAAGAATGCTGCATGGACAGGAAAACAGTTGACTCTGCCGTTGAAAATCTTTCTGCCCTTGGTCTTGTAAAAAAGATTGGCAGATATCGTGAAGATGGAACAAGGACAAGCAATCTCTACTATGTTGCCAACCTCTTGGAATAGTGTAAATATTCTGTCAGGATAGTGTAACAAATTCCTATCAGTAACAAAACCCATAGAACAAAACTAACCTGAATCTATTACAGCAGAGAGAAGGATATATACAGACTGTGCTTTAAAAGAAGATTGCAACATTACGAGCCGTATTAGCGCCTCAAAAGCAAGAATAAAACAAACACCCGACCGAGCATTTAAAAAGCCGTTACAGGCGGTTTTTGAGCCGAACAGGGCGAGAATATGCACCCTCATATATTTTTCTTTTCTGCCGGTATTATTAGTTGAAAAACCGCGCAGGAATTACGGCTTTTTTCTCTCCTTTTGGGAGAGAGCCAGCATCGCCTTCGGCTGTACGCCGAGGCAAAAATTTACGGGCAGAAGCCCGCACCCACTTGCCTTCTTTGAAAAGAAGGTAAGCCAAGAAACTTTAATCTTAATGACGAAAGGACTGAGAAAACATGAAAAGCAAAAGACTTAATTTTCGCATATCTGAGGGAACAGATACAGTTATACGTGAAAAAGCAAAAGCGGCTCAGATGACTATAACCGACTATGTCATTACTGCCGCTACTCACAAGGAAATTGTCGATTTCAATGGACTGTCTGAAGTCATCACACAACTCAAGAGACTCGGAAACAATCTGAATCAACTGCTGATTCTATTACGGCAGAACAGAATCCACACCGTAAATCTTTCCGAAACACAGGAAGAACTAAAACAGATTTATGAATTGCTCGCTTCTGTCCTGCGCCAGAGATAATCGTTTGAAAGGAGAGATCATAATTATGGCAATCGTACACTTTGTCAATTACCGAAAGGCGCAGACTAATGCCGGAATGAAGTTTGTACTGAACTACACCATGCAAGACAAGAAAACAGTTTCAAACGGAAAGAAATTTGTCAGCGGTATTAACTGTACCCCAGCCAGTGCCTATACAGAGTTTCGTAATACCAAAAAGTTGTACGGCAAAGAGGACGGCAGACTGTTCTATCATTTTGTGCAATCGTTTCCGGTTGGAGAAAAGATTACACCCGAAAAAGCACACGAAATTGCTTTGAGGTTTGCCTCGGAATCCGAAAAGCTGAAAGGCTTTGAGATTGTTGTTTCCACCCACTGCGACCGTGATCATATTCACTCCCACTTTGTTATGAACAGCGTAAACACAGAAACAGGAAAAAAGTTTCATATCAACGAAAATGAAGTGGAAATGCTGATGAAAGAATCTGACCGAATTATTCAGCACTATGGATTATCTGTTCTTCCTTCACAGCCAAAGAAACAGAAAGTGAAACCGATGTCTGACAGAGAATATCGCTCGGCGGACAACGGTCAAAGCTGGAAACTTCATCTTGCTATGATGATAGACGATGCGATGCTCCAAGCGATCAGCCGTGAGCATTTCATCGAGCTGATGGAGATGGAAGGATACTCGGTCAAATGGACAGACGAGCGAAAATATATCACCTACACCACACCCGACGGGTTCAAGTGTCGAGACAACAAATTGCACGAAGAAAAATATTTGAAAGGAAATATGGAAAATGAATTCAGGATACGCAAGGAAATCACCGCAGGAATTGAAGGAGCAAGCCAGACAGCAGATGCAAACAGCGGCGAGAGCCGAGCCGTGTATCGCGGTTACCGAGCCGAACTGGAAAGCGATGATTGGCTTACAGAAAACTCAGGTCGATATGCTGACCGAGATGATGCAGATATTGGAAACGCTGACCACCAAAGAAGAACTGGTACAGTATATGAACGATCAGCTCAATATATTGACTCAGAGCAATATGGATTGTCAGGCGGCGGTGACGAAATTTCAAACAGAAATGAGGAAAGCCGCGGCGGAATATATCGAATCAACTCAAACGGCGATATCGGATACAGAGAAACAGGCTGGGAAAATGAGCGAGCAATTTTTGAAAACGCTCTCCGAGGCAGAGGACAGGATGGAGAAGTGTTTGAACAAAGCGTTTTGGATTTCTCTGATGCCGACAGCTATTTTAATCATCTGGGAACTGATACGGCATATCTGGTTGCAGAGCTGACTGATATCCTCGACAGCACCCCTTATGTTGAGGACTGCACCACCATGAAACAACCTCGGCAGAAAAAGAAAAAAGAACAAAGTCACGGTCCCGTTATGGGCGGGATGTAACAGTTGGGAGGAGGAAAAAGATTTATGAAAGATAACAAAAATATCATACAGGAAGAGATCGTATACACCGACGCGGACAGCGCATACGATTCCCGCATGGTGCTCAGGCATAGGCGGGAATCCTGTTTTACTTTGACCGATACCGCAGTTACACAGCAGAAAAGATATGAAATCGGCGGGATGCGGTATCTTGTCCGATCAATCTTTCCATGGGACAGCAAACGCACCGCCGAGGAAAACATCAAGCATTTGCTTAGCAGTGAGATTGATAAAGTTTCGTAAACTTTTCCATTCCCGCTGGACTTACTAACCGTTTGGGAGTATGGTTGTGATGACGGAAATCTGTCATCCGTCACCACTCTCAATCGGTTTGACTGTTAAAACGGAGGTAAAACAATATGTCAAACCAAAAGATAACGGCTCTGTACTGCCGTCTCAGTCAGGAAGATATGCGTCAGGGCGAGAGCGACAGCATACAGAACCAGAAACTGATCCTTGAAAATTATGCAAAGGAGAATGGATTTGAAAACACCCGTGTGTTCGTAGACGACGGTTATACAGGTGTTAATTTTGAGCGTCCGGGCTTTAAACAAATCCTTGAGATGATGGAAAAAGGACAGGTGGCAACGCTAATCACCAAAGACCTGTCCCGGCTCGGCAGGAACTATATCGAGGTAGGCTCCTACACCGAAATTATCTTTCCGAGAAATCATGTACGGTATATTGCCATCAACGACAATTTTGACTCGCTGTATTCAGAGGGGAACGAGCTGGCGCCGTTTAAAAACCTGTTTAACGAATGGTATGCAAGGGATACAAGTAAGAAAATCCGTGCAGTGAAAAGGGCAAAGGCAGAGCGCGGGGAACGCATCGGCTCCCGCCCGCCGTATGGTTATGTAAAAGACCCGAATGATAACAAAAAGATTATCATTGATGAAGAAACTGCGCCAATAGTCCGAAAAATATTTGCAATGTGTGTGGACGGACTCGGTCCGACGATGATTGCGAACAAACTCAAAGAGATGGAAATTCTCACGCCAGTTATGTATGAGTACCGGAAATCCGGCACCGCAGTTACAGTGCTTGATCCCGATAGACCGTATGACTGGAATGCGAAAACGGTTGCCGATATCCTGTCCAAAGAGGACTATATCGGGAATACAGTCAACTGCCGATTTACGGTGCCATCCTTTAAGGACAAGCGGAAGGTACGACGGGATGTCTCCGAACAGCTTCGATTCGAACATACGCATGAGCCGATTATTGATATGCAGACATGGGAAACGGTGCAGAGGATTCGTGCGGGCAAGCGGAGAAAAACTCGCATGGGCGGGGTCAACAAATACAGCGGTCTGCTGTTCTGCGCGGACTGCGGCGCAAAAATGTATTTTTACCGCAAGCGTGATGAAGATCCGAAAAGTTATTCCTTCAACTGTTCTCACTACCGCAACAATGTCAAAGAAAAATGCACTCCCCATCGTATCCGTGAGGTTGTTTTAGACCAAATCTTGCTGGAAGAGCTGCGGCGGATCACTTATGCGGCGAGAAGCAAGGAACGGGAATTTGCGGAATATATTAACCAAAAAAGCTCCTCCGAAAACCGGAAGGAGCTGACAGCAAAGCAGAGGGAACACGACAGACTTACCAAACGAAAAGCAGAATTGAATGCACTGTTTAAACGCTTGTATGAGGATAATGTTCTTGGGCGGGTGACCAACGAGCAGTTTCGTATGCTGTCTGAAGGCTATACGGACGAGCAGAAAACAATCCAGCTTCAGCTACCCAAGCTGGAGGAAGAAATCCGGCAGCTGACCGAGTCGGCAAGCAATGTGGACAAATTCATATCCCTTGCTAAAAAGTACACCCGGATTACAGATCTGACGCCTGAAATCCTGCACACCTTTATATCCAAGATTGTCATCCATGAACGCAGCGAACGGTACAAACAGCATTCGGAGCAGCAAATCGATATCTACTTCACCCATATCGGTATCTTGGGGGAAGCGTAAAAATACCAAAGGACAGGCGGTGCTTGCGCACTTCCTGTCCTCTGATACCGATAAATACAAAGGTGTCTTTATCGTAGCCTTGTAAAATCTGGGCTTTTTGAAAAAATCGCCCGAAAATACTGAGGGATCGCCTATCGGTTCCAATCAACGATTTTTCCGCTTTTGGAAAGAACTGCGGAAAGAACGGAAAGAACAAAAATCAAAAGGCAATACACGGACAGTTCGAATACCGACAAAGCTTATCAAGATATGAGGTGTATTGTCATGAAAGAAAACGCAATCAACTGGGACGATGTCCCCGATGTAATTATGAAGGATCAGCTGTATCGCATTTGCCACATCAGCAAATCCACCGCCCTGTACCTGCTCCAAAGTGGGAAAATCCCCTGCGAGTACACGGGCAGGACAACCCGCTGTTATAAAATCAAGAAAGAGGATGTGATTGCCTATCTGGAAAACCGCAAGGTGTTCCCCGAAAGCTACTCCGCCCCGGCGGGCTGGTACAAGGGTGATTATACTGTCCAGATGGAGAAACAGGTTCCCCCAATCGTGCGGGAGCATTTACGGCTGTACTATACCGAGATGCTCTCCGACTATCCAGATGTGCTGACCACACAGGTAGTTTCCGAAATTACCGGCTACGGAAAAACTTCAATCAACAACTGGTGCAATCAGGGACACATCAAGTCTTTCCGGAAAAACAATGCCAACCACATTCCAAAGGTTTATTTGGTGGAATTCTTCTGTTCCACCTACTTTCGCACCATCCCCCGCAAATCACCATGGCACATCCGTACCCTGCAAGGCTTTTCAAGCTGGCGGAAAATCCGTGACCTGCACACGGCAGAGGTTGAAGGAGGTGTGGAGTAACGGTAAAGAAATCTTTTTGAAAGATTAGAAAATCTATTGAAACGCGATTTAATCAATTATAATTGACTAAATCGTAGTTGACTAATTTTTTCAATATGCAATGTGTGATAATCAAAATTGCACATTCGTAAAGCAAAACCTCCTTTGGTACAATAAGCGTATCAAAGGAGGTTTTCTATTATGGCTAAAACAATGTTTGAACAAATGGGCGGCACATACACCATGCAGGGCGACTACTGCCTGCCGAATCTTGTATTACCCGCCGAAGAAGAATACCCTATCGGCGTGTGGGCGCAGCGCCGCAGACAGTATCTAAAGCAGCGCCATAAAATTCTCTACTGCAGTCTGCTCACTTCCGGTAAACTCTACTGCCACCTCATTGATGTAGAGGAAGAAGCACAGACACTCTTTCTTCGGTTGTAAAAGAGTATGCTGAAAAGGAAGGTGTTACCGAACAGCTTAAGGCGAAGAATCCAATGGAATGGGTGCGCAGGATGAATAACATTCGAGAACGTGTCAACGAAGTTGTAAATGCAGAGATGATTTTTATATAGAAACCATTAAAATGACAAGTAGGTGCAGGAAATTGGCTTCTTTCACCTATTTTGTTTTCTAATCCTATAATATTAAATTAGTCAATCACAATTCACCGAATCATACTTGACTAATTTTGATTTTGTGATATACTGTATTTAGTTATACTATAAGCAATGCGTGTTGCTGCGATAGGAGGATATAATTCATGTTTATCGGCAGAGAGCGTGAACTTGCGGCGCTGAATAAGCTGTACGAATCGGATAAGTTTGAATTTGTAGTGATCTACGGCCGCCGCCGTGTCGGCAAAACGGCGCTGATCAGCCGGTTTATTGACGATAAAAACGCCATCTATTTTATGGGCGTTGAGAGCAATGCAAAGCAGAACCTCGAAAATTTCAGCAAGAGCATTCTGAGCTATCACACCGGCATGGACGCCGAAACCTCTTTCCTGTCCTTTCAAGCGGCTTTGGAGTATGTGTTCAAGCTGTCCGAAAAGGAGCAGATTGTTCTTGCCATCGACGAATACCCTTATGTCGCCCGTTCGTCGAAAAGTCTCGCTTCCACCATCCAGCTTTTGATCGACCAATATAAAGATACCTCCAAGCTGATGCTGATCCTCTGCGGCTCGTCCATGTCCTATATGGAAGACCATGTCCTTGCCTACAAAGCGCCGCTTTACGGCAGACGGACAGCGCAGATGAAAATTCTGCCCTTTGACTTTGCGGAAACCTGCCGCTATTTCCAGAACTTCACGGCGGAAGAAAAAGCCTATGTGTACGGCATCGTCGGTGGCACGCCGCAGTATCTGCTTCAGATGAGCGACAAGCTGAGCGTTGAGGACAATATTAAAAACACATTCCTGAATCCCAACTCCGCCCTGTTTGAGGAGCCGGAAAATCTGCTCAAGCAGGAGGTGCGGGAACCGGCGCTCTATAATGCGATCATCACGGCCATTGCGACCGGCGCTTCCCGTATGTCGGAGATTTCCGGAAAGGTCGGGGAAAGCACAAATATTTGCTCCGCCTATGTGAAAAACCTGATCTCTCTTGGCATTATCGAAAAAGAGACGCCGTATGGTGAAAAAGCATCCCGGAAAGCGATTTACTCTATTGCGGACAATATGTTCCGCTTTTGGTATCGTTTTGTACCGGAAAACAATTCGATCATCGCCCGTGGTGCTGCCGATCTGGCATACAAGCGTATCGAGCCGCATCTGTCCGACTATATGGGCAAGGTGTTTGAGGAAATCTGCAAGCAGTATCTCTGGAAGCTGCTGCTCTCCGGCGAATGTCCGGTGGAGTTTTCCTCTCTCGGCCGCTGGTGGGGCAACGATCCCAAGGAAAAACGTCAGGCGGAAATCGATATCCTCGCCGAGCAGGATAAAAACACCGCTATTTTCGGAGAGTGCAAATGGACGAATGAGAAAGTCGACCTCGGCGTTTTGGAAACCCTCATAAAGCGCAGCGAACTGTTCTCCTACAAAAATGTCCACTACTATCTCTTCGCCAAAACCGGCTTTACCAAAGGCTGCGTAGAGCGGGCAGACGAGATGGAGAATGTGATGCTGGTGTCCTACAAAGATATGCTGCTTTGAATCGTTGCTTGCAGATCCCGAAAATATTGAGGCGAATTTCCGTGATTATCTGGCAGGTTTTTCAGCGAATGTGCAGTATGTTCTTGCTAAATTTGATTTTGATAACATCATCCGCAGAATGGTTGAAAGCAACACCCTGTATCTTGTAATAAAAGAATTCAATACGCAAAAGGGTTATTTAGGACCTGACAAAATCAGCGCTGTGGACTGCGGTTATATTTTTAGGATTTGGTTCGCCGCTTTTCTGAGTCGTTTGGCGAAGAAGCCGGAGCACATTTTACCAGTCGTGATATTATTTATCTGATGACCGACCTGCTTCTAACGGATGCAAAGCTCGATGAAACAGGCAATGTCACAGTCTATGATATGACAATGGGCACCAGTCAGATGCTTTCCTGTATGGAAGAGAGAATCCACGAGTTAAACGAAGATATAGAAGTTACCTGTTTCGGGCAGGAATTTAATCCATCTACTTTTGCTATAGCAAAAGCAGATCTGATGATTCGTGGCGGCGATCCAAACAATATGCGATTTGGAGATACTCTTTCTGATGACCAGTTTAAGAGCTTCACTTTCAAGTACTGCATTTCCAATCCTCCGTTCGGAATCGATTGGAAACGGGAGCAAAAGGCAGTTGAAGCGGAAGCTAAACTTGGCGAGCTGGGAAGATTTGCTCCGGGACTTCCGAAAATCAGCGACGGTCAGCAGCTTTTTATCCTGAACGGTCTTTCCAAGCTTGCACCCGATGGCAGAATGGCGATTATTCAGAATGGTTCTCCGCTGTTTTCGGGTGACGCAGGCAGCGGGCCCTCCAATATTCGACAGTACATATTGGAAAACGACTGGCTTGATGCAATTATCCAGCTTTCAACCGACCAGTTCATGAACACGGGAATCAGCACCTATATTTGGATCTTATCCAAGGACAAGCCTGCCTATCGTGCAGGGAAGGTACAACTTATTGATGCTTCCCATTGCTATGAACAGCGCAGAAAGTCTATCGGGACAAAACGCAACGATATTACCGACCTTTGCCGCAATTTGATAGTTGAAGCATACGGCGAGTATAAGAACGATGCTGTTTACGGTGATAAGAACGGCATTTATTGTCACAGCAAGATTTTTGGCTCAGAGGAATTCGGATACAACAAAATTGTTGTAGAACGCCCGTAGAGAGACGAAAACGGTGAGATCATCATGAAGAGAGGCAAACCGGTTGCTGATACCAGTTTGCGTGACACAGAAAATGTGCCGCTTGTGCAGGATGTTGACCGTTACTTTGAACGGGAAGTTTTGCCGTACGCTCCCGATGCATGGATTGATAAGAGCAAAACAAAAGTCGGATACGAGATTCCGATTACACGCTATTTTTATGAGTATCAGCCGCCGGAACCTGTGGACGATATTGTAGAGCGCATTAAAAAGCTGGAAAGCGAAATTTCCGAAAGTCTGAATGCGCTGTTTCATAAGGAGAATGAACTTTGAGAGAGGTATTGAGCTTTCTGTTTGACATATTTACCGATCCGCTCGGTCTACCCATTGCATGGTATTGGGAGTGGATTATTCTTGCAGTTATTGAATTAGCTGCATTCGCTATCGCTTTTCGAGTAATAGGCAGTTGGTATAGAGATGGAGTAATCCACAGTAGAACGGCAGGGTCTATTTTTCATTGGATTATCCGTCTGATTGTATTTGTTGTGATATGGGCGATTACATGTTTTGTGATTTGGATTGCAAAGCTTATTTTTGCACATTGGCTTCTTATTGTAAGTATCCTTGGCGGCATTCTGGTGACTGCTGCAGTTGTTTGTCTGATTATTCGTTATACCCAAAAAGGCGGTGAAAACAATGCGTGAAATGAAAGATAGCGGGATTGAATGGATTGGAGAAGTACCAAAAAGTTGGGGTGTAAATACAATTTTTCAACTTTGTACTCAGGCAAAAAATAAGAATGTAGGATTAATAGAAAATAATCTGCTTTCGTTAAGTTATGGAAAAATAAAGCGGAAGAGTATAGATACCGTTGAAGGGCTACTTCCAGAAAGTTTTGACGGATATAATATCATAGAAAAAGACGATATTGTTCTCCGCCTTACCGACCTTCAAAACGATCATACAAGTCTGCGAGTGGGGCTTTCCGAAGAGCGAGGAATTATAACTTCAGCGTATTTAACAATTAGGAATCGTGGCAACTTTGTTCCGAAATATCTATTTTATTATCTTTATTCTTTTGATATTTCAAAGGGTTTTTACGGTATGGGTGCAGGAGTTCGTCAAAGCCTTAATTGGGATGGAATAAAATGGCTAAAGGTTCTTGTTCCACTCAAAAACGAACAAGAACGCATTGCCGCATTTTTGGATTCAGAGTGTGCTGAAATCGATGCCGTTCTGGAAAAGCCCCATGCCTCGATTGATGAATATAAAAAACTGAAGCAGGCTGTTATTACGCAGGCTGTCACCAAAGGTATCCGTGGCAACAGGCCAATGAAAGACAGCGGAGATTCTTTTCTTCATAAGGTGCCCGTTGGATGGACCAATAGTAAAATCAAATACTGCGCTATTTTTTCTCCTTTATGCAATACCAGCCATCTTACAGAAGATAGTATAGTAACTTTTACTCCTATGGAGTGCATAAAAAATGGCTATTTTGAAAATCGGGAAGCTGTTTTTGCTTCGACGAATTCGTCGTATACGCAATATCAAGAAGGCGACATCGTTTTTGCGAATGTAACGCCTTGCTTTGAAAACGGGAATATTGCAATAATGCAAGGACTTTCGTCTGAATTTGGCTTCGGTAGTTCAGAGCTCTTTGTATTACGCCCTAAAAACATAAATACTAGATTCCTTTTCTATTACCTGCAAAATAATATATTTAAACAATATGCTTGCGCAACTATGACTACAAATGTAAAGGGATTAATTTACTAATTTCAAAAAAGCAACAATATCTCACCGAAATAGAGAATTATAAAAAATCACTCATTTATGAGTATGTGACAGGGAAAAAAGAGGTCATTTAGTTATGTGTAAGGCTTTTAAGACCAAGGATACCAAGGGAAAATGACCAGCCTAGGTATTGCAAACGACAAAACAGTAGTACTGTATCCTTTAACACCTGCCATTTTGATTGGAATTTATGCACCCAACGCATTTTTTGGCTTTATCCAAAATTTTGATTGCCGCAAAATAGCAGTTGATGAAATGAAATTTATAACAAATATAAATATAGAAATAATGGTTCAAAGTAAAATACATTCATTCTTACCTGAACCGCTATTTTCTTGGGTAAATGATGACACAACATTATAAAAAGAGGTGACCGGAATTGATAGAGCAAACGACCGAAAAACGATTTGAAGAAGATATAGAAACTTTCTTCCTTTCCCCGGCAGGTGGATATACAAAAGGTACCGATACATATGACTCTAAACTCGGTCTATATGTTAGCACCCTTATTGACTTTGTACAGCGCACTCAGCCTAAAGAATGGGCACGCTTTGAAAATGCAAATCAGGTTGATCCCGTGCGCAAATTTTGCCTTGCGTTTTCTTCTGCGTGTGATGTCGAGGGCATTCTTTCGGTATTGCGTCATGGATTTAAGCATCGGGGTATCCGTTTTCGGGTGTGTTATTTTAAGCCGGAATCCGCTCTAAATCAAACGGCAGCTACGTTATGGGCGCATAATAAGATCGAGTGTTACCGGCAATGGTATTATTCCACCGACAGCAAAAAGAGCGTGGATATGGTTTTGGTGCTCAATGGTATTCCTGTGTTTGCCTTTGAACTGAAAAATCAATATACCGGTCAAACCGTTGATAATGCAAAGCAGCAATGGATGTATGACCGTGATCCCCGTGAGATCTGTTTTCAGTTTAATCGGCGGATCTTGGCATTTTTCTGCGTTGACCACACGGAAGTTTGGATGACAACGAAATTGGCCGGTAAAAATACATATTTTTTGCCGTTTAATCAAGGCTCTAACGGTGCCGGTAACGATGGCGGTAAAGGAAATCCTGCGAATCCGGATGGATACCCTACTGCGTATCTTTGGGAAAATATTTTCCAAAAGGATAGTATGATGGATATTATCCAGAAATTTTTGAACTTGCAGGAAGGGAAAACCCTGGTTTTCCCTCGCTATCACCAGCTGGACGTTGTTCGCAAATTGCTGGCCGATGTTAAAAAGAATGGCTTAGGACGCAACTATCTGATACAGCATAGCGCAGGCAGCGGCAAGTCGAATTCCATTGCTTGGACAGCCTATCGTTTGGCTTCTCTTTTCAATGCTGATAATAAGCCTGTATTCTCAAGCGTTATTGTTGTAACAGACCGTACAGTTTTAGATGCACAGTTACAAGAAACGATCTCCGGTTTTGATCATACGCTTGGTGCTGTAGAAACGATTGGAGAAGACAAAAATTCAAAAGATTTGCGAAATGCTATTAATAATGGAGTCCGTATCATCGTTACCACATTGCAAAAATTTCCTGTTATCTATCAGGAGGTTGATGAGGTGGCAGGACGAAATTTTGCGGTTATTGTAGATGAAGCACATTCTTCGCAAACAGGCAATTCAGCATTGAAATTGAAAGCGGCTCTTGCCAATACGGAAGACGCTTTGTGGGAGTATGCGGAAATTGAGGGTAAGAACGAAGAAGAGCTTGACCCCGATGACAAGCTGATGAAAGAAATGCTGGTTCACGGCAAGCACAAAAACCTATCTTTCTTTGCTTTTACTGCTACGCCGAAAGATAAAACTTTAGAACTTTTCGGTACGGAATACGAGGATGGTTCTTTCCACCCATTTCATATTCACAGCATGAGGCAGGCCATTGAAGAAGGCTTTATTCTCAATGTCATTCAAAATTATATGACCTATGACACCTGTTTTAAAATAGCTAAAACTACGGAAGATAACCCTGATGTTCCTGCAAGCCGAGCAGCAAAGGTGATCCGCAGGTATCAAGAATTACATCCATATAATATTTCGCAGAAATCACAGATTATTGTTGAAACATTCCGTGAAACAACACGCCATAAAATCGGCGGCAGAGCTAAAATGATGGTGGTTACCTCTTCTCGGCTTGCTGCGGTGCGTTATTTCCACGAAGTAAAACGCTATATAGAGGAGCAAAAGTATAACGATGTCCAAATACTTATTGCTTTTTCCGGTGCTGTTCAAGATGGAGATACCGAATATACGGAGCCTAAATTAAATGTTCGTGCTGATGGCAGCCATATAGCGGAAACGCAGACAAAAGCGGAATTTCACGATAATTTTAATGTCCTTATCGTGGCAGAAAAATATCAGACCGGCTTTGATGAACCATTGTTGCATACGATGATTGTAGATAAGAAGCTGAAAGGTGTAAAAGCCGTACAAACACTATCCCGCCTGAATAGAACTTGTGCAGGAAAAAATGACACCTTTATATTGGACTTTGTCAACAAAAAAGAGGACATTCTGGAAGCGTTTCAGCCGTTTTATCAGGAAACAACGCTTTCACAGGAAGTTAATGCCGATTTGATTTACCAAACACAGAAAGAACTGCGGGGCTTTGCGATTTACAGTGATACTGATGTTAAAGCTTTTGCGAAAGAGTATTTTAATACAGGAAAGCAGGACGCTCGTGCAATGGGAAGAATGACAAGCATATTAAAGCCTGTTGGAGACCGGTATAATAAGAAATCTACCGAAGAACGTTACCAGTTCCGCCGCCAAGTTCGTAATCTGATTAAGTGGTACGGATACATCTCCCAAATTTTGCGTATGTTCGATAAAGACTTGCACAAGGAATATGTATTCTGCTCCTATTTGCTTAATTTGCTGCCGCCAGAGGCGGTTTCTATGATTGACCTTGAAGGCAAGTTAAAGTTAGAATACTATAAGTTGCAGAAAACCTTTGAAGGCTCCATAGAATTGCAGGAGACAAAGGGCGTTTACGAGCCCGCCAAACATAAAGGTGCTATGGGTGGTGACAGTAAGGAACCTCTTGACGAAATCATTGAGAAAATCAATGAAAAGTTTAAAGGTGCATTTACCGATGGGGATAGAGTTTTGCTGAATGCTTTGCATACTAAACTGATGGCAGACAAAAACTGACAAAAATGGCACATAGCTCTGATCCGCAAATTTTTGCGGAAAGTATCTTCCCCAAAGCTTTCGGAGATGCAGCGCAGGACAGCTATATGGAATCTCAGGACACTTATACTATCAGAATAAATACAATGCAATAATGAGCGCATTGGCAGATGTGGTATATCGGGAGATGCGTAAGAATTAATTATATTTTTCAGAAGGGTATTGTTACTTGATAGGAGGGTTCAAATGTACATTTGTAAACTTGAAATTTCTAATTTTAGAGGAATTAAAAGTGCTTCTATTCTGATTAATGGAAACTCTGTGTTTGTTGGTGATAATAATTCTGGAAAATCCACAATATTTGAAGCAATAGATTTAGTGATGGGGCCGGATCGTCTTGCAAGGCATCCAGTAATTGATGAACACGACTTTTACAGAGGCGAATATCTAAAAGATGATAAAACAGTTCAAATATATATTGAAGTTGTAGTTATAGGACTTAGTGAAGGTCAAAAAATACATTTTGGGAATCATATAGAATGGTGGGACAAAAAATCAAATTCTATTATAAGTGGACCACCGGCCAGTGCTACTGATTCAGATGATGTTGAGCCTGCCTTACGCTTAGCATTTCAGGGAAACTATAGTCCTGAGGAGGATGATTTTGAGGGACAAACATTTTTTGCTGAAACACTTCGTGAAGGAAATGTTCCTGAATCGTTTCGTAAGAAAGATAAGCGTAAATGTGGGTTTTTATATTTGCGAACTTTGAGAACCGGAAGCCGTGCTTTGAGCCTTGAAAGGGGTTCCTTACTTGACATAATCCTTCAACTAAAAGAAATTAAGCCTCAAATGTGGGAAAGCGTCATAGAACAACTTGAAAAAGTTTCTGTTGCTGGCGATCCAAATTTAGGTATTACGGAAGTACTTACATCTGTTCAAGATTCCTTGGCAAATATAGTTTCTTATGAATCTGCAGACAAGCCCCAAATTAAAGTATCTAATTTAACTCGTGAGAATTTACGCAAAGTATTAACTGTATTTATGGGTTCTGGTGCTTATAAAGAAAATGGTTCTGAATATATGACTCCATACTTTCACCAAGGAACAGGAACTATTAATACACTTGTTTTATCTCTACTTTCAATGATAGCTAATATAAAGGAAAATGTAATTTTTGCTATGGAAGAGCCAGAAATTGCATTACCTCCGCATATACAAAAAAGAGTTATATCAAGCGTAATTGAGAAATCCAAACAGGCTTTGTTTACATCTCATTCGCCATATGTCCTTGAAGAGTTTTCACCAGAACAAATTCTGGTTATCTCTCGAAAGGATGGTGTGCTTAGTGCCGAACCTGCTGGAATGCCTCCAGCTGTAAAAGTTAAAAAATATAGGGATGAATTCAGACGCAGATTTTGTGAGTCATTATTGGCCCGAAGGGTTCTTATTACTGAAGGGAAAACGGAATACGATGTGTACTCTTCAGCTTCCAGAAAAATGCAATACCTGCATCCTGAAAAAAGTTACTCATTTGATTTGCTTGGAATTGCACTTGTAAATGCCGAAACGGATACCCAGGTGTCAGCATTAGGTCAGTATTATAAAAGGCTTGGAAAGACAGTTTATGCTGTTTTCGATAAGCAAGAAGAAAGAGATAGTGAGCAAATTGCTTTGGCAGTTGATTGTGCTTATGAAGCCAATGAGCACGGAATAGAAGATGTCGTGCTTAAAGGAATTAAGCCGTCTGTATTATTAAGATTTGCCCTGGATGTTGTTGAAAGCGGCGAATGGCCTCTGCATCTTTCTAATCAAACGCCTTCTGAGGGAATGAAAGATGATGAATTATATACAGCAATGAAGTTATATTTTAAGCATAAAAAGGGAGAAGGTGCACTTGCAGAATTAGTCCAATTTTGCGAAGAAGATGAAATGCCTCTATTTATAAAAGATACTATTATTAGCATTAGCGAAACTGTATATCCGGTATCCCCGCCCAATAACAGTAATGAGGAGTGAATTATGATTCAGCTTCAAAACGACGAATTGCGCAAGGATATTTTGAAATCTGTCTCCCCTCTACTTATTATGGGTGGCCCCGGTTCAGGAAAGACTACTATTGCGTTGTTTAAGGCAAAGCAACTGATTGAAACACTTAAAAAGGATCAAAAGGTTTTATTTTTAAGCTTTGCACGAGCCACTATTTCCAGAGTAGAAGAGCAGGCGGGTGATCTTATTCCCGAAGGCACGAAGCAACAGATTGAGATAAATACTTATCATGGGTTTATTTGGAATATACTAAAACATCATGGATACCTTCTTAATTCACACCCCATCCATCTTCTCCTCCCTCATGAAACAGGTCGTCTGCTTTCAGATGTGCCTTTAAATAAACGTGCATCAAAAATGCAGGAACTATTTCTAGCAGAAGGTCTTGTGCACTTTGATATGTTTGCAAAACTATGTTCGCAGTTGCTAACAGAAAGCAAAGCTTTACGGAAACTTATTTGTGCCATGTATCCAGTAATTATTCTTGATGAATTTCAAGATACCAATATGGACGAGTGGAATCTAATTAAAATCTTAGGGAGCGAATCTAAATTGATAGCTTTAGCTGATCCCGAACAAAGAATTTATGATTTCCGTGGAGCTGATCCTAAAAGAATATCTCAGTTTATTGAAGTGATTCATCCAGAAATATTTGATTTCGGACAACAGAATAATAGAAGTAGTGGAAAAGACATTGCTCAATTTGGAAATGACTTGCTGCAACAAACGAACAAAGGTAAAACCTATAACGATGTAAGTATTCATGCTTATCCTTTTTATAAAAAACCATTTACACATATTTATTTAAAAAGCGCTTTGTTACAAATTCGAAAGAAATTATACGAGTCTCAAGGAAATGATTGGTCTTTAGCGATTTTAGTGCCAACAAATTCACTTATGCTAGCTGTTTCGGACACATTGCAACGGACTCAAAACCTATCCAATGGAAAGGTTTTACCAGCAATTGAGCATGATGTTGCCGTAGATACATCAGGAGCGTATTTAGCCGCTCAGTTTATTGCTAACCTTTTAGAAAATGGATCTCAAAAAATATGTACTGAAACTACTGTGCTAAGATTTTTGATTGAACATATACTTGGAAGAAAAGGGGAAAATAATTCAGTATCAAAAGTAGATAAAGATATTGCTTCTGCTTTAGAGCAATATATAAGATCCAAAAAAATCAGAGGAAAAAATCGTGAATTGCTTATTGCGGAAACAAAACAATTGGTGAACTTGGTTAATGATTTACACTTTTCAGGAAATGTGATAAATGACTGGAAACAAATATTAAGCATCATTATCGATTGCAAATCTGATTATTATCAAAAAGTTGCAAATGATGCAAAATATTTACGATTACTTCAAAGGGGCACGCAATTATATTCGGCGCTGGATACAATTTGGAGGAACAGCAGCACATATAATGGTGCTATACAAGCAGTATCAGATGCTTTGACGCAAGAACATTTTTCTTTAAGCACAAAAAGATGGAACGGAATAAGCGTTATGACAATACATAAATCAAAAGGCAAAGAGTTTAATGTGGTTATTGTATATGAAGGGCGTCATCAAAATAAGATTGTATCAAGTCCAGAACGAAAAGAACAAGCAATTTTGAATTTACGTGTTGCAGTCACAAGAGCAAAAGAACACACTTATATTATTACTCCCGACGATGAGCCGTGTTTATTATTATAAATGTAGTTCATGTTTCAGGATATCGATATTTTGCAAACAGAATAATCCAAACAGAAATAGGTTGCTCATAGCAGAGCAGCCTATTTTTTGTTACCCAATTTACAGCAGACGTCATTTTCTATAAACGCACAAATGCCCGCCGCTTCCGGCAGGCAAATTTTTTTGTCTTTTTTTCAGAATTACCGTCCCCAAATGCCCTCTTCCAGTGGGAACAAGTGAGGGAATATTTTTTGAAACAAACAGTCTTTTCAAAAAAATTTTGTCTGTTTTTTCTAAAAAACAGGTTGCGTTTTAGCACTCAAATTCCAAATAAGTGAAAGGACTTTTTTGGCAAGTAAAAACAAGCCGTCCCACAATCGAACAAAAATATTTTTCAAATTTTTTGTGAAAACAGGGTGCGTTTCGGCTTCCCAATTCCAAATAAGTGAAGGAACAAAAAATTTTTTGAGATTTAGGGGGTGCATTTGGCCGCTCCCAGTGGGAATAAGTGAAGGGACTTTTTTGGCAAGTCAAAATAAGCCATCCTCAATCTGATGAAAAATATTTACCCATTTTTTCTATGAAATAGGGTGTCATTTGGCTTTGCAATTCCAAATAAGTGATGGGTATTTTCGGTAGACAAAAAATTTTCTTGAAAAATCTCAAAAATGGGTGTGCATTTCGGCACCCTTTGTCCAAATGAGTGAAAGGATCTTTTGTAAAACAAAAAATTTTTCAAAAACACCCGATAATTTTGCTTTCCCCAGTGGGAACAAGTGAAAGGATAAATTTTTATGAAAAATTTTGAGAAAAAGCCCGAAAACGGGTGTGCATTTGGATACCCCTTGTTCAAATAAGTGAGAGGGCTTTTCAAATCCTCAAATATTTTTCCCGTTTAGGGTTGCCATTTGCCCTTTCCCAGTGGGAATAAGTGAAGGACCTTATTACTGTACCTTGAAAATTGAATAATAATCCGAATGGGATATGACTGTGCGATGACCGCAAGGGCTCCCGAAAAGTCGGCAGACTTTTTGGGAAGAGGAGGAACAACGACGTAAGCGATCTTTTCGTGCTTAGCACGGAAATGAGCGATACAAAGTTTGTGACGACGAGAGCACGGCGACGCCGCTTGGCGGGAGCAAGGATAGAAAAACGAGATTCGGAAAAACACAGCAGATATTGGAAGGCACTACGATCCTCACGCCGACATCTGCCTTACATAGCCATAAAAAAGGAGGATGGAAGCGCTATGAAAAAATCGGAGCTCAAAGAGCTTTACCAGATGATGTTTCCGGAATATCCGGACATCGTGACCGTCCGGCAGCTTCGGGAAATGCTGGGCATCAGCCGACAGCTTGCTTATGATCTCATCAACGATGGTGAATTGCATGAAATTAAAATTGGCAATAGTTTCAAAATCCCGAAAGTCAGCGTGATTAACTTCGTGACCGAAGAGAAAAGGGAGGTTAAGTGCCTGAACGAATCGAACTTACGCCGTCCCAGCGCAGGCGATGCAATCGCCTGATAAAAAGCCTCTGCGCCAATTATGACGACGGAAACTGCCTATTGCTGGACGACGGCGAGCCCTGCGTTTGCCCGCAGACCATTTCCTATTCTCTGCTGTGCAGGTATTTCCGCAATGCGGTTTTACCCGCCGAAAAAGAACTGTATGCGGACATTTTTAAGCAGCATACATATCGTTGCGCCGAGTGCGGAGCGGCTTTTACGCCCGACTCCAACCGGTAGAAATATTGCACCGCTTGCGGCAAACGGATTCACCGAAAGCAGAAAACCGAGAGCGAGCGCAGACGGAGAAGTGGACCGTTAGGCACCGAAAAAGCCTGAAAAATCAAGGTTTGCAGCCGCCGATTTGGGACAATGCGTATAAAATTCTTCGCAGCCTCAAAATCGGCGGTCAAACCGTCCACAAACAAAAACGAAAGGATGTAGTTATGAAAAGAAAATTAGTGACTGTGGACGCAGAAACTCTGCTGTCCACACCGATGAGTAAGACCATGTTCACTGTAGATGGGCTGATTCCGCAGGGCGTGAATGTCTTAAGCGGAGTCGCCAAAATCGGTAAAAGCTGGCTGATGCTGTGGCTCGGCTTGCAGGTATCGCAGGGGCTACCCGTTTGGGGAATCCCGACCATGCACTGCGATGTTCTGTATCTTTGTTTAGAAGATACACTCAAACGAATTAAAGACCGGCTATTCGATTTAACAGATGATTCCACCGGCAACTTCCACTTGGCTGTAACCTGCGGCCTGATCGGGAACGGGCTGGAGGAGGAAATCATCAACTTCTTGGAGGACTTCCCGAAGACAAAGCTGGTGATCATCGACACGCTCCAAAAGGTGCGGGATTCCAAGGGGAGCGCCGGGAAAGCGGGAATGTACGGCAACGATTACGACGACATTTCTTCCATCAAGCGGATTGCTGATGAGCATGACATTTCCATTATCCTCGTCCACCACCTGCGCAAGCTCAAGGACGGGGATGATCCGTTCAATGAGGTCTCCGGCTCCACCGGCATCACCGGAGCAGCGGATACCAATTATGTGCTCAAGCGCAAGCGAAGCAGCAGGGATGCCACGCTTCTTGCCTGTGGGCGGGATGTGGAATATCAGGAGCTGACTCTGAGGTTTCAAGACCTGAAATGGGAGCTGGTGGAGCGAAAAGACACGGAGGAAATCCGCAAGGCGGAGATCCCGCAGTTCCTTTTTCGGGTTGTGGAATTTATGAAAACACGCATCGAATGGGTGGGAACCGCCACCGAGCTGATCGCCGATATGGCAGAAAGCGAAACCACGCCCAATGTGGTAACCAAGTACTTGGGGCAGTTTTACTACGAGATGCTGGAGCCCGCTGGAATCGAGTACCGCACTAAACGCACCGGGCAAAGTAGGCTGATTAAATTCATACGCCGTGACGGCGGTGACGCAAATGACGGGAATATCACGGTATAGCGAAATATCCGTCACAGCCGTCATAGCTGTCACAAACAGAAATGAAGAAAAGGAGAAAAAACAATGGCAAACTATGAAATCGTAAAGAAAATCGCCATACTCGGCGGCAAGCCGGAAGGCGTAACCAAGGAAATCAACATCGTGAAATGGGGCGTTTATGATCCGATGATCGACATCCGCCGCTGGCAGGGAGACATCGCCTCAAAGGGGATTTCCCTAAAGCGGGAGGAAGCGCAGAAACTGTTGGAAGCGCTGAAAATCGCACTTGAGGAGGTGGAAGCATGAGAAGCAAAACACTTGGAATTAATGTGCGGGTAACGCCGGAGGAGAAAGAAAAGCTTTTGAAAAACGCCGATTACTGTGCGCTTTCTCTGTCGGAATATCTGAGAAGGTTGGGGCTTGGAAGGGATGTTGAAGCAACAGTCCGAGAAAAAGAGTACCGACTTTTCCGGCAGTTAAAGCAACTGAGAACAGCCATTCCGCAGCTTGAAAAGGATGAAATTATCCGCTGTATAGATGCGATTTTGAAAGAATTACGTTAGGTAGAAATCGTTTGCGTTATCTTAGCGAGCAGACCGTTTATACTCCCAAAAGTCGTAAAACGGTAAATCTCGTTAGGGGAGCGCCCCTAATACCCCGTAAAGAAAGGATGAAAAAGATGAAACGAAGAATCAAAAAACAGTTCTGGCTTTCCCCACAGGACGCCAGAGAGTTAAAACGCAAGGCAAAGCTTTGCGGAATTACAGAGACAGCCGTGATCCGCATTCTGCTACACGGCTACGAGCCGAAGGAAAAACCGGACGCAAGATTTTATGAAGCAATGCGCCAGCTTTCCACCATCGGCAACAACATCAACCAGCTTGCGGTGAAAGCAAACGCACTCGGCTTTATTGACACGCCGATGCTGAAAACGGAAGCCCTGCGCTGGCACAAGTTTCAGGCGGACATCGAAGCGGTGTTTCTCCGCCCCGGCGAAAGCAATTTGAAATGGCAATGAGGAGGCGAACCAAATGACAAAAAGAAAATCCGATTTTACGTTACCGACTACTTCGCTGGACGAGCTATTCTCCTCACAGGAGGAGCGGGACGACACCAAGCTTGAACGGGTGAAAGAGATTCCGCTTTATGAGCTCCACTCGTTCAAGGATCATCCGTTCAAAATCCAGAACGATGAGGGAATGAAACGCTTGATCGAGAGCATCCAAAAGTTTGGTACGCTCACACCGGCGCTCGCCCGCCCTTTGTCAGAGGGTGGGTACGAACTGATTTCCGGGCACAGAAGGCTGGCGGCGTGTCAGGTGCTGGAAATGAAAACCATGCCCGTTATCATCCGGGAGATGACTGACGACGAAGCGGTGATTGCCATGGTGGACGCCAACCTGCAACGAGAACATATCCTGCCCAGCGAAAAGGCGTTTGCCTATAAGATGAAGCTGGACGCAATCAAACATCAGGGTATAACTTCTGCCCAAGTTGGGCAGAAGTTGTTGAGTGTCGAAAAGGTTGCGGAAGACGCAGGAGAAAGCCGCAATCAAGTTAAGCGCTATATCCGCTTGACTTACTTAATCCCCGAATTGCTCTCGATGGTGGACGAAAACAAAATCGCTTTCAACCCTGCTGTGGAAATCTCGTACTTAGAGCAGTCGGAGCAACGGATATTATTAAACGCAATGGAGCTCAATGACTGCACGCCGTCTCACGCACAAAGCATAAGGCTTAAAAAGCTTTCGCAGGAGGGGGTGCTGCAAGACCAAACGATCTATGACATCCTCGCCGAGCAGAAGCCCAACCAGCACGAGCAGTACAAATTCAAGCGGGAGGAAATCCGAAAGTATTTCCCGAAGAGTTACACGGACAAGCAGGTCTGCGATACGGTCATCAAGCTGTTGGAGCAATGGCAGCGCAGGCGGGAACGGGACAGAGACAGCCGTTAATTCGAACTTCGTGCGGCTGCAACGGGACAAATCGCACCGTGGAAAGAACGGCACCGGCAGGGGTACAATAGCCTTGTCGGTGCCGGACTGTCCTGTGTAAAGCAAAGAAAGGAGTTTTATCAATTGGTATCAGGACATTTACAGGTTAAAAAGGGATACTACTACGCCGTGCTGAGCTATTACGACAGCAAAAACAAGCGGCACGTCAAATATGTATCCACCGGACTTCCCGAAAAGGGAAACAAATGAAAGGCTGAAGCGGAGCTTGTGAAAATCCGCAACGCCTTTGAGCCGCCCGCAGAGATCGGCGAGCTTTGCTCCAATATGCTCTTTGCCTACTATCTGCTCGGCTGGCTGGAGATTGTCAAGGTCAGGGTGAATCCCACCACCTTCGGCTCCTATGAGAGCATGGTAAAGCAGACCATCGAGCCATATTTCCGTCCAAAGCCGATCACGCTAAAAGACTTGGAAGCAAGGCGCATCCAGCAGTTTTATTCGGAAAAGCTGCGGACGGTCAAGCCCAACTCTGTCATTCACTACCACGCTGTGATTCATCAGGCGCTGAAATATGCCATGAAAACCGATCTGGTAGCGCAGAATGTGGCGATGAAGGTAGACCGCCCAAAGAAGAATGATTTCCAGCCGGTATTTCTGGATGCGGCGGAGCTCCAGCACTTATTTGAAGTGGTTAAGGGCACGAAACTGGAGCTTCCTGTTTTAGTCGCCGCCTTTTACGGTTTTCGCCGTGGCGAGGTGCTGGGACTCAAGTGGGACGCTATCGACTTTGAACGGGGGACGCTGACCATCAAGCGGACGGTGACCTCCGTCAATGTGGGAAGGAAAACGCAGATCATCGAACAGGAGTCGGCAAAAACCAAATCCAGTATGCGCACCCTGCCGCTTGTGGGAAGATTCAAGGAATATTTTGCGGAGGTCAAGTCGGCGCAGGAGCTGAACAAACAGGTCTGCGGCAATTGCTACAACTACGAATATGACGGCTTTGTATTTGTAGATGAGCTGGGCGAGCGGATGAGGCCCGATTACCTGACCTCGCAGTTTCCCTCCTTCATCCAGCGGCACGGCATGAAAAAGATGCGGTTCCACGATCTCAGGCATAGCTGCGCATCTCTCCTGCTTGCCAACGGCGTACCGCTTAAGCAAATTCAGGACTGGCTGGGCATTCGGATTTTTCCACCACGGCAAATATTTACGCCCATCTGGATTACAGTTCGAAACTCTCCTCGGCGCAGGCGATAGTGAGCGGAATGCCCCTTCCCGAAGCAGGCGATTTCGGCAGCAGATGGGAGCAAAACACAGAAAAAAGCGGGGCATAAAGCGAAAAGCTGTTCTTTCCAAAATTATGAAAAGAACAGCCCAAAACCGGGTGATTTTTGGAACGGACGCAAAAAAAGAAAAATCCAGAAACCTGCATGGTTACTGGATTTTTCGATGGCGGAAGAGGTGGGATTCGAACCCACGTGCCCTTGCGGACAACCGCATTTCGAGTGCGGCTCGTTATGACCACTTCGATACTCTTCCGTATCATAAATATGCAGTTTTAGGAGAATCTCACATGATTTCGAGTGCGGCCCGTTATGACCACTTCGATAACTCTCCGTGTATTTATCTTCAACATCAGCTCAAAAATCAACCTCGGAAAAAGGAGAGAACTGATGGAGAGATATCCAAGCACACAGCCCAATCATCAAGGCATTAAAAGCCTGTAAATCAACGGTTTCCGCAAAGGGAGCTAGCAACGAGGTCACTCGATTTCGAATCCGGATCCTTCAGCCACTTGGGTACATCTCCATATATGTGATGGCCTTTGCGCCGTCCGATTCATTATATGACATTTAACGTCAAAAACGCAACGGATGGAACCATGGGCGGATACAGCAAAGCATTTAATTCTAGTCTGCATAAGAAGCGGCGAGAAACCAAGGCTTTACCGATTTTAAAAGGATCTCAAGTATCGTGATCTTTGAATAACGCGCCGTTATGACCGCTTGACACCAATCCTTTTTGACGCAAAACTTAGCCGAGCTTTATAAAATACAAAAATCAACTGAAATTCAGCATCCAGAACATTATAGCATTGTTTTATTGTATAATCAAGCATTGTTTTAGTTATTTAAGTCAACCTGAATCATCGAGGCCATCTGCAGCGGAAGGGGAGAATAGTCCGCATATCTGTTTGCCATATTTCAAGTATGCATGCTATAATCAAAATATATATGTATAGGAGGATATATCATTGCCAAACTCGTTGTTAATAACTGTGGTTGCGGCTATCACCGCTATATTATGCGTATGCATATCAATTATAATGAAGAGGAATAAAACGCCTTTTGCCCGAATTATATCAATGATATTGTTTTTCGCGGGTTTATTTTCAGCATGGCTTATAAAGCTGAATTATGAAGCCGCCGCCGTATCGGTTTATATGCCCTTTTACAAGGTTTTTGAAATATCGGAATATGGCTATACGGCTGTTCTCAACGATCTTTTAAGATATGCGGGTCCCTTCGCTGTAGCGGGATTCTTCTATATGGCTGCGTTTCCGGGAATTGGAGTTATCGGCTCGCTGATAACCGGAATAATAGTATCTCTGCTCTTTAACCTTAAGCAGATCATTACAGGCCAGCCATTCATAACCGATGAATATCTGCTTGCAGGAGTCGGAATGGCGGTTGGAACAGGGCTGTATGTAATAATATCCAGGATGATTCAAAAAACTTCGGTTTTTAAAAGTTTGAGGGTACCGGTTCCAAATAAGTGTAAGGGGATTGCCGCCTGGATAATTTGTTCCGTGGTCTATTTAGGCATCGCCATAATTTTAATCGTCGATTTCGGCAAAGGATATGCGGACCTTTCGCTGTTTAAAAGCGATGTGCCTTTGCCCGACGACATAACCCTGTCCATAGAACTTGATAAGAGCGGATCCATAGAGGAAGTATACGCTTATTACGCACGATCTACCGTTGAAGCTGTAGGAGAACTGCGCGACGTATTGATGCCAGATGGTACGATAAGCTATGCAGACGGAGGCGGTTATACGGTGACGGATGAACGCGCGTCATTGTCGTACGCAGCTGACCATAGCTGGGTGTATACGTTAAACCTTATATCGGATAATTCTCAAAATATCAGCGCGCAGCAGGCGGACGAGCTTGTCAGAACGTTCTTTGAAAACAATGATTTGCTTACTACTGAACTGTATAAGCAAACCGATTGTATTGAGGCTGAAAGCGATGACGGTTCTCCCGGAGGGTACGATATGTATTATATGACGGCCTTTGATGGCGCTCCTATACTGAACAACAACAGATTAACCGTCAGCGTAAGGGGAGATGAAATTACCAGAATACGAAAGGATGGCCCTGACCTGGTGCTTGAGGCCAAAAAGCACATAATATCTCAAAATGAGGCATATTCAAGGCTGATAAAGGGCGGGGGAGCTTATACGCTGTTTTCAGAGGCAGCGTCCGCAGAATTTACCGACTGCGATCTGGGCTATATGGTCAACAGTCAGGGTTATTATCTGCCGGTATGGCATTTTACGGCTAACGCGGTATTATCAGACGGCAGCAACGCCGAATTTGAGGCATATGTCCCAGCATTAAAATAATGTCTGAAGAAACGAAGCGATTCCAATCCATGAACGGATTGGAATCGCAATAATTAACCTAAGCTTTTAACTTAGCTCAAACATACCCATATACAACTGATAATATTTCCCATGCTGTTTTAGCAAGTCTTCATGGTCGCCGCGCTCTATTATGCGCCCGTTTTCCAAAACCATAATTGCGTTTGAGTTCCTAACCGTGGACAGCCTGTGGGCTATAACAAATACGGTTCGTCCGGCCATAAGTCTATCCATGCCCTTTTCAATCAACGATTCGGTACGCGTATCTATTGAACTGGTCGCTTCATCAAGAATAAGAACAGGCGGGTCCGCCACGGCGGCCCTTGCTATTGCGATCAGCTGCCTTTGTCCCTGGCTTAGATTTGCGCCGTCAGCTGTAAGCACCGTATCATATCCATGGGGAAGGTGGCTGATAAAATAGTGGGCGTTTGCCAGCTTTGCCGCCGCAATAACTTCGTCGTCCGTTGCATCAAGCTTGCCATAGCGTATGTTTTCCATAACAGTGCCGGTAAACAGATGGGTATCCTGCAGCACCATTGCAAGCGAACGCCTTAAATCCGCTTTTCTGATAGTTTTTATAGGTATACCATCATAGGTTATCTCACCTTCCTGTATGTCGTAAAACCTGTTGAGAAGGTTTGTTATTGTTGTCTTGCCGGCTCCTGTGGAACCTACAAACGCTATCTTCTGCCCTGGCTTTGCGTATATCGAAACGTCATGAAGCACAACTTTCTCCCCATCGTAACTGAAGGTAACGTCCTTTAGCTGCACGCTTCCCTTTATTTCAACAAGGTCAAATCCGCCGGAGGCGTCAGGGACTTTCCATGCCCATATTCCCGTGCGTTCTGAACATTCAGACAGCGTTCCGTTCATTCCCTCCCTGGCGTTTACAAGCGTTACAACTCCGTCGTCGTCTTCTATAGGGGAGTCGATGAGCTCAAATATGCGCTCGGCTCCCGCCAGGGCGCTCATTGCGGAGTTGAACTGCTGCGACAGCTGGGTTATAGGCATTGAAAACTGCCTGCAATACTGCAAAAACGACGCTATCGAGCCTATATCAAGCATTCCGGCAATGGCCATAAGCCCGCCAATGGCCGCTGACGCCGCATAGTGGAAATGCGACAGGTTGCCCATAATTGGCATAAGTATGGAGGCCCATGTGTTGGCGGAAGCGGTCGCGCTTTCAACTTCCGTGTTCAATACGTCAAAGTCTTCTCTAACCTCTTGTTCATGACAGAAGACCTTGACCACCTTCTGTCCCTCTATCATTTCCTCGATATAGCCGTTTACCTCACCCAGCGCTTTTTGACGCCTTCTGAAATAGAACCCGCTCTTTTTCATCAGCACCTTCACTACAAGCATCATTATAGCCAGCATTACTACCGCCAAAAGGGTTAGGATCGGGCTGATTACGATCATCATGATAAAAACGCCGGTAACCCGAATTGACGAATTAATAAGCTGAGGAATGCCCTGGCTTAACAGCTCGCGCATAGAGTCTATATCGTTCGTATACCGGCTCATTATTTCACCATGGGTTTTTTGGTCAAAGAACTTGACCGGCAGTTTCTGCATATGATCGAACATATCCTTGCGAAGCTTCAGCAGCGTTCCCGTGGATACGGTTACCATTATACGCTGATACATATACATTCCTAATACGCCTACCAGATAACCGGCTCCCATAAGCATGAGAATTCCGATAAAACCGCTGAAATCCACGTCCTGTTGGCCAATAAACGGCACTATATATTCGTTTATTATAGGCTTTAAAAGATAGGTTCCCATTATATTTGTACCAGCGAAGAGTATTATGCCGATTACCACGAGCACCATCTTCATCCTGTATCCGGACATGTAGGAGAATATTCTCCCGATGGCCGCCTTGGTATTCTTGGGGCGCCGGAATTTGTTTGCGTCGCGTCCGCCAGGGGCCCTATTGGTCTTTTCCATATTACGCCACCCCCTTTTGCTGAGAATTATACACTTCCCTGTATATCTCGTTTGAGCGCATGAGCTCATCATGAGTTCCGACGGCGTTTATCCGGCCCTCGTGCATGACTATGATCTTATCCGAATCCATAACCGATGTTATGCGCTGGGCAATAATTATGGTCGTTGTCTTATACAGCTTCTCTCTGAAGGCGCTGCGTATCTTGGCGTCCGTCGCTGTATCTACCGCGCTGGTGCTATCATCCAGAATTATAATTTTTGGGTGCTTAAGGAGGGCCCTTGCAATGCAAAGCCGCTGTTTCTGTCCTCCGGACACGTTTACGCCGCCCTGTCCAAGCTCGGTTTCATATTTGTCAGGCATGTTCTCTATGAATTCTTCGGCCTGAGCGGACCGGCATGCCTCCCTTATCGCCTCATCCGTAGCCGATTGATCGCCCCAAAGAAGGTTATCCTTTATCGTTCCTGTAAAAAGCACATTTTTTTGCAGAACCATGGAAACCGCTTCTCGCAGGCTTTCAATGCTATATTCACGTACGTCGTGACCGCCAACGATTACGCTGCCCGAATCTGCGTCGTACAGCCTTGGTATCAGCTGCACCAGCGTCGTTTTAGACGATCCCGTGCCTCCGATGATGCCCACCGTTTCGCCAGCCTGGATTTTAAGGTTTATGTCAATCAGGGTGCTGGTGTCCCTGTCGCCTGAGTAGCTGAACGAAACGTTTCTAAATTCAATGGATCCGTCGGGAACCTTAAGGTCCTTGTCCGCGCTATCGTCGGTTATGTCGATCGGCTCGTCTATCACTTCCAATATACGGTTTGCGGAGGCCTTTGACATCACCAGGTTAACAAATACCATGGTTATCATCATTATCGAGCTCAGTATCTGTGAGATATAGCTTATGAAGCTCATAAGGTCACCCGTCTGCATAGTTCCCGCTATTATGGCGTTGCCACCGATCCAGCAGGTTGCAATCATGCATATGTAAAGCACCATCTGCGCGATTGGTGAGTTAAGCACCAAAAGCCTTTCGGCCTTAACCTGAGCGTTGGTTACCTCGGTAGCCGAAGCATAAAATTCGCTTGATTCATAGTTCTCCCTCACAAACGCCTTAACTACGCGCATGGAAGTAAGGTTTTCCTGAACCCGCGCGTTCATCCTGTCGTACTTTTTGAGCATTGCCTGAAAGCGGGGGAACGCCATAATGCTTATAACGCCCATTGAAATGGCAAGCGCTGGTATGGCAAATATAAACACAACGCCGGTTTCGCCGCTTACGCTCGTTGCCATTACAGTAGCGCTGACCAGCATCACGGGAGCGCGAACCAGCATTCTGATGCTCATCATGAATGCCTGCTGTATGTTGGTAACATCCGTGGTAAGCCTTGTTATCAGAGAGGCGGTGCTGAACTTATCTACATTTTTGAAGGAGAAATCCTGTACCTTGTAGAACAATCCTTTACGGAGATTCTTAGCAAATCCGGTGCTGGCTACTACCGCCAGGCGCGCGCTTAATACGCCAAAACCCAGCGAAAACACCGCCAGCCCTACCATTAATAGGCCCCGCTGTATTATGTAGCTTATGTCGCCGTTTGCTATACCGATATTAATTACATCCTTCATTACAAAGGGTATATATACTTCGAGAAGAACCTCAACCACTATGGTTATTGCGGCTAAAACCGATTTGAATCCATATCCCTTAGCATATGGAAGCAGTTTACGTATCATATATCGCATTCCTCCCCGCTCAATTCCTCTTCAATCGCAATGAGCTGCCTTAAATCCAATTCATATGCGCTGTCGTCAGAAATATTAGCAAGCATTCTGTCCAGCATATTAGCAAAAAGCTCAAGCTCATCCTCAGAAAAGCCCTCAAATATGCTTTCGTTTACGCTGTCAAATTTGCTTCTGCTCATTTTGACTAGCTCCATGCCCCTATCCGTAAGGGTGAGCCGGTTGCATCTCAGATTTGTTTCATCCGCTCTTTTGGTCATAAGCCCTGCGTGCTGCATTCGTTTTGTACTAGTTGCTATGGATGCGGGCGTAACGTGAAGGGCTTCAGCGATATCGTTTTGGGTACAGCCGTCATTCTTCATAACATATTCGAGTATTGGCGGCTGCTTAAAATGAAGCCCCAGGCCCTTGAGGGCGCTTCTAAGCCTGATCTTTCTAAGCACCTCCAGACGGCTCATCCTATAAACAACGCATCGGACGCTCCTATCCATTCTCATCCCCCCTTTTAATCATTATCACGTTTAACAATTAACCGTTTAACAGTATAACGATTTATAATTTAACCGTCAACCGTTTTTTTGTATATTAAACTCAGTTTTAGTCCAAATTTAGCTTGGCCGGCTTTCAAGGGACAGTTTTAAACTATTTATATAAAAGCTTTGCTCATTATGCCATTTGTCCCGGTCATACGGGCCGAGGTTTGCGTACCAAATGGAATACATGTTTTTAAAAGACATTTTAATACTGTACTGGCAATATCGGTTGGATAGATGAAAACAGCGCGGTGGACGCCGCGCCGTTTTTAAAAATTACCGGACAATGTACTTTACGGTGTAGGAAGCTCTTTTTTAGCCATCATCGCGTTAACAAACTTAACGGCATTGAGACAATCGTCCATATCCGCCGTTTCTACAGGGGTATGAACATAGCGCGTCGGTATTGAAACGCAGCACGCCGGTATTCCGCCCTTTGTCTTTAGTACGGCTCCAGCATCGGTTCCACCCGCCTTCAGCACCTCGTTCTGAACGGGGATATCGTTCTCCCTGGCTACGTCCTCCATAAATCGGCGGACAAATACCGGAATGATAGATGATGAATCCATAACCTTTATTGTGGGACCGGCGCCAAGCTTCACCGACATGCGCGATGATTTTGGCGTATCTCCTGTAAGCGTAACGTCAAGGTTGATTCCAAAGTCGGGGGAGATGGCATAAGCCGCCGTTGTAGCGCCCCTAAGGCCAACCTCTTCCTGCACGGTAAATACGGCGTATATGTCGTGTTCGCTTGCCGCCGTCATGAAACTTTCAGCGACTATGGCGCAGCATACCCTGTCGTCCAGAGCGCCGCACGCAAATCGCTTGCCCATGTCGACAAAGTTGGTGGCGTAAACCGCCACATCGCCGATCTGAACCTTGGCCGCCGCTTGATCGTAGGACTCGGCGCCGATATCAATAAACAAGGTGGATAGGGTGGCTTTATCTATCCCCGCCTTTTCGGTTTCAAAGTATACCACGCCGCGAACGCCATTTTCAAATACAACTTCGCGCGCCGCGCTTACGATGGGGCTGACCCCTCCGACATTGGAGACCCGAAGGAACCCTTTTTCATCTATATCGCATACGATCAGGCCGATCTGGTCCATGTGTGCGCTTAGCATTATTCTCTTGCCGGAAGTGCCGCGCCGGATTGCGATAAGGTTCCCCATTACGTCGTTATAAACCTCATCCGCATAGGGCGCGACATAGGCTTTGATTACGTCGCTTACCGTCTGTTCGCGGCCCGTTGCTCCATAAGCCGCCAGAATCTCTTTCAACATATCTTTAAACATGGTCAATTCTCCTTTTAGGCTATTTATACGTTTTGCACATTGTCCAGCACGCTGTCAAAGCGTTTTTCCGCCAAAAAGCGGTCCGCCAGCATGTAGGCGCTGTTAAAATCGCTTATGGAGGCAACGCATGCCGGCGAGTGTATATATCTGCAGGGTACGGAAATGCCGCCGGTAATTATTCCTCCGTTTGACAGATGGATCCGGCCCGCGTCGGTACCGCCGCGCGTACCCTGGCGTATCTGCCAAGCTATGCCGTTGCGTTTTGCACAATCCGTTAGCTCGCTGAACATCTGGGGTCTAGTGATAGTTCCTCCATCCATAAACGATATGGCGGCGCCCTTTCCAACACGGGTAACCCATTGATGCCCTTGTGTTTCAGGCATATCGTTGGCCGTCGTACCCTCAAGTATAAGCGCAAGCTCCGGCTTTACATTATATGCCGCCGTCCTAGCGCCCCTCAAGCCCAGTTCTTCTTGCACGGTAAATACGCCATAGAAGTCGCAGTCATAGCTGTTTTTCAAAAGCTCCATAACTATGGCGCATCCGGCCCTGTCGTCCAGTGCCTTTGCCTTTATAAGCCCATCGCCAAATTCGCTGAATTCGGTAACAAAAGAAATATAATCTCCCAGCTTGACATATTTTTGAGCGTCGGCCTTGTCCTTGGCTCCGATATCAATATATAACTCCTTATGCTTATAAGCTTTTCCAAATTCGTCGCGGCTCTGGAGGTGGATCGCCTTAGAACCGATAACGCCAGGAACCTTGTCTTTTCCTACAACTACTCTTTTAGAGGGTACGACGCGCGGATCTATTCCCGCGGCGGAATAAGCTATAAGCCCGTCGTCGCGTATGCCGCGAACCATCATGCCAACCTCGTCCATATGGGCACATGCCATTATACGCCTTTTAGCGCCTTTCTTATGCGCATAAAGGTTGCCCATCGCGTCCGTCCATACCTCGTCGGCATATTGAGATACGATATTTTTGATATATCTGCGCACCTGGCCCTCGTCGCCGCTTACGCCGTTTATCTCAGTAAGTTCCTTTAATCGTCCAAGCATAGTTTTTCCTCCCAGTCGGATGTGATACGGGCTATAAACTCGGAAACCACCTTAGCCGTCTTATCAAGCGTGTCCAGGCTCAATGTCTCCACCGTTGTGTGCATGTATTTTACAGGCGGCGATACTAGGCCCGTAGGGACGCCGCGCCGTGACATCTGTACGAAGTCGGCGTCCGTTCCCGAGAAGCCCATGGCAATTTCGGTCTCTGCCGCGATATTAAGCTCGCTTGCAGCGTCGAACAGCATATCCGCTATCTTTGGGTGTATATTGCCCCCGCGGCAGACGGCTATCTTATCGATTGCGCAGGCGCCGAGCGAATCGGCGCCGGGCTGGTCGGCATGGCTTACGTCAAGTATAATAGCCATATCAGGCTCCACGCTGTACGCTCCTACGCCGGCGCCGGGTCCTCCGCATTCCTCCTGCGTTGAGGCGCACAGCACCACCGAGCACTCCAGCTTGCGGCTTGCCAGTATTTCGGCGCATCTGAACATACACGCGACCAGCGCCCTGTCATCAAGCGTTTTGCCGGCTATCAAATTATTTTTCAGTTTTAACGGCGCTTCAAGAGCAAAGGTGACTATATCGCCTACCCTTACCAGCTCCTTTACGCGTTTGAGGTCAAGTCCGACGTCACAGCAAAGATCATCCATCTTGTATGCCGCGTCGGTTCCGCCCGTTATAAGGTGAGGGGGGACAGCGCCGACTATGCCCTTTAACGTTTCGACTCCGTGGACCACTACTTCGGATCCAGGCAGGACCCTTGGGTCCACTCCGGCCACGGAGCGTATACGGAGCATGCCGTTATCCTCAATATCCGTTACCATCATTCCGATCTCGTCCATATGAGCAATGACCATAACAACCGGCCTGCCGGTTCCGATGCGTGCAAACGTATTGCCGGAAACGTCATGCCACACGTCGTCCGTGAAGCGCCTGAAGTATTCCTCAACCACTCCGGAAACGGCCGTTTCATAGCCGGTTACGCCATTGACGGTGACCAGATCGGATATTGCTTTATACATATCCATCCATCGATTCTCCTTTTCAGCAAGGTTGGGGATATTATATCATGAATCATATAAAAAGGCTATAAATACGGCACACCCTGGGCAGCGGATTTATAGAATGTATGTTTTAACATTTTGTAAACAATGGCTAACCCCCTTGTTTATGAATACAAAAAGCCATTATACTAAATATGGAACGTTTATCGAGCTAATAAAATAAAAATCGACATTCAGGGAGTTAATTAGATGAAACAAAGGTTAACAGGCGTTATCGTGGCTATTTTATTGCTAACAGCAAGTGGCTGCGCTGAAAAAAGCGAGACGAATATCCCATCTGGAAGTGATACAACGCAAAGGCCTTATGACATAGTAATGCCTACATATGCGCCGGTCATGTCCCCCACGGACAACGGCAGCACCCCTGACGCAGGAAAGTACAATCCAATGCAGCCCACCCCGACGCCTGTTGAACTATTGGGTGAAAGTTCAAATACGATTGAATTTAAGTGGGAACTCATGCCGCGGGAAGGCGCGACCATCGTGCTTGGCCAATCGTTCAGCATTGAGGGAAAGATAGTAAGCGGCCAGCCGATAACAAAGGTCCAACTGATCGTATGGAACGTCAGTGAAAACAGCAAGGAAATCGAGGTGTCCGCCCGACAGAGCGATATGGGCGCCTTAGAATACTCTCTAAACGGATATGAGGGCAGCCTGAACAGCATGGCTTCCTTTTCCAGGCTTAAGAATGGAGATAAGAGGATTGAGCTGATATGTTCAAATGGCGCTGAAACCGACGTAGTACTGTGGAGGGCAAATTTTACCGTAAGTGAATGGGCTACGCTGACCAGGGATAAAATCCATACGACGGGATACGACGCTCTTTATGAGCTTATCGGGGACGACTCATTTCTGTTTAAGTATAAGCTTCGGGAAAAGGCGTCACGCCGAATATATATAGACGACGAATGGTATAACAGGTACATCAGGTCGATTGAGTTTGGCGGTCACAATTTTAAAGTTCATACAGCGGCGTACGATAAATTCAAGGAAGCGTTTGATTATATAAACAGTTCTTGGATATGCATGAGCTATTCCGACGGGTCTTCCACAGGTGTTTTTAGTTTATCAGAGATAGTTAAGCCCAACCCAGCGGATGGCGCGTATGTAGCGAGATTTCAGGATGCGTCCATGTCGAAAATCAGTCATCACAGCTTTGGGACGTGCATAGACCTAAATTCTAATATACCCGTCAACCAAATCCGCGTTAGTGCTGACGGAGAGGACGAGAACTGGGCTCAGATCAAAAGTGCCGTATCTAAACTAACATACGAAGGGCTTAAAACCGTGGATGGCAAGGATAACGTATATTGTTTCAGCTATTCGGGAGAGAGGCAGGGGCAGATGCTTGTACCGGACGCTTTGATTAACTACATTATGCACGAACTGGCGTTTGCGCGGGCTGGTTTTTACTGGGGCGGTTACTTTGGAAGCGGTTCGGACGCCATGCATTTTACCCTTGCTGAAATAAATGATTCACACGTAACCTATCCGGAATGGTCCGACGCCACACCGGATCATGAAAGAATTCAAAAGGTATTTGAATACGCCGGGTGATTATAAGCCGCAGCGTTAAATATAGTCGCATTATTAAGTCGGGCGCTGCGGATAAAATTCTTCCGCGGCGTCCGCTTATTAAGTACAAAATTCTTTTGGCAGGCGGTTCAGATTTCAATCATATGAGCAACCTATTATTTGAAGAATTCCGTTTAAAAACCGGAACTTCTCCAGCAAGTAAAAGGAGTTCATTTATGCGTGGATTTTATGGAAGCGGCGGCAGAAAGGCGTATTTTGAGGGATGGTATATAAAGCAGCAGGCCAATGATGAAACAATAGCGTTTATTCCGTCGTTTCATGTGGATGAAAAAGGGCGGTGTTTTGCGCATTTGCAGGCGATCACATCGTCCGGTTCCGCGGGGATGGAGTATCCAATCGGGGAGTTCTCAGCCAATCAAGGAAACCTGGATGTAACATTGGGCAAAAACAGGTTTACGGAAAAGGGAATAGAGGTCTCCTTCTCGGCGGAAGGGATGAATATAGAAGGATTCCTTGATTTTGGAGAGTGGCATAGGCCCGATACCGATATTATGGGTCCATTTAGGTTTGTGCCGTTTATGCAGTGCAGGCATGGAGTATTCAGCCTCTTTCATGATGTCAGAGGGGTGCTTGAGGTCAACGGAAAACAGATAGCCTTTGAAAACGGACATGGATATATAGAGGCGGACAGGGGGACATCGTTCCCAAACAGCTACATTTGGACTCAATGCGGCTGGAGGGACGGGGGAGATCCGCGCTGCGTCATGCTGTCTATAGCTGAAATACCATTTTTGGCGGGGAGGTTTACAGGCTGTATCGGCAGCGTTTACTGCGAAGGCAGGGAATATAGGTTAGCTACTTATAGGCGCGTTAAGATTGAACGGGCCGGAGCGCTTGGCTGCGAGGTGAGACAGGGCGAGCTGCGTCTTACAATAGACGTTTTAAATAAAAGGCCTCACGAACTGCTTGCGCCGAACTCCGGCAAAATGTCAAGAACTATTCATGAAAGCGTTTCATGCAGAGTCAGATATAGATTTAGAATAGGGGAAGTTGAAAAATTCGATTTTATTAGCGACTGCGCCAGCTTTGAACACGTTGAAGGGATTGGCGTATAGAGGATGGGCTTCCATGTCTTGACACGGATTTCAATAAGTGATAATTTAGAAAAGGAATTTATAAGCTGTATTTATTCAGCGCCTTTAATAAATTACAGACTGACAGGCCTGCGCCCGACATTGCGCAGGACCGGACCGCGTTTTCGGCAGCAATATGCGGTTTTATGCGTTTGCGGGACATGGTTTGTTTCGTGGCGTTTTATTTATAGCTTATTGATATCAAAACGGTCCGAATGGGGGATCAGCATTAAAATATGAACGATAAAAAGTTAAAAACAAATGAACGGATTGCATTGAGGGCGTCAATCGACAGCATTGGAGCAAACGTCTTCTTATCGCTGGCAAAGCTATTCGCGGGAATTTTTGCGAAATCAAGCGCGCTTATATCGGACGCCGTACACTCCATAGCGGATGTTTTGGATACGATTATCGTAATAATCGGGATAAAGCTGTCAAGCAAAGCCCCCGATGAAAAACACCAGTACGGACATGAACGGCTTGAATGCGTTGCCGCAATCATACTATCGGTTATATTGTTCGCTACAGGCCTTGGCATAGGCTACGAGGGGGTAGCCAGCATAATTATAGGCGAATATTTGGACAATCCGGCCCCGGGCGTGCTGGCTCTCGTAGTCGCCATACTGTCCATAGCCATAAAGGAATTTATGTATTGGCATATGCGGAGCGCTGCAAAGAGGATAAACTCTGGCGCGATGATGGCGGATGCCTGGCATCAGCGGGCAGACGCGCTTTCATCAGTCGGCAGTCTGATAGGGGTTCTGGGCGCTAGAATGGGAGCCCCAATACTGGATCCTATTATAAGCGTGCTTATCTGCGCTTTCATAATTAAGGCGGCGTTGCATATATTTATGGATGCCGTTAAAAAGATAACGGATGAGGCCTGTGACAAGGAAACTTCAGACGAGATTAGGGCCTTTATTCAAACGCAGAGGGGAGTTTTAGGAATAGACAGTTTAAAAACACGCGTATTTGGCGACAAAATTTACGTTGACGTTGAAATTCTAGCGGATGACCGGATGACGCTTTCGGATGCCCATATTATAGCCGAAGCGGTTCACAGCTCTATAGAAAAGGAGTTTCCGTCGGTTAAACATTGTTCGGTCCAGGTAAATCCATTTAAAGCAGGGAAAGAAGATCGATCCCAGCGGAATGAGGATGGCCAATAAAGCACATAAGGATGCATTGATCTAGGTATTCATAATGCTTCTAAAAGGCGCCGGAGGCGCCTTTTTCAAACTGTCAAAAGCCCCAGGGATCGTCAGGCGCCGCAGCCCTTGGCTTTAATTCCAGCTCTGACGGCATGCGCGTAAAAACGGATGAAAAACGTGTAGTTTTCGTACTTTGCGGTTGTTGCCTCCGGCGGCTTTGTTATTTGTCAAGCTATGTAGTACGCTTTATACCAACAGAATGAGGCTAAATCGGCCTGTAAAATGGAACCTAACACTTTGTCAGTTAACTAGACTAACGATTAAGACCACATACCGGCTACTGCAAAAAAGATACCGCCAATTATTATAGGGAGTTTTTCTGGTGTTTCAAGTAATCTTTCGCAATTTATAATAACATTCTAGCATAGGACTATTTCTTGCGAGGCGGTAAGCAAAATGGACACGCTTAGCTTTATCAGTTCATGTCATTTTTCCGGCATAGTGCGCGGCTTGTCGTATAAATGCGTTTATGATATAATAACTCTAGCGTTTTTTTGCTCATTCTTTAGCAAAGGCCCTTTAACGGTGTTTTCCGGCTCGTTAAGGATTTTTTGTTATTGCACATGGAAAACGGCCGGTCCACGAGAATATCAACTGAAATTAAGCGCAAAAAGAGGGCGGGGAGTAGTTCACTCCTCGCCCTTTCTCTATGTCTTGCGTTCTGCGGCTCTCTGGCGGCCCTGTGCGGCGTTGTATGCCTTTACTCGCCTAATGGGGTAAACGACGTTTCGCGGGGATATTTTTCGTTCTCGCGGCTATTCAGGACCTTTTTTGCAAGCTCTGTCGCTTTTTCGGCCTCGGCCCGTATACGCTCCCATTCCTCGCCGCTCAGGTCGAACAGAGGCGCATACTCCCGCTTTACCTTCTCAAATACCGCGTCAATTAACGCCCATTCCTCGGCGGTTATGACGCAAAGGCTTTTCAGTATTCGCCCTTAATAGCTCGCGTTCCTCCTCGGTCAATAGCTCTGTTCCTCCGGTGCATTCCTCCATGTATCGCCCTCCCTTCTCGAAAAACACATACGCGCACTTGTGCGCAAAAAAACACTCATGTGTTTTTCTCTGGTTAGATACGGTTAGGTTATGCTGGACCGCGAGCGGACTGTGAACGTGACAGTAAGCGGACGGAGGCGCAAGCTGTAACGGCTCAACCTGCGCCCGCTGTTTTGTTTACTTGTCCTGCCGCTCGCGCTCCCGTTGCTCCCTCATATATGCGGCGTGTTTGGCGCGTCGCTCCTTTTCCTCAATCCATACGCCCTGCCATTCGTCCCAATCGTGAATAACATAGCTGTCCTGCTCTTTCCCATGTTCCAAAAAGCCGACTTTGATTAACACCTCCGTTACCTGTTCGGAGGTGTAGGGCCTTTCTTCGCCTGGTCGGTAAATATCCTCCGGCCCTATGCACTCAATAATGCCGGTTTCATCCGCTGTGTGAACGGCGAATAACCACAAAAAGCCTAAAATGCCTATCGCCTCGCATTGACTGCAATCAAGATATTTCATAAGCCGCCGCAATTTCTTGTTGTAAAGCAAATCCTCGTGTACCTGTATCCGTACCATAAATCATCCGTCCTTTTTTAATAAATATGAATACCTTACTTGAAAGCATAGTGCGTTATTTGCTGAATTACAAGAAGCAAGAGATCATTAAAGGCGTAAGCTTTCTTGATATTTTCGTAAGATATTTATATAATTGACTTAATATGGTGGGTTGAAGATATGAAAAACGCCCTGCCAAACCTGGCGGGGCGTTCTCTCTTATAGAGTTGTGTTTATGGTTATATTATGGTACTGGTGATGGTTACAGCGGATTTTCCACCGGACGGTCCGGTGGATTGTCCCCGTGACAGTCCTATGGACGGAGTGATAAAATGTGCGCTAAAGCAGGTTACAGTAAAACGGCTCACGATAGCAAGCTAAAGATACAGAGAGCAGCAATTTATATCCGCGTTTCGACGTACTGGCAAATCGACAAAGACAGTCTTCCGGTTCAACGCGAGGAGATCATCAACTACTGCAAATACGCTCTTGGCATAACCTCCTTCGAGGTCTTCGAGGATGCTGGATACTCAGCGAAAAATACCGACCGGCCTGCGTATCAAACCATGATGGCACGGGTGCGCTCCGGCGAGTTTACCCATTTGGTCGTATGGAAGCTGGACCGTATCAGCCGGAACCTGCTTGATTTCGCTGGTATGTATGAGGAGCTCAAGCAGCTCGGCGTTACCTTCGTGTCCAAAAACGAGCAGTTCGACACCTCAACGGCGATGGGCGAGGCCATGCTCAAGATCATCCTGGTCTTCGCCGAGCTGGAGCGCAAGGTTACATCCGAGCGCGTAACGGCCATCATGTACTCCAGAGCCGCCAACGGCCAGTGGAACGGCGGCAAGGTCCCTTTCGGCTACGACTATGACAAGGCGACCAAAGAGTTCTCCATCAACGAGCGCGAGGCCGTCGTTGTCCGGATGATCTACGACATGTACGAGGATACCCGTTCTCTTCTCGCGGTTGCCAGAGCTCTCAACGAAAATAGCATCACGAGCCGAAAAGGGAAGCCCTGGAACCCAACGACGGTAAGCATCATCCTCAAAAATCCATTTTATATCGGCACATATCGCTATAATTACCGGAATGAGAACGGCAGCGCACGAAACTGGACCATCAAGGATGAAAGCGAGTGGATACTGACCGAAGACCATCATCCCGCAATCATCGACGCGGCACGTTGGGAGAGCATCGGGCTTGCCCTGTACGAAAACCGGCGCGGCGTGAAGGCCAGGAACACCTATCATCGTTCCAATACGCACATCTTTGCTGGCCTGCTGAAATGCGGAAACTGCGGCTCCGGTATGCCGGCAACGGTTGATCGGAAACGGGCAAGCGGCTGGCGGCCATCCATCTATGCCTGCTCCAGAAGACGCCGGTTCAGCGATTGCCAGAACAAATACGTCTCGGACGTGACGCTCGGACCGTTCGTGCTTAACTATATCGCCAACATCATGAAGGCGCAGCGCAGCTTCGGCAAAACCACATCCATCGAAACGCTGGAGAAAAAGCTGCTGCGTGGACCGCTTTTTGCCGATGTGGAACACGTCGAGGGCGTCGGGCTCCAGGAGCTATACGATATGCTCAGGAGGGGAGCCGTGCCTACTGTGGAGTATGCGTCGAAAGCCGTGCAAGCCTCGGTAGGCACTCCGGAGGCACAAGAGCACGACCTTCTCGCGGCAGAGCGTCGCCGGAACGAGCGAGCTCTTGCCAGATTAAAAAGCCTCTTCCTGTACGGCGAGGATGCAATCACAGAAAAGGACTACGTTCTCGAACAGAAGAGGCTCACAGACGCCATCCAGAAAATCGACGACCGGTTAGAAGAGATCGAGAAAAACAGCTCGAAGCAATTCAGCATTTCAGACGAGTTCATTACCAAAGCGTCCTATTTCATCATGACGCAAAAACTGGCCGACAAGCGAGAGGTAAATTACGAGTCTCTTGTCCGGAAAATAGACCCCAAAATCATCAAGGATTTCGTCAATTCCATCTGCCAAAACTTTTGTATTTCAGATGGCCGAATTGAGTCTATCCGATTCAAAAACGGCATGGAGCACCGATTTTTGTACCGAGCATCTGAATAGGCAAAAGCCCAGGAAACCTTATGTTTCCTGGGCTTTTTAGTCCTCATCCTTACGTTCATGCATCCTGCCTGTTATAAGCATTGCATCCCCAAAGCTGAAAAACCTGTATTTCCGCCCTACGGCTTGGCTATACGCCCTCAGCATCTCCTCGCGTCCGGCAAAGGCGCTGATAAGCATCATCAGCGTTGACTCAGGAAGGTGAAAATTTGTGAGCAGGGCGTCTACAAGCCTGAATCTATAGCCAGGGGTTATGAAAATATCGGTTTCGCCCGATCCGGCGTGTGCGATCCCATTTTCATCGGCTATGCTTTCAAGCGTCCTGCACGATGTCGTTCCAACCGCAATGATGCGGCCGCCACGGCTGCGCACAGCGTTTATAGTATCGGCGGCTTCTTTACTGACCTCGTAGTGTTCCGAGTGCATATGATGCTCCTCAACGTTTTCCGCTGATACGGGCCTGAACGTTCCAAGCCCGACATGGAGCAATATATCCACAATATGAACGCCCTTATAGCGGAGCTGGTCAATAAGTTCCTGAGTAAAATGCAGTCCGGCGGTCGGCGCGGCTACAGAGCCGTTTTCACGGGCGTAAACGGTTTGGTATCTCTCCTTTTCATTAAGCCGATGGGTAATATATGGAGGGAGGGGGACCTCTCCGGCCCTGTCAAGGACTTCCTCAAAGATGCCGTCAAAGTCGAACCTTACTATCCTTCCGCCTGAATCTGTAGGTTCCAGTACAGTAGCTGCAAGCTCGCCGCTTATATCGTATACCTGTCCGCCCCTGGCCTTTCTGCCCGGTTTGACAAGCGCCTCCCAATGATTTTTATCAATCCGTTTTAGCAGAAGGAATTCCATGCTGCCGCCAGTATCCCTGCGGTGGCCGTAAAGGCGGGCTGGGATTACCCTGGTTGTGTTTCTTACCAGAGCATCTCCGGCATTTATGTGATTGATTATATCTGAAAATACCTCGTGGCTGATAGAAGCATCTTGCCTGTTATATACCATAAGCCTGGATTGGGACCTTATCGGCGAGGGCGTCTGCGCGATAAGCTCTTTGGGTAAATCATAGTAAAAGTCGCTTGTTTTCAATTAAATCTTCCTTTCATTCGACAGTTAATAAAACGCATCATAATATTATAATAAAGATTAATTTATATTACAACTTAATGATGACAAAGCCGGGTTGTCAACGGGAACAGCCCTCTTTTTATTCAAACGTATGCCGTGGAAACGCCTGGTATCGGGCCGTGAAGAACTGTTACTGTATTCACAATCCCATCAGCTTTTCATATTATGCATAAAGTATAATCCATATTGGAGGTATTTTGATGAGCAGACGCTTATTTACAATAATAGCGGGCGCGATGGCCGTTATGTTTGCATTAGTGCTTTTCCCTTTAAGGACCCATGCTCTGCCGCCGTCGTCCGACACGGTATACCCAGGTATCGACGTAAGCAAATGGCAGGGAAGCATAGACTTTGACAGGGTTAAAGCCGATGGAATTAAGATAGTATATATACGGGCTGGCGCGGGAAACGATTATAAGGACCCGTACTTTGAACGAAATTATAATAATGCGAAGGCCGCGGGACTTGATATCGGGTTTTATCACTCAATGACAGCCCGCTCCGCATCGGAGGCCGAGCAGCAGGCCAGGTTTTTTGTATCGCTGCTTGCGGGAAAAACCGCCGACTGTATGCTTGCGATGGACTTTGGCGCCGGAGGCCAGCTTCCGGTGTCAACTGCAAATGGGGCGGCGATAGCGTTTATGCGCGAGGTTGAGAGGCTAAGCGGCAAGGACGTTATGATCTATACCAGTACAAACGGCGCAAAAACGAGGTGGAGCAGTGCGCTGGCGAACGAATTCCCGCTCTGGGTCGCCCAATATGGCCCGTCAACGCCAAGCGATAATGGAAAGTGGGATTCGTGGGTAGGTTTCCAGTATTCAAATACGGGAAGGGTTGATGGAATTTCCGGCGACGTTGACCTGGACCGCTTTACACAAGACGTCTATTTAGCCGACAATTCCCCGATACCTGGCAATGAACCGGACCCTGTTCCCGAGGATATCAAACTGATAAGGATAACGGTGGTACGAGGGGATACGCTTTCGCGCCTTGCCCGTAGATATGGAACAACCGTAAGCAGCCTTGTAAGGCTAAATGAAATAAAGAACCCCGATCTAATCCATATAGGGGATAGGCTGTATGTTTTGGTTGACGGAAGCTTCAACGCTCCCTGTTACGATACATATCAGATAAAGAGGGGGGATACCCTCTCAAGGATAGCGTACAGGTTTAGCACAACCGTGCGGCGCCTGGCGGCCATAAACAGGATTGACAATCCGGATCTTATATATGTTGGCCAAAGCATAGATATTGGATATTGCAGGGATGAAAAATAGCGCTGTACTAAAGTGCTGATATATACATAAGAACATAGGGGAGCGGATGAAATTCCGCTTCCCTATATTTCATTAGTACGTCTATATATGAGGTCTATCTGCACGTCAACAGTCGAGGGCGCAAACCCAACTCTAGTATATAAGGCCTTTGCGGTATCGTTTAGGTCGTCCGCCATGAGAAACGCTCTTTTGGCGCCATTATCCATACCGTATTTAAGCGATTGCAGCAGAAGTTTTTTTCCTATACCTCTGCCCTGATATTCGGGTGCTACCGCAAGTTCACGAATCCACACCACAGCTCCGTCATGGCTTTCATGGGCATAGGTTGCCACGCAGGCGATTCCAGCTGTTTTTAACCCCTCTTTATGTACGAGTACGCGGCAGTTTCTGCACTCAGCCGCGTTTGGATCCGCGCCGCGCATCCATTGCCTGAACCAGTCCTCGCTTTCGCCATGAAACTCCCTGCTCTGCCACCTGCACTTCATCGTGACATCAGCAGCTGCCGAGCAGTCCTCATCGCATAAAAATCGATATCCTCCAAAGGCGTCAAGCTGCAGCCCATAAATATCGTTGATCCAGTATTCCCGAAGTACGCCATATTCCTGAAAGCCGCACTTTTCAAGTGTTGCCTTCCATTCAGGAGGGATGAAGGTGACTAGCGCCGCGTTGCATGAACTTCTTACAGTTTTGATCAACGCTTCGGCGCTGTCCGACGCCCAGTATATCTCCTCCATTCCTGTTTCAGAATCATACCCCCGTATGGCTATAATATTTCCGCCATCGGGTTGCATTACGCAATATTCCTTTACATTCTCGTACTCCAAATATTCAAAGGAGTTATACTTGTATTTGGATGCGTGTTGTTTGAGTATTTTAAATTCATCAATGTTCAATATAATACCTCCGTGCAGGTGACAAGTTGTTTTTTAAGTATTAAGCTCTAATAAATTCGATTCTTGGATTAAGGAGAGGGCGTGGTTTTTTAGCTTGAATGGTTTGTTCAGCTGTCAGAGAGGGCCTCAAGCATGCCGTCGAGCGCCCTTCTGCGGTGGCTGACGGCATTTTTAGACTGCGGGTCCGCTTGCGCAAAGGAACAGCCAAGTTCATCGCAATAAAACAGCGGATCATACCCAAAGCCGTTCTCACCGTGCTTTTCCCGCAGCAAGGCGCCTTCAACGAACCCCAGGGAGGTTATATCCAGTTTATTTCTCCTTGCCATGGCCATGGCGCAGACAAACCGGCATGTACGCTTGCCGTCCGGTACATCCTTCATCATATCCAATAGCTTTTGATTGTTTGCCTCATCGTTATGTCCCTCACCCGCAAAGCGCGCGCTGTATATACCAGGGGCGCCGTTGAGGGCGTCAACGGCAAGGCCGCTGTCGTCGGCAAGTACGGCGTCTGCATCAGGCGACATGTCTAAAACCTGAGCTGCCTTCTTCAAAGCGTTTTCGGTGAAGGTCTTTCCATCTTCAATGACGTCTATCTCAATGCCCGCGTCGGCAAGCGATAGAATTTCGTCAAAATGCGCGCCCAGGATCTGCTTAATTTCCTTAACCTTGTGGGAATTGTTGGATGCTATAATGAGTTTCATAGGATTCTCCCGTTTTTACCCATTATAGCATCCCAGCATTTGATATTAAAGCCTAAAACTTGTTAGCATATAATGGCGCGCTGACGCTTCCTGAACTGAACTCATACTCCGTCCCGTCGACTAGTATTATAAGCTCCGAAACGTTACCAAAACCGCACGCGGTCAGGAAGAGCGTTTCATATGCGGCAACGTCAAGCCCAGGCGAGTAGGATATATCAGAAAACGCGCCGCTGAGATTTACCGTTGCCGTATTGTCCGTTATGCTTGCATCTATCAGTCGCGTCCCCTCAGGAAAGCATGACCTGAGGCCTGAGAGTTTCGGCCCGTCGACCAAGGAGGCCGCGGCGTCGTAAAACGTCATGGATTCGGTTGAATATACGGTTACGGGTATGTTTAGGTTAGCCGACTGGTTGGTATAGTAAAGCGTGTATGGATGGACCGTTTCCGAAGTGGAGGTTGCCAGATCGGCATTTTCGGGGTTAAGGCTTATCCTGCCCGAATTTTCAGGCAATGGAGTGCCGTGCGGAAGCTTTCCACCCTTGCCGTTAACGGTGATTGAGACCGTCTGAATGGTCGGAAACTCGGTGAGAGTATTTACGATCGCTGTAATCATCCTTAGTTCAGCGCTTTGGTCGCTAAGCTTTGGAAGGTTCAAAAGGTTAACGCGCCCGTGCTCCTTCTCGCTGATGCTCAGCTCGAATGTTACCCCCTCGGGAACAACCGTGTTAAGCCCCATAGCGGATGTGGCCGAGATGTTTGTCTCCGTGCCCACCAGGCATTTCAGCGCTGCCTTGCCTATACCTTCCTCCCAGGGAATCAGCTTCATAACGGGAACTATAAAGCCTTCGTCGCTTGCGTAATAGATGATGGTTCTTCGCCAGCCGGCTTCAGAGTTTACCGGCTGCTCAAGCTGGTTGTCAGGATCGGCGTTTGCGTCCTCAGGTTCGCTTGTGCCGCCGCACCCAACGGCTGTCAGCGCTATTATGACGCAGATGAGTATTGAAAAAAGCCTTTTAATCATATCTAAAAGCCCCCTGTGCGTTTTTACTAATATCTATTCGGCAAAGGAAGATATAATAACGCAAATGTACTTATGATTGCTTTGCACAGGGATAAATATTGGAGATGACCCGCATAAAAGGGGGCAGTCAGCAAAAAGAAGCAATATAAAATTATTGCCGGACGGATCAGATCCGTCCGGCAGAACAATACGGTGAAAGAATCCCGCTCATTTAACCTCGTCGGTCATGGTATTCTCCACATTCGAATCCTCGATACTGGCAATGGCGCCCCTGGCAAATACGAGCCTGGCCTTATCCGGGCCGACTGAGATCGTAACAATATCATCCCTTACCGAGGTGACCGTGCCGTATATCCCGCCTATTGTGCGGATACGATCGCCAACCTTTATTGCGGCAAGCATTTCCTTAACCTTTTTTTCACGTCTGCGCTGAGGAACTATCATTATTACCAGCATAACGACCATAAGGATAATTATTAGGCCTGGGCCGGAAAAGAAGGAGCCTATGGCATTGACTATGTCTTCACCCATCAAAGTTACCGTCCTTTAATAAATTCTGCAATTAAACATGCTATACTAAATCATATAACAGACTGAAAGCCCGGTCAAGCACAGATTTAAATATAGACAAAAACTTCACAATTAATATCTATCAAAGGAGTAAAAATGCTCACGATTGCGTTCCAGCATGGACAAAAGCGTTGCATATCCCGTTCCCTTCATGAGTTCAGCCTCATCAAGGGGCTTTATAACATTGAATACAGCCCTTTTAGAGCATCCATATTTCGACAGAGGGTGGCCTATAGGGAGGGGCGCGTTGACGCTTTGAAACCCGCTGCATAAATGCCGAATCATCGGCATAATATCGCCCCCCGCAATTTCGCTTACAAATGCCGTTTTGGCGTCTGAATAGTAAAGAGCATAGGCGTCGCCAATCCTTACGCTGGATGCGCCTGGCATTGAAAACTCCTCCAGCAGCAGCTCAGAATCGTGCGGATTTCTCACAGTATAGCCGTCATACCGGCTCATAAAATCATTATATATGTAAAGCATATCTGAAGCGTTTAAACTGGCAGGGGCACATGCCTCTTCCATGCTCAAACCCGCAGGTTCAAATATACACTCAAGCCTTTCTGCAAAGGGCATGTAACCGAATTTTGCGTAGAATTTTGGATCAAACGGCTGTAAAACGGTTGCTTGAAACCCCTGTTTGGCCATATAGCCAAATGCCCATTCAAAAACCCGCGTTATTACACCATGATTTCTGAATTCCGGAAGGGTCGCCACGCCGGCTACAAAGGCTACGGGCTTTTCAGCACCACCAATTTTAATCCTTTGTGGAATAATATGCATGCCGGCAATCATTTTTTCTTTCTCAAATGCGGCGGCAACCATTTTGGGTGATGTGCGCCGAGAAAAATAATAGTCTAAAAACGGCCCTTGGTCCTCGGGAAAACATATGCTCCACAGTATTTTTGCGCTTTCATATGATGTATCGTCGATCACTCTGATGTCCATCTTTGGTTACCGCCCATCTAGCATATTTGCCTTAAAAAATTCGGATTTACGGCCTTCCCGATAAGGTTAAGGCTGGTTTTGCAACGTATTTTTGTATGAGTTCAACCGGCCTGTAGGATAGCTTTGCCTTGCGAAGGCCCTCTATGCCCATATCCTCTTCCCGATTGATGTATTTCACGCCGCTCCACTCATGTTCCGCAAACTGCTGATTTATTACGCTGTATATGCCCTCAAAGCTTTCGTTTGCCTTCTCTATATGAATTACGGCCATATCTTCATTTATAAGCTGCCCAAGAGAAAAGGCGCGCAGTTTGCCGTCGATCCTTATGCCTCCGCCCTTGACGCCGAGGACGTCCATATTTGTTATTGCCGCTTTAATTGCATCGAGCTCACCCAGCATACCGGGAAGCAGTTTATCCTTCTCATGAAGCCAATCTGAGTATACTTCCAGGCAATCGTTGAGCATATCCGGGATGATGCGGACATACTCAAAACTGTATTCAGATTTAAACCTATTGATGTGGTTACGTTTACTGTGAAATTTTTTTCCTGAAAGTAGTATCAAGTCTTTTGATAGATATACATAATCAAAGTTATCACGGTCCTCCGTAAGCGTATGATCTGGACAGCAGGCGGCAAACTTTTTTACGAGCGGCCCGCTTATAGCTCTGTATGTTGGGGAATAGCCTGAATCATACATATACTCATCGGATAAACGCACCACATTGCCATAATCACGGCTTACGTCCAAAGTAAGCGGCGCTAACATAAAAGGCTCGTCGTTTCCGTATCTTAGCTTTATATAAAGCGCTGATTCATATTCGGCAACTTTAATTCTGCCGTTTGTACCCCAAATTAGAAGATTTGTAAATGTGTACTCCGATCCTGATAGCCTCCAACTGTTAAGATAGCGTTCCACGAGAGACTTCATCTGAAGATTAATAGGTTCAAAACGCATAAACCCTCCTTAGATAATTTCATCTTAATAATGATTTTAAATCATAAGGGACAAAACAGCAAATGCGATAAATGGCGGTTATTATCGGTCATCTAACCTGTAAGAATAATAAACACATTTATAATGCCGCATTTAAACCGTTTTTAAATAATAATATCCATCATGTAAAGGGGCAGCCTTTCATACACATTAACGAGGTGGTTTTATGGCGTCGACTACGTTTACAGACTTAAAGCATAAGGAAGTTATAAATATTTGCGATGGGGCAAGGCTAGGGACGATATGCGACCTGGAACTGGACGAGTGTACAGGCGTTATCAGCGCAATCGTAGTTCCAGGGCAGAGTAGAATGTGGGGATTGATTAAAAGCGACGAGGAGCTGGTTATCCCATACTGCAAGATAACCAAAATAGGAGAAGATGTTATATTGGTTGAAATACCAGTATAACCTCCTTGCTCTATAGTTAATGCGCTATATGGAGCGCTCAGATTTTTAGAATGCTATACTGTTACTACCGGAAAAATTAATATATTATAAAACAATGTTACTTTTTGACATAAACATAGATATATTAATGTAAGGCAAATGTGTAATACTTTTAAATGGTTTTGGTAGGCCCCCTATGGATGCCTGACTTGTTTTTCTCAAATACGACAGGAGGTAACAAATGAAAAAATTTAGGATTACAGCTGCCCTGGCAGCTATTTTAGCCCTATCCATGGTTTTCATGGCTTCCGCAGGCGCATTGGCTTTGAACCATGATCATGACCATGACGACAAGCATCAGCACGCGTACATTTTTCGTGGCACTGAAACGAGGGTGCTTTCATCCGATCAGACAAGCTGCGCTACTATTCAGGTAGCCTGTTATGTGTGCTGATGAGGCAGCATGATCGAGACTATTATCGACGGCACATACCGAAGTGGAGCGCATGAGTTTCAATACCGTACCAGCATACCGGGCGGCGGTGGTTTTGATCTGCCTGTAATTAACTGGGTATGTAAACACTGCGGCTACGTTACATATAACAAACCACCCCAACCCGGAGTAATCATGTAATTTGAAATAGTAACATTGCCTATACCCGAACAAGGCTCGCCTCCCTGAAGCGGGCCTTCAGACTTTCGGAAGGTTTTGGGATTGTCAGGGGACACAGCCCTTGACCTTAAATCCGATTCTGACTACATGCGTGTCAGAGCGGATGAAACCCATGAGATTTTCGTTCTTTGCGGGTTTTGCTGTCCGCAGACCTAAAGGGCGGGAGGCAATACACATAACCTCAAGAAAGCGGCGCAGCCGCTTTCTTGATACGCTGACGGCCCGCCTCCCTGAAGCGGGCCTTTATTTTTATTGTTTGTAAATGTAAGCAGATAGATATACAATGTTTATAAAAAGCGTATGGAGTGTTGGAATGAGATCGGCAAGTGAAGTAATTAACACGATACTTGAGTTTGCTCGCAATGATTATAGGATCAGAGTGGTAGGAATGGAGGGCTCGCGTACGAATAAGAATGCGCCCCAGGACGGATATCAGGACTATGACATATCCTTTTTAGTCACTGATATAGAGTCATTTAAAGAAAGCGACGATTGGCTTAATACCTTTGGCGAAAGGATTATAATGCAAAAGCCGGAGGCCATGGCTTTGTTCCCTCCGGAACTGGGCAGCTGGTTTTCGTACCTCATGATATTTAAAGACGGCGTTAAGTTGGATCTTACGCTTATTCCGTTTGATGAGCTGGAATTATATATAGGCGGAGACGGCCTTCTGGAGATACTTATGGATAAGGATGGATCATTGGGATTAACCGCCCCTTCAGACAGGGCGTATTGGATTCAAAGCCCTTCTTCAGCGTTTTTCGATGATTGCTGCAATGAATTCTGGTTTGCATCAACATATGTATCCAAAGGATTGTGCAGACGTGAGCTTTTGTATGCATCTCACCATATGGAAACAATAATAAGAGTACAGCTGCTTACAATGCTTTCATGGAGCATAGGCGTGGACAAAGGATTCGGCTTCAGCGTAGGCAAACACTTCAAATATATCGACAAGCATCTGTCAGCAGGGCAATGGAACCTCCTTATGAAAACCTACCATATGGACAGTATAGAACATTGCTGGCAGGCCCTTTTTGCCGCGCATGAATTGTTCAGAGATACTGCGCGCTATGTTGCAGATCGGTTTAACTATCCTTATCCGAACTATGATGAAAACGTTTCGCGCTACATTGCCCAGTTAAAAGCCGCATTGAACAGCCTGTAAATTGACTAGCATTTGGAGCGGCTTCGAATTTATCAGAGCGATAAATGTTACCATGCTGAACTGATTTGGCGCGTGAACGGCGTCCTTTGCGGTTGACTTTTGACACAAACTTCCCCTTAAAGAACTTTGTGCTTTTCATTAAGGGGAAGACGGTATAGGGTCATGTTCCTAGAGTCCCTCGCCTTTAAGGCTAAGCTGCATTGCCTGCTCGTAATCCTCGACATAGCGGGACAATTCACGTATATAGCTGCTCAGGGAAGACATCTTTACCATGCTGTTCAATCCAAGGAATTCGCTGTTTACCTGCAGGAGCTGCTTAAACATGCTCATGAGCTTAGCAAAGCGCTCTTTTTGTTTTGACAACTCCGCCGATTGCTTTGCAATCTGGTCTTTGAGCTGCGTGTTTTGTTCAGCCAGCTGGGCTAAACGAAGCCCGTCGCTGTTGTCAATAGCTTGCAGCCTTCTTGTAGCCTCAAGCCCTCTTTGGGCGTTCAGCGCCAATATGCCAAGGCTCTCAAAAAATGCGTTTACATCAAGCCCATCAATAGCTGAGAGCTCGTTTACAACGCTTGAAACAACATCCACGAGAGAATCGCTGGACTTGCGCGGCCTGCCGGCTTTTTTGCGTCCAATGGCTGAGTATGGGTCAAACACCGGAAGCCCCTCGCTGCTCATCTGATCCATAATTTCCTCTACAAGCTTCTTATTGGTTTTTATCACAGAGCGGTACTTGTTTTGATATCTAAGCATGGCCTTATTATCGCCGTTACCCATGGCCAGAGTACACGCGCGGACTGATATTCCTCTGGCCTGCGCCGACAGAACAGTTTTGACAAGTTCGCGGACCTCCTCGTTTGTAAACGGCACGAACGCGGTACAATGGCCGCATTGGCCTATCGTATCGTCATCTTTAATACGCGCATAGTAATAATTACGTATACTGTTTGGCTTGCGCCCCGTCTTTTGGGCTACAATGTCAAAGACCGCCTTCAAAGGCTTGCCCTCAGACCGTGCGCGTTCAACTTCGGTGAATAACGTTGCCTCTTCGTCATCTCTCCAGCCGTTACGGCTGCGCATCAGATATACATTCGCATGGTTTTCCATAGGTTATTCCCCCTTGCAATAAATATGTATGGAACTATTATTTCCCGCAGATGTAACAATATACCTATTTCCCTGATATAATTTGGGGGGAAACAAAGCCAAAGCCCATCTGTCCGGTGGCTTCGGTATGATATAAATAATTATGAATGTTATATGAGGATTATGTGTAACAAATAGATGCTTATATGCAATAAAACTAAATAAACTGCATTAATACGAAGCTTTGGTGCGAATGAACGTAAAAAGCTACAGAGTTATGTCTGAGAATATATATAGAAGTTCGAAATCAATGAATGTATTTGAGTGAGTACAGGCTTTTTAACAAGCGAAGTCCGTCAATCCTGTCACGAAATGTATAAGGGTTAAAAATTGTAAGATATTCTATTGTTATAACAGGCGGCATGATAAAATCAAGCCGCCTGTTGGCTTCAGTGCCGCCGGGTCCGTTATTTTTCAAGCATAAAAGGATAAACCACATCGGCCGAAGGAGCAAAATTCTCTTTTATGGTACGGGGGCTTACCCACCTGTAGAGGTTTAGAGCGCTGCCGGCCTTATCATTGGTTCCAGAGGCCCTGGCGCCGCCAAACGGCTGCTGCCCTACAACCGCACCTGTGGGTTTATCATTGATATAGAAATTTCCAGCGCAGTTCTGAAGCGCGCGTTCCATATCAACGATCGCCTCACGATCCTGCGCGAATATTGCGCCCGTAAGCGCGTATGGCGTCGCCTTATCGCAGATCGCAAGCGTATTATCAAGCTCCGCGTCATCATATACATAAACGGTGAGCACGGGTCCGAACAGCTCTACAGCCATTGTCGCAAAATCTGGCTTAAGCGCCCGTATGACCGTAGGCTCAATAAAGTAACCTTCGGTTCCGTCATAACCTCCGCATATCACCTCAGCGTCTGGAGACGAACTGGCTAAATCAATATATTTGGTGATAGACTCAAACGCTTTTTTGTCTATTACAGCACCCATAAAGTTGGTAAAGTCCCTTATATCGCCAGTTTTAAGCCTGGATATCTCATTTAGCATGCCCGAGCGGACTTCATCCCATAGTGAGGCGGGTATAAATGCCCTTGAGGCGGCCGAGCACTTCTGGCCCTGGTATTCAAACGCGCCGCGGACCATAGCGGCGACGAGAGCGTCCACTTTAGCGGTTTTATGCGCGAATATGAAATCCTTTCCTCCCGTTTCTCCAACAAGGCGGGGGTAGGATGCATAACGCTTTATATTCTGTCCGACAAGAGACCATACACCGGAAAATACATCCGTTGATCCCGTAAAGTGGAATCCCGCCATCATAGGATGGGTTAAAATATGTTCGCTTACCTCAGCTCCTCTGCTTGGCACGAAGTTTATAACGCCCTTGGGCAGTCCGGCCTCAATGAGGAGCTGCATTACATAATAATTTGACAATACAGCGGTTGAAGCGGGCTTCCAGATCACGGTGTTGCCCATAAGCGCGGGCGCAGTTGGGAGATTGCCCCCGATTGATGTGAAATTGAAAGGGGATATGGCTACTACAAAGCCGTCAAGGGGGCGGTATTCCAGCCGGTTCCATATGCCATGGGCATTTTCAGGCTGCTTTGAGTATATCTCCTGCGCGTAATATGTGTTGAACCGGAAAAAGTCGCACAGCTCGCAGGCGGAATCAATTTCGGCCTGAAAAACCGTCTTGCTTTGGCCAAGCATGGTAGCGGCGTTTATCTTCGCCCTATATGGCCCCGCCAGAAGGTCCGCGGCCTTAAGGAATATGGCAGCCCTATGCTCCCAGGGCATTTCGGACCAATCCTTTTTGGCGGATAGCGCCGATTCCACCGCCATACGAAGTTCTTTAGGAGTAGCGATACAGTATCTGGCCAAAACATGTTTGTGGTTGTGCGGCATGACAACTTCGCCGTAGGTGTCGGTATAGACCTCTTTTCCGCCTATTATCAAAGGTATGGTAACTATCCGCTCGGATTGATTATCAAGTTCGGCTTTGAGGGCCGAGCGCTCGGCAGTGCCGGGCGCATAGCTTAGAATTGGCTCATTGTATGGTCTTGGGATTGAAAAAATAGCGTTGTTCATTTATAGGATTCCTTTCTTAATATTACGTTAGCAGTCCAAATCGTACCGGCATTATCCTGGAGGCCAGCCAAGACGCCTTCCCCCCAGAAGGTGAAAATGAAGATGGCTTACCGTTTGACCGCCGTTTAAACCGGTGTTAACAACGATTCTGTAGCCGTCGTCCGCCAGGTTCAGCGAGTTTGCAAGGCTTTTCGCAACATCAAGCATATGCGCCATAACGCTGCTATCGCATTCGTTCATGCTCTCAATATGCCGCTTGGGTACGATGAGCACATGAACAGGGGCCTGAGGATCAATATCATAAAACGCGAATGCCTTGTCGTCCTCATACACCTTTTTTGAAGCGATATCGCCGTTAACTATTTTACAAAAGATGCAGCTTTCCATATATCCTCCTTACTTTAAATAATGTTCTTATCATTTTACCAGCGTATGCTCCGTTTAACCTGCTTCAGGCGATACTAAACGGTGCGGATGCGGCCATGCTTGAGTTCGCAGGCTTTAAACAGTCAAGGCGGATCGTCCAGCAGAACGGAACCAACGGAAGATACACGCGATCCGCTTTTAGGCGGCATTCTTCATGCATAGTCCGGTATGCCTTAATACTCTCAATGCCTTATGCGCATGCCGCCCAAAATTCGGGCATTCTTCATGAGTAGTCCGGCATGCCTTAATACAGAGGCTGACCTTTTGTCATATGGCGGCTGCGGCCAGGGCGGCTTCAAGCGCTTCCCGCGCTCCAGCGGTTCCTGTAACGTTCATATAAAAGATGTCGGAAAAGGCTTTAGCCGCTTTAAAAATTGCCGGCAGAGGATACCTTTTAGCAGCGTCAAAGGCCTTTCCAGTAGCATAAGCGCTTCCCCCAATACGCCTTATGGCGTCGCTGCGGTTTATGCCGCCTTCAATCATCAGTTTGGCCTGCAGCATGACTTTGTACCGGCTTTCAAGATACCTGGCAATCCCGAGGGGATCCTCTCCATCCTTTATTATCCTGTCAAGCGCCTTAAATCCATCTGCTGGATGGCCCGAACTAAAGTAGTCGGCCATATCGAATACCCTGTACTCTATGTTGGGGCTTACGCATGATTCAATGGCTTCAGCGGTTATAGGGTTTCCACGTCCAACATAGTCCGCCGCCTTCATAAGCTCGTTATTAATAACGGACAGATCGGTGCCGGCAAGGTTTATAAGGCGCTGAGATACATTGGGTTCTATAGATGAATTAAGCTCAGCGGCGGTTTTTTTTACCCATTTAAGCAAATCCTGGTTTGACAAGCCGGTGAACTCAACGCATCTGCCCATTGCTTCCAAATCAAGAACAAACTGGCCTGAAGAAGCGGATTTCTTTGACGAAGACGATTTTGCACGAGGTTTGGCGCCTCCGGTGTCGCATTTTCCCCTGATGAAGAATATAAGCAAAGTGGTAGATGGCATCTCCCCTATATATTCAATAATCCGCGCCGCCCCATCCCCATCGGGCAGACGTCTGCATACTACCAGCCTGCTGTCAGAAAAGAAGGGCATTGTCTCGCATAGGTCTATCAATGCTTCGACGTCAAACTCATGGATATCGGCAACGTTCATGCTGCGCGTTGAGGGCTCAAATCGGTCGATGATCTGCTTAAGCGCGGAATCCTTTACGTATTCTTCGCTGCCATGCAGGAGATACGCGCCTGTCAGAGTCCCCGTATTTATCAGCTTAAAAAAATCATTGTATTTCATATCAATATCTTTCCATTGTTTGTTTAAGTACGCCGCCAAAGTACTATAATTATGCCATAACGCAGGGATTACTGCAAGCATTGAGTGGTATGGCCAGGGGGATATTTGTATTGAAAATGGCTACGAATTGGTTTAAAGTATATCCATGTTGAAAAGTAATGAATATAAGAATAGCCCGATGCCGATGACAAAACAAGAGCTTAATATGAACGGTGTTGAACAGCCCGATTTCGTTCTTGTGAGCGGCGACGCCTATATTGACCATCCATCCTTTGGGACGGCCATAATAGGCCGCGTTTTGCAAAACAGCGGTTACTCGGTCGGGATTATAGCTCAGCCCGACTGGAATAGCAAGGATGGCTTTATGAAGCTGGGAAGGCCCAGGCTTGGTTTTTTGGTAACTGCCGGCAATCTTGATTCGATGGTAAATCACTATACCGCAGCGCTGAAAAGGCGGGGGAGCGACGCCTATTCGCCAGGCGGCAGAGCAGGGCTTAGGCCGGACAGGGCGACGATTGTATACTGTAACCGCATCAGGGAGGCATATAAGCGCGTTCCAATTATCATTGGGGGAATAGAAGCCAGTCTCAGGCGATTTGCCCATTATGATTATTGGGACGACTCGGTCCGCCACAGCGTGCTGCTCGATTCGGGTGCTGACCTGCTTGTATACAGCATGGGAGAGCGGCCCATCGTTGAGATTGCACACGCGCTGGACTCCGGTCTTTTAGCGGATCAAATCACGTATGTCAATGGGACGTGCTATATGGCCTCATCGCTTGAAAACGTTTACGATTACATAACAATACCGGATTTCAACGCGGTCAGTACGGACAAACAGGCCTATGCTGAGGCCTTCATTGCCCAGTACAGGGAGCAGGACCCGATACGTGGACGGAGACTGGTACAGGGCCAGGGCAAGGCATACCTTGTGGCAAACCCGCCCGCAAGGCCGCTTAGCGCGTCCGAACTGGACGCCGTATACGAGCTTCCCTATACAAGGGAGCCGCATCCTTTTTACAAAGAGCATATTCCAGCGCTGGACGAGGTAAGGTTTTCGATCACATCATGCAGGGGATGTTTTGGAGCCTGTTCGTTCTGTGCGCTTACAATGCATCAGGGACGCACGATACAGGCGCGCAGCCACGAATCGATTATTGCAGAGGCCGAGCGGATGACAAAGGCAGAGGGGTTCAAGGGGTATATACACGATGTGGGAGGGCCTACGGCAAATTTTCGCATACCGTCCTGTAAAAAGCAGTTAAAATCAGGCGTATGCGCCGATCGTCAATGCCTGGGAACAAATCCATGCAAAAACCTTGAGGTTTCCCACGATGATTACATAAATCTGCTCAAAAAGCTGCGCCAGCTACCTGGAATAAAGAAGGTGTTCATTCGTTCGGGACTTCGGTATGACTATATGATGTATGATAAGAGCGACGCATTTCTGCGCGAGGTGATAAAGCATCATGTCAGCGGACAGCTTAAGGTGGCGCCGGAGCATATAGACGACCGCGTTCTTGATTTGATGGGAAAGCCGTATGCCGATCTATATGAACGGTTTGTACAAAAATACAACAGGTTAAACAAAAATATGGGCTTAAAGCAATATATCGTACCTTATTTTATGTCTTCACACCCTGGAAGCGACCTTAACTCGGCTATTTGCTTAGCCCAATATCTTAAAAGGACAGGACAGCGGATAGAGCAGGTTCAGGATTTTTATCCAACGCCGGGGACCATATCAACAACGATGTATTACACTGGCCTTGATCCAAGAAATATGAAACCGGTGTTTGTCGAAAGGTCGCCAAGGGGAAAGGCAATGCAGCGTGCATTGATACAGTTTTTCATGCCCCGCTACCAGAATATGGCGAGAGAGGCCCTAAAGAAGGCCAGCAGGGAGGACCTGATAGGAAACGGCAGGGATGCGCTGGTGCCGCCCAAGAGGGGGAACGGGCCGGACGGCTCCCCAGCCGGAAAATCAAGGTCGCGCGGGCGCAAAAAGTGAGTATTTTCGTCAATAACAGCAGTATAAAAATGGGAGGTCTTAACGCGATGTGGAAGGAATTTACGGTATATACCTCAGGCGAAGGGCTTGACGCTGTGGCCGCAAAGCTGGATTCCATGGGTATAGGCCAGCTGGAGCTTTTTGAGGGCAGGAATAGAGTGGAGCAGTATTTGAATGACGCTTCCGCTTTTTGGGACTATGCCGACATCAATGAGATTGCGCCAGAGGATGAACCATATGTTCGCGCGTATATTGCGGATGAGCCGGAGAACAGGGGAGTTATAGAAGCAATCATATCGGAGATTGGAGGCATGAAGGCCTTTGACTTTGGGATCGACCTTGGACGGCTTGAGGTTATGGTGCGCGATGTTCGCGAGGAGGATTGGGCGAACAACTGGAAGGCCTACTATAAGCCAATAGAGATCGGCGAGCGTTTGTTGATATGCCCTTCATGGGAAGAAGCTCAGAAGACGGATCGCGTGGTTTTAAGGATTGATCCGGGTATGGCCTTTGGCACGGGCTCCCACCAGACCACGAGGTTGTGCCTGAAACTGATTGAAAAGTATGTGAAACATGGTATTTCGATGCTGGACGTCGGCTGTGGCAGCGGCATACTGTCCGTCGCGGCTTTGCTGCTTGGGGCTGGGTCGGCCGTAGCGGTGGACGTTGATCCTATAGCTAATACAATCGCGGCTGAGAATGCGGAGATAAATGGCGTCGGCGATACATATCGAGTGGTAATAGGCAACGTAATAGGGGATGAAGGGACAAGAGCCGCGATTGCGGGAGCCTATGATCTAATTGCCGCAAATATTGTGGCGTCGGTAGTAATCCCGCTTACGCCGATGATCCCCAGCATGCTTAAGGATACGGGCGTATATATATCGTCTGGAATTATCATCGACAGGCTTGAAGATGTAAAGCGTACGATCATCGAGAACGGTTTTGAAATAGTTGACCTATTGACCGAGGGCGACTGGACGGCGATTGCGTCGAGAAAGGCGCATGGATGAACCGCTTTTTTGTTAACAAAAACCTGATAGCGAATGGGACATTGTATATAGTTGGTGAAGACCTTCATCACATGGTTAAGGTCTTGCGGCTTAAAAGGGGCGACCCTGTCGAGCTGTGCGACGGCCTGGGGATGGAATATAAAGCAATCATCGAGGGTGTAACGTCCGAATCAGCGCTTTTAAGGATAACCCATTCGGAGGAAAGCGCCGCCGAGCCAACTTACCGTGTTACGCTGTTTCAATGCCTGCCAAAACAGGACAAAATGGAGCTTATTATACAAAAGTGCGTAGAATTGGGCGTATACGAGATAGTTCCAGCCCTGTCAAAAAGATGCATAGCCCGCACTAAGGATGAAAGTTCCGAGAGCAAGCGCATAGCACGCTATAACAGGATAGCGTATGAAGCGGCGAAGCAGTCAAAACGCGGCGTCGTTCCAAGGGTAAGCGAGTGTGTGAGCCTTACCGGATGCGATATATCCAAATTTGACCTTTCGGTCGTCGCATATGAGGAGGAAAGGGAAGTTACTCTAAAGGGCGTCCTTTCTAAGAATCAAGATGCGGGGAGCATTGCTGTCTTTATCGGCCCTGAGGGCGGATTCGAGTGGGATGAGATTCAACTGCTAAAGGGGATGGGCGCTGTTACAGTTACGCTCGGCAATAGGATATTAAGAACTGAAACCGCGGGCATGGCCGCATTGTCAATGATAGCGTATCATTTTAGCAGTTAGGGGAAGAGATACATGAAGATAGCGTTCCATACACTTGGATGCAAGGTAAATCAATACGACACGCAGGTTATGCTGGAGCTGCTTAAGAGCGCGGGCCATGAAATAGTGGACTATGGACAACCCGCCGACGTATGTATAATCAATACCTGTACCGTTACGCATATCGCTGACAAAAAGTCGCGCCAAGCCGTTTCACACGCGCGTGAAACCATGCCAGGGGCCAAGCTTGTGCTGACCGGATGTTATGCGCAAAGCGCTCCTGAGGCAGCGTCCAGAGTAGACGGCGTTGATCTGGTTGCAGGTATCAGCGACAGAAACAGGATAGCTGAGCTTGTGGAAACGCTGTTTGAGGGGAACCATGGTAAACGCGTTATTGTAAGCCCAACGGCCGCTGCTTTTGAAGAGTCCTCGGCCATACATGAGGGGAAGACGCGCGCCCATCTTAAAATACAGGAAGGCTGCGACAGGTATTGCTCATACTGCATAATCCCGTACGCCAGGGGAAGGATTAGAAGCCGTACGCTTGAAGGCGTTAGGCAGGAGCTACTCAAACTGGATGGCGAGGGCTTTAAAGAGGTGGTTTTAACAGGCATACACTTGATGTCATATGGACGCGACCTGGAAGGAAGCGTTGGCCTAATCGACGCGATTGACCAGGCATATGGGTTATCATCGATACGCAGGGTGAGGCTTGGTTCGCTCGAACCCCAGCTTTCAGATGAACAGTTCATTGACTCCCTTGCAAAGAGGCGGATTGTATGCAGACATTTTCATCTATCGCTTCAAAGCGGGAGCGACACCGTTTTAAAGCGTATGAACCGTAGATATACAACCAATGATTACATGAAATGTGTTGACCGTCTCAGGGAAGCAATCCCAGGGTGCGCCATAACTACCGACATAATAGTAGGATTCCCGGGGGAGACGGAAAAAGAATTTGAAGAAACGCTGCGCTTCGCAGAAAAGGCGCGCTTCTCTCGCATTCACGTATTCCCATATTCAAAAAGGGAGGGTACCGCCGCCGCGCGCATGCCGGACCAGATTCAAAGGGCCGTAAAAAGCAGGCGGGCAGCCCAACTTATTGAGCTTGGCGGCAGGATGGAATATGCTTTTTCTGAAAGTCTTATTGATACGTTTCAGGAAGTGCTTGTCGAAAGCTATGAAAGCGGTTATGCATACGGGTATACGGATACATATGTTAGAATAAAAACACAGTCTGTGAATGAGGACCTTCTGAATACTATAATAAAGGTTAAGGTGACAGGCAGGGGAGAGGGCGAACTCAGGGAGCAATAAACACAAAAAGCGGCGGGAATCC
>ULXL01005110.1_pt1 | contig 57575 bp, 53 predicted proteins | sample 1961241 | NCBI WGS metagenome assembly ULXL01 (sample SAMEA4835837, study PRJEB28245) | human gut metagenome | biome: gut microbiome; material: fecal sample | place: Denmark | collected 2008
GATTACGAATCAGCTGCTCTACCGACTGAGCCACACTAGCAACTCATTGCTTTTAGGATTATACCAAACAATGATAAAAAATGCAATTCATTTTTTCATATTGAACAATATTTTTTTCTTTTTTATTCAAAAATCACAGTATCATATGTTTGACTTTAATTTTTAGCGTGCTATAATAAGAATATGAAATATGTTTCATATTATTGAAATACGGAGAGAATAATAGCATGAATAAAATCGTTCAAAGTTATATCGCAAACGTAAAAAATCCCGAAAATACAAGACGTGGAAGATGGCAGTTGCGCGCTATGAACAACCGCTATTCGATGTTGGGCGTGTGGGGACTGTCGCACATCAATTTTGCAAGAAAGCGTCTAGTTCTCGACGTCGGTTGCGGTGGTGGAAAAAATCTCGAAAGAATTCTGAAACAATCAAAACAGATAAACGCGGTGGGCGTTGACATATCCCCTGCAAGCATTCAGGTTACGAAAAAGAAAAACTCGCGCGCCGTGAAAGACGGAAGATTGCAAGTCGTTCAGGGACAAGCCGAAAGTCTGCCTTTTGCGAGCAATCTTTTCGACCTTGTAACCGCATTCGAAACCGTGTATTTCTGGGACGTAGAAAAAGGGCTTGCGGAAGTTTATCGCACGCTCAAAAAAGGCGGTCAATTGCTTATCGTCAACGAGTCGCAATCTTCAAAAGGCATCGAAGAATACGAGCAATCGATTGGCTTCACCGTATACACAAAAGACGAACTTTGCAAAATCGTCAAGAAAGCGGGATTTAAGAATATCCGCTCGGACGTAGGAGAGAACGGCGGCTGGTTTGCAATCGTTTGCGAGAAATAATCGGTAATCTAACCCGTTGTTTTGACTTTTTTTTGGGACATAGACAAACAGACAACGATTTGCATATATCGACGAAAAATTTATAAAATTCCACGATTCACATCTTACGGTGACATAAAAAATGCGGACGTTTCGTCCGCATTTTTTGTTATACGTATTGCGTTTTGTCTTCACTTAAAATTGCAAAAAACAAAATCGATTTAGCTTTCCGTTTTGCCACGTTGTTCAGAAAATCTGGACGTTGTCTTCAACGTCAACGGCATCGGAAAACTGCGAATCGTACAATTTCTTATACGTTCCGCCAAGTGCGATAAGATCGTTGTGACTGCCCTGCTCCACTATTTTGCCGCCGTTTATCACGACGATTTCGTCAGCACTACGCACCGTAGACAACCTGTGCGCCACGACGAGCGTTGTACGTCCCTGACAGAGTTTGAACAACGCTTTCTGAATTATCGCTTCGGTGGTGTTGTCGAGCGCACTCGTGGCTTCGTCGAGAATGAGTATAGCGGGGTTTTTCAAAAACACGCGCGCAATGGACAGTCTCTGTTTCTGACCGCCCGAGAGTTTCACTCCGCGTTCGCCTATTTGCGTGTCGTATCCGTCGGGTAGACTTGAAATATATTCATGAATATCCGCCTGTTTTGCGGCTTCTATTATCTCTTCGTCCGTTGCTCCGATTTTGCCATACGCAATATTTTCCTTAAAAGTGCCCGTAAACAGGAACACATCCTGCTGAACGATGCCGACGTTTTTTCTCAACGAATCGTTGCTTATCTCGCTTATCGGCTCGCCGTCGATATAAATCATGCCTTTGTCAAGCGGATAAAACTTTGGTATAAGGTGACAAAGCGTTGTCTTTCCGCCGCCGCTTGCCCCAACGAATGCGTACATTTTTCCACTCGGTATGCGAAGATTTATGTCGTCGAGAACGTCTTGTTGCTCGCTATAACCGAAAGACACGTTTTCAAAAACGATGTCGCCGTCAAGTCTGTCAACGTCGTGCGCAGTGGGACTCTCCTGCTCCGTCGGCGTGTCAATAATATCGACGTAGCGGCGAAATCCGGCAATGCCGTCCTGCAACTGTTCGAAGAACGCAATAAGCGTCTGCACGGGCGATATGAATAGGTTGATTGAAAGCATAAACGCAACCAAATCGACGTAGTCGAAGTTCTCTTTGTCGTATATACAGAACAACGCGCCTGCAAGAAGCACTATGACGTTGTATATCTCCGTGACAAGACTCATGCTCGCCGAGAACGTGCCCATTGCCTTATACGCCGCAGAACGCGCCTTGACGTAACCTTTGTTGTTTTTCTCGAAACGTTCCTGCTCGTAATCGGCATTGACGTACGCCTTTGTCACTCGTATGCCTGCAATACTGTTTTCAAGCGTGGCGTTGATGTTGCCTATCTCTTCCTTGCTCTTGCGGAAAGCCTTTGTCATGCTCTTTCTGCACACAAACGCTATAATGAACAAAATAGGCAAAAAAGCAAACACTATGAGCGAAAGTTTCCAACTTATAGTGCAAAGATACGCAAACGCGCCGATTGTGATGAACGACGTGATAAACAGATTTTCGGGACCGTGGTGCGCAAGTTCCGCAATGTCGAAAATATCATTGGTCATGCGCGTCATGAGTTGCCCCGTTTCGTTGTCGTCATAGAAAGAATACGGCAGTTTTTCAAGGTGAGCGAAAAGGTCGCTTCTCATTTTTGCCTGTATCTTCACCCCCATGACATGCCCGTAATAGTTGATGAAATACTTCATCGCCGCACGCAAGCCGTATATACCCAGCAATATCGCCGCAAGAATAAGCACTTCGTTTATAAGTCCGTTGGGTATGCTTTGGCGCAGAATACGCTGTGAAACCATTGGATATAAAAGTCCGCTCACCGCAAATGTGAACGAACAAAGCATATCGAATGCAAAAGTGAGTTTGTGCGGTTTGTAATACGCAACGAATCTCGAAAGTAGTTTTCGTTTTTTCTCTTTAGCCATTATTGTTTTTATTTCTCAATTTGTTCAGTACGTCTTCGAAATATCTCGGCAATTCGCACTCGAATTTCATCACTTCGTGCGTATGCGGATGTTCCAGAATAAGTTCTTTTGCATGCAGGAGTTGTCCGTTGTGGTAAAGAGCGGTCGAGCCGCCGTAAACTTCGTCTCCGACGATGGGATGATGCAGACTTTGCGCGTGCACTCTTATCTGATGCGTACGCCCCGTTTCCAGTTCAAAACGCACGAGAGTGTATTTGCCGAACCGTTCAAGCACCCTGTAGTGCGTGACCGCCCTTCTCCCCGTCTCGTCAATCGCCATTTTCTTGCGGTCTTTTCTGCTTCTTGCGATAGGCTTGTCAACAGTGCCTTCGTCATCCTTGAAGTTGCCGTCGCAAAGCCCGTAATATATTCGGCGCGCGGTCTTTTTCTCAATCTGACTTGCAAGGCTCTTGTGCGCTTCGTCGTTTTTTGCCACGACGATAAGCCCCGACGTGTCTTTGTCAAGCCTGTGCACGATACCGGGACGTATCACGCCGTTTATTCCGCTAAGGCTGTCAAGATTGTACAAAAGTGCGTTGACAAGCGTGTCGTTTTTCTTATACGAACTTGCCTGATGCACCACCATGCCCTGCGGTTTGTTGATGACCGCCATGTATTCGTCCTGGTACACTATGTCGAGCGGAATATTCTCCGCCTTGACTTCAAGCACTTCGGGAGCAGGCAATTCAAACTCGACGACGTCGCCTTTTTTGAGTTCGTATCCGCTTTTTTTGCGGTTTACGCCGTTGACGAAAGCACCGTCTTTTTCAATGACGGTTTTTGCGTTTGAACGCGATATAGCCCACTTTTCCGCTATAAACGTGTCAAGTCTTATTTTTTCGCTGTCGACTTCGTATGCCATACAATTCAAGCAAAAACGCGCCGCCTTGTGAAAAACGACGCGAATTTTTCAGGTTTTAATATTATTTTTCTTCAACGGACGAGTCGTCTTTTCCGTTCACTTCCGTATCCGCAACGTTATCTTTTCCTGCTTCGTCCGAACGTTTTTCTTCGGGCTTATTCTCATCTTTCGATTCTTCAAACGTGAAGTCTCCGCCTGCTTTGAGCATGGGATTGAGATTCTTCGGTGAGTCTAGCGGGTCTACGAGATTTTCATCCGTGCCGACTTTTGCTTGTTGCTTTTCAAACTCTTTTTGATTCTTCTTGCCTTCTTTTACGAGCATGACGATAAGCACCACTATGAGCATAAATGCGCCGACTGTGACGAACGAGTCCGCGATGTTGAATACGGGGAATTGCTCCCAGAACGCAAATTGCAGAAAATCTCGTACGTAACCGAGTGCAATGCGGTCTACAATGTTGCCTATGCCGCCGCCCACCACGAAAACGAGCGATATGCGAAGCCATTCCGTCTCTTTGAGGGCAAAAAACAGATATATCGCAATCGCAATCACGAGAATGAACGTGATGACGGTGAGCGCAACCGTCTTGCCTTGGAATATGCCGAATCCGGCACCCCTGTTTTCAACCATAACGAGATTGATGAGACCGGGGATAAAACCGTCCTTTACTCCCTGAGTATTGAGATAATCCCACGCCGCTTGTTTTGTGAGTAAATCTGCAACGAGAATAATCGCAACGACGGCAAGTTCCACGAGCATAATCCACCAACGCTTCTTTGCCACGACCACCCAGTCTTTCATATAAGCGGAAACTTTCTGTTTGAAATCTTTGTTGTCTTCGTTCATACGGTCTCCTTAGCCGCGTATTTGCGGCGGAACGGTTATGGTCACGCCGGCGGGTGCGAACAGAAAAATATTTCTCGTGATTTGTTGTATGCTTCCGCCGAGCGCGTAAATTGCGCCGCTCATAAAATCGAGTATGCGATACACCGATTGCTGATTGAGCGTAGAAAAGTCAACGATGACTTGCTCTCTCATGCGCAAATGGTCAATGAGCAACTGCACGTCCTGATAGGTGCGCGGAGCATAAATCACCACTCCGCCTGCGCCGCTAGCCTGCGGTTGAGTATAACTGGGCACTTGCCCCTGCGGTGCTTGCATTTGCTCTCTCGAGAACACTCTGTTGTATCCCCTTTGAGCGTTGCGGTCTTGTCCGCCTTGATCGTTTCGATAAAATCTTTCGTCCATAAACAGCCTTGTGTGTTATATAGTTTCGTTTTTTTGTTTTTTATTGTTGCGGATACACTCTTTCGCCGAACAACATTCTGCCGAGCCTAATCATATTCGAGCCGTGCGCAAGTGCGATTTGATAGTCCGCGCTCATTCCGCAAGACAGATACTCGATGTCAACATTGTCTTGCTTGATGAGTTTCGCTTGCTCGAAGATGCCACGCAGTTTGTCGCAAAGCGCACCGAGTTGTTGCTCGTCTTTGTCAAGATTGGGCAACACCGTCATCACGCCTTTTATGCGGATATGCGGATAAACTTTCATACTTTGTATGAACGCAAGCGCGTTTTCCGGTGAAACGCCGCCTTTGGATATTTCCGCGCCCATGTTGATCTCGACGAGACAATCCATGATTTTGCCATGTTTTGCCGCCTGCTTTTCTATCTCTTTTGCAAGGTCGTCACGATCAAGAGAATGTATGAGTTCCACCTTGTCGACTATGTACTTGACCTTGTTGGTCTGCAATCTGCCGATAAAATGCCAACGATAGCGCGAGTCGTATTTTTCGAGAAGTTCCTGCACTCTGTTTTCACCCAACACGAAATCGGGCGCAATGGTCATAAACTCGTCCACGACTTCTTTCGACTGCGTTTTGCTTGCCGCTATGAGTGTGACTTCTCTGCCGCAATTTTTCACGTCGTCACGCACTTTTTGCAAATTTCGAGTTAGTATCATATTCAAAGTCAATCCGCTTTCTGAACGATAAAGTCGCCCTTTACGTCGTCGAAAACGAGCATCTTTTTCTCTCCGTTTTGCTCGAACGTCACTTTTATGATTTCGGGCGCAATGTTTTCGGCAGAAATGATTTTGCCGTCAAACTTCTTGTATGCGTCAAGCAAAATCTCCATTTTTTCGCTGTCGTACTCGCCGATGTCGTCGCTTACGAACAACACGTCTCCAAACATGTGGTTCACCGTCGCAAGCAAGCGTTTTTGTTGCATCGTGTAGCCTGCCTTTTTCATGCCGCCGTCACGCAAGAAGAACACGTCGGGATCGTTTGCCCAAATCCTGCCGTTGAGATGACGACGATACACACTGTTGACCATCGCCATTTTTGCGGAAATTATCTCCTGATTCGTTACTTTCACGTAGAATTTCTCTTTGAAAGTGTTTTCAACGTCGCAACTTATTCTGCACGCGTCAACCACGCCGAACGCAGGCGCAAGCGGAACTCCGCAACCGAGAATAATCTTGTCTTTGCAACATTCTCTCAAAAAGTCCATTGCTTCGCACATAAGTTGACCGCGCGTTTTGTTGTTTCTTGGCTGAATTGCCGCAGCATACAGGAAGTCGAGTTTGACCATATCGAAGCCCCATTCGTCAAAAACTCTGTCGAAAAACGCTTTGATATATGTTCTAACTTCTTCTTTTTCAAAATCGAGCGCGTAAAATCCGCCCCACGCTATGCCGCTTATCACTTTTCTGCCGTGCTTGTCTCGGATAAGCCAGTCCGAATGTTCTTTTATGACGTTTGCGTCGAATTGCGCCGCAAACGGAGCGTACCAAAGCCCCGCTTTTAGACCTTGCGAATGAATTTTGTCCACGATAGGTTTAAGCCCGTTCGGAAACTTCGTCTCGTCTATCGTCCAGTCGCCGACTTTCGTCTCGTATCCGTCGTCGATTTGGAAAATGTTTGCGGCGTCTCCCGCTCTTTTCAAGCCTTGAAGGTCTCGCAAAATAATCTCTTCGTTGATGTTCTGATAATAGTTATACCAGGACGTGTAACCTGCAAGATGCTCCACTCTGCCCGTGTTTTTCTTCGGATAAAGCGCAAAATACTCGTCGAAAGCCTTGTCGTAAGTCCCTTGCACCCTAACGATGTCAAACAATTGATATTCGCTTGCAATCGTCAACCCCTCGACGTCTTTCTTTGCGACGAACACGTTCTCTTTCATATCCGCATAAAACACCGTGTATCCCGTGCGCTCGTTGAGCGAACCGACAAGTTCCACCTTTTCGTCGATACGGAAATAGCAGTACGAAAAGCCGTGATACAAATCTTTGCCGTATTCGCAAAAAGAATAATCTCCGCTCGCTCCCGAAAACGTGCGCGCTATCGGAAGATTCGAAAGCGTACGTAAACCGTATTGAACGTCGCCTTTTTTATACTCTCTCGAACTCGTCCACGACTGAAAACCGTTTGCAAAAAAGCGTTCTTTGTTCTCGTAATAGTGGTCGTAAATGAGTTCTGCAAGCGTAATGTGCAACTCTTCGTGCGGATAAACGACGATTTTCACCGCATTTTCTCCGCCGTCGTCTTTGATGTCGAATTTGTCCGCTGAATATCCGTCTTTCACCTGCGAATATTCCACAGATTCTTCGGCGTATTTTCCGCCGACGACGTATCCGATTTTAAGGGTGTAGTCTTTCAAGTTCATATTGTTCCCCCGATATTAACTTATAAGATAATTTATTATAACAAACTTTCGCGCGAATGTAAAGATGACTTTTGCAAAATATGTGGAGACAGTAAAAATTAATAATTAATAATGAATAATGAATAATTTTGGCACGGGACACCCACACCCGAAACGAAAACATATTCGGAGCGAACTTATAAACGGTATGTGCAACTTCGAAGACGGAACACGAGCCGCAAGGCGGCGAGCAAAATAAGCGCCGAGCAAGACGGTTGTACAAGTGAGCAAGTGCGTGTTGTTCTTTACACTTGCGAACGAGTGGCATAACAAGGGGACGATACTTGTCTATGCGAGTGCCGACTGTCTTCCCCGCGAGCGACGGGCAGTTTTGTAGAGAAAGCACTCTGTTCGAGTGGTGGAAGAAATACCGGCGCGGTCCGGAAAGATAGGGCAATTCTATTTGGGGTATAAAACGCAAAACTTTTGTAGAGCCGTGAACTTATTAAAACTTATACGCGCACTTTGCATATTCGTAACGCACATAATATATTTTGTACATTACCGTGAGCGCGATATTGAGATGAAGAACAAGGAAACACTCATCCGAAACAAAACCCAACGTACAAGCAGTACGTGATTTTGGAGCGGATGGGTGTTGACGATGTTATTCGCTCAATAGCGCGCTCACGGAGACTTCATACGCAACCCGCTCTTCCACATCTCCGCTTTCGAGTTGTTTTTGATATATACGAGACTGGATTCTGCCGTTCAGACGGATTTTGTCTCCGACAGAAAAAGTGGAAGCAAATCGTGCGTTTCTGCCCCATGCGATTGCGGGAATGTAGTCGGATTTGTTGTAGGCACGGTTGACGGCAATGAGCAAGTCGCAAATTTCGCGTTTGAAAGGCGTCGTGCGATACACGGGCGGTTTGCAAACGAAACCTTCGATTTCTATTGCGTTGGGGACTTGTTCGTCATATTCGCAAAGTTCTCTAACAAAGACTTTTAGAACAAGTTTACTATGATTTTCTATTATCTTATTATAACTGCGAAATTGCCCGATTAAACCAATTAGATTGCCGATTTCAAAACGATTTTCGCCGATGATACGTTCGCTTATCGTGACAGGAACGATGTCTTCCTGTCCCGAAAGCCGCTTGACCGACACGGTGAAATCGTAGAATTTTTCGTCCATAATCTCGTGCGAAAATTCAAGTTCGCTTGCGATTTTACCGCTAAGGTACACTTTGTTGTTTTGCATTTGTTCATAACTCATGATTTTTCTCCTTTATTTATGCGTTTTTACGCTGTACGCCGTTGTTGTCGACGGTGTAGTTTTCCGTTGCGACGAGTTCTGAAAGCGTGACGAAACGGAACCCTTTTGCTCTCAATCCCGTCAAAATCATCGGTAAAACGTCAAGAACGTGGTCACTGTTGTTGTGGAAAAGCACTATATCTCCGCTTTTTGCCTTTGGCACTACCCTTTCGTATATTTGTTTTGCACTGAGTCCCTTCCAGTCGAGCGAGTCGATTGACCACTGCACGCCCACCATATTCAAAGATTCGAGCGACGTCATAAGTTTGTTGTCGTAATCTCCGAACGGAGCGCGGAAGTATACGGGAGTTTTGCCCGTCAACTCTTTCACTCTGTCGTTGACGTATTCGATTTCGTTCTTTATCTCGTCTTCGCTGAGTTTAGGCATATTAAGGTGATTGCGCGAATGGTTGCCGATGTCAAATCCGGCATCTGCAATCGCTTTGGTTTCTTTCTCGAATTTGTCAATCCAGAATCCCACGAGAAAGAACGTGCCTTTTGCGTCGTTTTGCGCCATAACGTCAAGAATTCCCTGTGTTTTGTCGGCACCCCACGCCGCATCGAATGTAAGCGCGATGACTTTGTCTTCGGTCAACACCGAATAGACGGGAATTTTTCGCGTTGATTTTCCGAAATACACGCATGCACTGTCGGTCACTGCCACGCTTGACAAAAGTATCACTGCGACAAGAGCAATCGACACAATGCCGATCAAAGTCGCTTTTTTAACGGTTATAAACACCTTGCACCCCGATTATATTCTTCGTGCGGACGAAAAATTTTGCTTATCCTGTCGTCAATCGTCGAAGTTTCGGCAATTTTGCGATAAACAAGCAAGCCGCACGCGCTTATGACAAAACATATTTTTCAAAGCAACGATTTATGCTAAAAGCAAACAATTGACTTATAAATTTTGCGATAGTATAATGAACGTATGAAAAGAATTGCCACACAAAAAAACGGATTTTGGAAAAGAGTCGCAATCAACGTGCCGTTCGTGCTGATGATTGCGTTGATGATTGCCCTGTTCGGCGGTGGTTTGCTATTGATTTTCTATTCAATAGCGTCTCTTTTCGCGTTCAAAAGTTCTATGATATTCCTTATTCTCGCAGGCGCGGGGCTTATAGCAATCGGCGCGGGATTGGGACTTATCGTCGCTTATAAGAAATATTTTGAGTTCTACAACAAAAAAATGGGATGGGAATATCCCGACGCTCCAAAAAAAGAAGACAAATCAATCGTGGACGGCAAAAAAACGTTCAAAGATTACGTCACACTCCCCAACGTCGCGCTCGTCGTGCTTGCGCTCGGTGCATTGTTTACGATTATCTCTGCGGCTTTGGGTTGCATAAACAGAGATAAGTGGGTTGACGACACCAAAACGTTTATGGAAAGCAACGGCTATTATTCAAACGTGGAACACCGCACGCACAAAGATACGATTCTCGAAACGGGCACTTCGGACAGAATAAACAGAATAGAGATAAACTTCATCGAAAAACAAGCCGTCATCATCTACACCACGGACACAGACAAACTCGGCTCGGTGTATTACGACTACTACGTGAAGTTTTCAAATCAACTCTCGTTCACACGATCGAAGGACGGCACCGTTACGATAACAGAATCCGCACCGCCCGTCATCGAAGAGACTGCGCTCAAAAAGTTGTTCTTCTTCATTTTCAAAGACTTCAACGTGGAAAAGCAAGTTCTTATCTATCTTCCCGAAGACACCAAAGAAGATATGCCAAACTACATCGAAATCGTCGGTGAAAAAATCATATACGCCGTCACCGAAACACCCCAAACGAGTGAAAGTCAGAATTGAAACAAACAAAAGCGATAAGTTGCGTTCAAAGCCTTGCGCGACGATATCGTAAAAGAACGAAGGAAAAACCGCACGCGTTTGCGTGCGGTTTTTATATAGAAAGAGTTCACTTTATCATTCGTACAATTTGTTATTTTTAGGTATTCTAATCATTTGATTTTTACTTTTTCATTTTCTTTCCGCCCGAAAAATTCGCAAGGATTCCCGTTGTAAAACATGTTTTCACTCCCCTTGTTCTTCGCAAAATAGCCTGCTCGACAAGACGGGATATGAGCGATGAGAACGGCATATCGAAAAGATAAAACGCCATAGAGCCGGGGATTGTGTTTATCTCGTTGATATATACCTTTTTGCGATTTTCGTCTACGAGATAATCAACACGCACGACACCGAACAACCCCATTTCTTTATACACACGCTCCGTGTTTGCTTTTACGATGAGTTCCAAAGAACCTATATCGGCAGGCATAATTCTCTCGCTTCTCGACATTTTGCCCCCACCTACGTATTTATCGTCAAAAGTCAAAAAATCGCTATCCGAACAAGGTCTTTCTGTGTTTGAAACGACGATTTTGCCGTTTTCTTCAAATGCGGCGCAGTTGACTTCCTTGAAATCGACGAGTTTCTTCTCTGCAATGACTTTGTCGTCGAAACTGAACGCGACGTCAAGCGCATACGCAAGGCTTTCGTCATCGGTTGCAACCGCTATGCCTATGCTGCTGCCGCCCGTGGACGGTTTGACTATTATCGGATAATCGAGAACGGCTTTCAACCGATCCACAGTGCCCTGTCCGTCTTTTTCATAATCCGATTTAAGAACGGTTTCATAAGGCAATACGTTTAGCATAAGTCCGTCAAAGATCTTTTTCGAGAAAGCCTTGTCCATACAACAAGCACTTGCGCAAACGTCACACGACGTATAAGCAATGCCGTTATATTCCAAAAGTCCTTGCAAAATGCCGTTTTCGCCTTCACCGCCGTGACAACACAAGAACGCAACGTCGGGTTTGAAAAACTTGACGAGTTTGTTTCGTTTCAGTTTGAAAAACTCACCTTTGATGAGATACGCCTTTTCGTGTGCAAGCGGATTGAACGACACGAATTTTTCTACGTCGTCAACGTCTCCGACGTAAAAGTTTCCGTCATCCATATATATAGGTTCAACCTTAAATTCGCTTCTGTCAAAGTTTGAAAGCACCTGCATAGCGGTGATAATCGATATCTCTTTTTCAAGCGAACGACCGCCGAAAATCAAAGCAATTCTTCTTTGCATATTCTCTCCCTTTTGTCGTATTGACAATATATGATTCTTTATTCGAGTATTGTTACACTCTCGTGTCAGACAAAAATTATTGTATAAAATCTGTCGCATTTACTCATAACTTCAAACTTCCGACCACGGATTTTCGATTCAAACATCGCAAAATTTTATTTTACATTTGTTTGATTAAATGTAAGAAGTTTTACAGAAAAGTGCATTTTTTAGAATAGTCAATTATGAAAATATGCGTTTTATAGAGTAGTCTTGCGGTTTTACACTACACTTTGTCGTCAAATATATCAGGCAGGTCATTAAGTATCAAAAGCGTATCTCCCACTTTGAGAGTGTTTGAAAAATCGTTTTCACAATCTTTAAGCGACTCGTAAACGTATATCTCTCCGCCGAAGTCGCATCGTTTCAACGCGCGATTAAGCGGAAGACTTCTCTTCTTCCCCACAAGCAAAACGACGTCTGCAATCGACGAAATATATTCGCCCAGCTTCTCGTTTTCCTGTTCTTCGTTTTTGCCGAGTTCGACAAGTCCGGGAGTCATAACCACTTTTCTCGTATCGAACATGGCGAGCGTATCGAGCGCAAGTCTTGCTCCGTCCGGATTTGAATTGAAACTGTCGTCGATTATCGTAATGCCGTTTCCTTTCACAAGTTGTTGTCTGTGCGGCACTGCTTGCAAAGATTGTATGCCGTTTTGAATATAAGGGATTTCAACGCCGAGTTTCACCGCCACCCCGACTGCAAGCATTACGTTTTCGACGTTGTGAATTCCAAGCAAATTCGTGTGCGCGCAAAAAACGTCGTCTCCTATCTCAACGTCAAAATCGCTTCCGTCCTTGCCAACGGATATATTGACCGCCCTTACGTCACATTCGTTGTCAAAGCCTGCATATATGACTTCGGGTATCGGATTTTGCGAAATCAACTTCGGCTCGGTCACGCTTCTCAATTTTCCGTTTATCACGCACGTTCCGTCACCCACTTCGAGAATGCGACATTTTTCACGCTTGATATTATCGAAAGTTTTGAAAGTTTCAAGATGCTGTTCGTTTATTCCCGTCAATACGGCAATTTGCGGTTTTACGATTTGCATAAGACGTTTAACGTCTCCCTTTCGCCTTGCTCCGAATTCCGCAATGAAAACTTCGTGCGTCGGATCAAGAGAATTGACCGTCTTCGAAATTCCCATAGGCGTGTTGTAACTCTCGGGCGTTGTCAGAACGTTGTATTTTTGCGAAAGTATGGTTGCGATATAGTTTTTCACCGATGTTTTTCCATAACTGCCGGTAATTGCGATTTTTATCAAATCGGGACGATTTTTCAGTCTCCTTGCGGTTCGCATTTCAAATCGGCGATTGTTCAACTTTTCAAAAACGTTGATTATCGACGCTAGAATTATGAACATCAGAGGAAAAAACAGCACGAATCCGAAAAATACGAGATACCGAAGATAAGAGTCGGCAAGTTTAGCATTTACAAGCGCAAGCGCACACGTTCCTGCGGCACATGCGCCTACCGACACGAAAATCAGACATCTCACGGCACGCTTTGTATATTTAAGCGGTTTTTTACGGTCGGGCAAATCTTCCATAAAATACAACGCGATTTCCGTCACAAAGAAAAACAGCGCAATCAAAAAGCCCCAGAACGCTTTTGCCTGAAAGAAATAAAATCCAAGCCACACCGAAAAGAACACCGCAACGCTGATGACGTCGATAAGATACACCGTGCGAAGCCTTCTATTGCCGAATATCTCGCTTATACGATAGTTGTCGTTTTGTATGGCGTACAGATACGGTCTTGCCATGAAAAAGCCCGTAAGCAACAAAAGCAGTATGTAAAACCAGTCACCGCGCTGAAGCGTCATAATTTCTCCTTATTCGCTCATATATACGCAAAATGTGGCCAGATTGTGCAACACTCGTCTCGTCGTGCAACAAAAAAACCACTATTTAGCGGACTTTTCGGACAATATTATGTTTCATGAAACATACAAAAAATTCGGGTGAAAGGATTTTGAGCAAAAAATCATTTTCAACGCAATTCAAATCATTCCTTCAAAAACGCTTTCAATATTGCGTCAAACGTATATGCGTCTTCGAGATAAGAAAAATGACCGCCGTGCAAAACAAATCCATGTGAGTTTTTTATATGCGTTTTCAAATGCTCGTACATATAAAGCGGCGTTTGATTGTCTTTATCTCCCCAAAATATTGCAGTCTCGCAATCAATGTATTTTAGAATCGGGCGTTCGTCGCAATTTACGACTTTGACGAACGTTTTTTTCATATTTTCACTTAGCGACCTATAATCTGTCGAGCCTTTAAGACCGCCTTTCCCGAGTTTTTTCAGAATTTTGTGAACTGCGACTTTCACGTAATATGACGGTTTGCGTCTCGGTTTTACGCCCGCGCTGTCCACAAGAACGAGTTTTTCCACCCGCTGTTTATGAAAAGCAGCGATGTAAATCGCAACTCTTCCGCCGAAAGAATGCCCCACAAGCGTCGCCTTCTTTATGCCGAGATAATCGAGCAAACACAAGGTTTCTTTTGCATAATCTTCTACGTCGTACGCCACACTCGGCTCGTCGGAATTTCCGAAACCTGCAAAATCAATCGACGTAACGCGAAATTTTGCGCTTAGCAAATTCATTTCTCGGGCAAAAGCGTCGCAGTTTGCACCCCAGCCGTGCATAAACACAACATTTTCGCCGCGCCCGAAACTCTTGTACGCAATGCGCCTGCCGTCGATAAAAAAATAACGCTTGCTTTTGTCGCATGCGTCATTCGTAGTCGGAATATTCCGTGTTTCTTTGTCGTCTTGTCGGGTGTAGAAGTCGTCTGTTTCAGTCACGATTACCCCTTGTTTTCGTTTATAACGTTTTTGCCGTCTATATTTGAAACTTATATATGCGTTCGTCTCGATATAAGAGATTTCGGTCTCTTACAAGGAAAGCCACATTATCAGTGCGTCGTATTGATTGTTGTAATATCTCGGTCTCACACCTTCGACCGTAAAGCCGAAACTCTTATACAGCGCGATTGCAGGCGCGTTGCCGTCCTTGACTTCGAGCGTCATATATTTTATGCCGAGAAGCCTTGCGCGAGAGATGAGTTCCGCCATCAAAAGCGTGCCTATTCCATTGCTGCGATTGCCTGCTTTTACGGCTATATTCGTGATATGCGCTTCGTCAAGCACTTTGTGAAAACCGCCGTAGCACACCACTTCGTCGCCGCGAGTTCCCACGAGATAGTAGGCATTTTCGTCTTCAACTTCGGGAATGAACATACGCTCGCTCCACGGTTGGTCAAACGCTTCGCGTTCGATTTCCGCCATTTGTCTCAGATGTTCGTATCGAAGCGGCTCAAACTTCATCTTTTTCTCTCTCCGCTTGCGATTTTCTCATATAGAACGGCTCGAACACACTCACAAATTCTTTGTCGTTTGCCTTTTGAATTGCCACTTTCGCAAGTGCTTCGTCAACGCTTGCAAGCGGTTTAAAATCGATTTTTTCAGCATCTAAACAATCGTTTTGCCCGTTTTCGACAAAAGATTGCTTCACGACTTTGCCGTTTTTGCACTCTGCAAGATACAAGTTGCCATGTCCTGCGTCGACGCCTGCGATACAATCTCGTCTATTGTATGCAATGAGTTCAAATGCCGTGATTGCGATGCGTTTTGCACCGGTTGCAAATGCAAGAGCTGTCATTGCAGATACACCTATGCGAATACCCGTAAACGAACCGGGTCCCACAACGACTCCTATAACGTCAATATCGTTTATGTCGACTTCGTGTTCGTCGAGCATTGCTTTTACGCTCGGCATCAAAGTTGCGCTGTGGCCGCTTTTGCCGATTTCTTTAGTATAGGAAAACATCTCTCCGTTTTTGACGAGCGCAATGCTGAGTCCCGTTGAAGTTGTGTCAATCGCAAGAATGTCCATAATCTGCCTTTGTTTATATGTTTATATTTTCCTTTCAGCCGTTGTTTTCGCCGTCAGCGGCACTTTCGTTTTCTGCTTTTTCGCCTTTTACGTCGTCAGATTTCTTTTCATCAGCTTCGACTGTTTCAGCATCAACGTTAGAAATCGTTTTGCCGTTTTCGTCTTGTTGAAGGACAATATCGTATTCTCTTTTAGTTTCGCCGAGTGTTTTTACGGATATTTTTATAACTTTGCCGTCGAAATGCTCGAATTTGTTCCATTCGATGACCGTCACCGCATCTTCGTCAAAACACTCTTCTATGCCGAGTTCTGCGAGTTCGTCCGAACTTTCCACTCTGTACATGTCAAGATGATTGAGTTTGAGTCTTCCGTCTTCATACACGTTGAGAATGGTAAACGTCGGACTCGTAACTTCTTCTTTTACACCGAGTGCTTTTGCAAGTCCTTTGGTGAACGTGGTCTTGCCTGCGCCCAAATCTCCGTCTAGCAACAAGACTTCTCCGCCGTCAAGCGTATCGGCAACTTTCTTCGCAAGAGCGTAGGTTTCGTCAACCGACTTGACTTTGTGAACGCCGAAAACGGTGCCTTTTTTCATGCTCGTGCCATCCCAGTGCAGTATTTTGGAAAGACGTTTGTAAAGAACAAAGGTCAAACCGCTTACTATTATACATCTAAACAGATTAAAAGGCAACACGCCGAGCAACAAATAATAGGTGTAGAAAGTGTCAATCGTCACGTTTTTGTATAGCGGTTTCAAAACGCCGACTATCGCGTCGAAATTTCCGCCGAAGTACAATTGAACGAAGAACGGAATCGAAATGAATCTGTTCACGAGAATCGACAATCCCGTAAGGCAAGCACTGCCGACACATAAGCCGATGAGCGCGTGTTTTTTGTCCTTGTGGAAATAGTATATCAGTGACGCCGGCAACACGAACGCTATGCCGAGAAGTATGTCCGTGGATTCTCCGACGTACGCCGTCGTCGTGAGCGGAAATTTGAGAAGACACTTGATTATAACGACTAGACACCCGCTTATCGGTCCCATGGAGAAGCCTGCAAGCAACGCAGGAAGTTCACTTATCTGAATTTCGAGAAAACTCGGAAACATAAACGGCAGATTGAATTTTGCAAATGCGTATAGGATAAACGCGATTGCCGTGAGAATTGCCATCTTTGCGATATAAGCGGTTGAAAATTTCGGATTGCGAAATTTTGCAAAAGTTGCTTTTATTTCCGCTTTTCCGTCAGTTTTTTCGGCTGTGATCGAAACGTCGTTTTTGAGTCGTTTTTCGCCTTTCGTTTTGCTCATTTTTCTCCTTTGGCGCAACTTTTATAAGATTTGCCACTCGCGGTCGGTAAAAAAAATTGCGCCTTCAAGGGCGCAAACATAACAAACGTGATTATGTCGCTTCTTTCATCCGGACTTTACCGTCGGTCAAGGAATTGCACCTTGTCGGCACGCGGATCGCGTGTTCGCGGACTATACCGCCGGTGATGATTTGCACATCGCCCCGAAGCATTTATTATCATAATAGCCTTGCGTCGCATTGTCAAGTGCAAATTGGGCTATCGTATGAATTTTTCGATTTTTGCACATAATCGTCGTATGCAACAAGAAATCATAAAACCCGGCGATTATGACATCGTGCTCCCAATTGCAAAACCGGACGGTATTCAAAAAGCCGTTCAAATAGTTTCCGACGTGACCGAAAAGGCGACTTCTATCGCGCTTATGCAAGAAAAAGTCGTCGGCGCAAGATGCTTCTTTGTCGAAAACGTGTGCGTCGTCGCCGTCATACTCGAACCGTTTTATCTCAAAAGCGAACGCGACGGATACATCGAAGAGATAAAATCCACAATCGAAAGCGCGATAAGCGGCAATGCGATAATAACGACCGACATAGACGTTTACACGAAAATCAAAGCCGAAATGACAGACGCGCAAAAAATGGCGTTATACAAAAAAGTCACAGAAAGACTGTGACTTTTAAGCATTTTTCTTCGTGTTTGTTTGAAAGCATCGACAAATCGGTATAAAAACGACAATGTTTGGGTTTGCCGCGATATGCCGTTTTTTCGACGTATTTATTATTTGTTTTCTTTCTTTTCTCCGACGTATTTCGTCATGTTCTGTCCGTCCGCCCAAAGTTTCTCAAGGCAATAGAACATTCTCGTCTCGTCGTTAAAAATATGCACGATAACTCCGCCGTAATCGAGAACAGCCCATTTGCCTTCTCCTACGCCGTCCGTATGCGTGGGTTCGACGCCGTTTTCCGCCATTTTTTCATCAACGAATTCCGCAAGCGCTTTCACTTGCTTGTTGCTCTTTGCCGTGCAGATAATAAAATAATCGGTGAGCACGGTAAGGTGAGCAACGTCGAGCACGGTTATATCCACCGCTTTATGCTCGTCGAGTTCGCGACAAATTATATCTTTCATTTCAACAGGTTCCATAAAGTCTCCTTTTGTCTTTTGTACATTTTATTGTGTGAAGAATGCGTTTTGTCATTCTCTGTCATTATGATAACACGCATTTCGTCGTTTTTCAACGGTGATTTTCCGCATTATGACGGCAATTTGCCGTTTTTGCGATAATCTTTGAGAAAAATTCGGCAAGAACGGATAGGTCAGTTCAAATAATAATCGACTGCCTCTTGCGTCATCGGGTGCATGGGCTTTCCGCTTTTCATGACCTTGTCATACGTGTATCGAAGCACTGTTCTGAAACCTTCGTCAAAATCGCGCATCGCAATTTCTCTGATTTTCGGAATAGGTTCGTAAGTTCTGTCAAATGACAAACTATCCGCCGTGTACACGAGTTTTTCAAGCATCGTCATATTTGCTTTCGCAGTCGTGTGATAGCGAATTGCCTCAAGCACGTCTTCGTCCTGTATTCCGAAATCTCGTCTTGCCTTCTCCGCTCCCAAAAACTGATGCAACACGGGCGTTCCGATTGCGTCTTTTGGCACGTTCAAGCCGTCAACGGACGGGCGTTGTTTTGCATTGTCGTGCAAAAAGCATGCAAGAAACGTCTTTGTGAAGTCCTGTTTGAGATTATGGCGTGAATTAAGTTCCATTGCCGTCAGCACAACCGCTTTGCTGTGCGCAAAAAGTTCGTCGCTCTGATAGGATTTAAGGCGCGTTGCCATATCCGAATACTCTTTGAAAAGTCCGAGCTCGTCTATTGCGGATTGTACTTTTTCGTCAATCTCGTCGCATTTGTCCCCCATAAGAAGTTTTGCTCTTACGACGGACGAAGAAACGTCTTTTCCCGTGTAATCTATGAGAATAAATTCACCGCCGTATTTTTGCTGCAATGCGGCGGCTCTCGTTTTTACGTCGTCAAAACCTTCCCGTCCGCAAACCGCCACCGGACAAGTTTCGAGAATCTTTTTAGGATGATACCACGTATCGAAATATTCGAGACTGTCGCCACCTATGAGATATACGATATCACCGTATTTTTCTTTGAGAACAGGCAACGTCAGTGCACTGTAGTTGTCTTTTCCGCGCATATTTTCGATGTCGTCTATGACGAAATTCAATCCGTCGAACGCAACTTTAAGAAGTTTGCATCGCATGGCGAAATCCAAAAATCCCGCACTTTTGTGCGGCGGTGTGAACGTGGGAACGAGCACGACTTTGTCTATGCCGAGTTGCTCGACTGCGTGTCTTACCATATTTACGTGTTCAAGGTGCGGCGGGTCAAACGCTCCGCCGAATATCAACGTCTTTTGCATGGTTTTATTATACAATGATTGAAAATTATTATCAATTATTTGACGCTCGTTTGTGTATCGAAAACGATATTTCGGGCAAAAATCGCAATATGGCAAAAACACTCGATTATATATTCGCAAGCATAGTGCTGTCACTCGTGACTTTTGCATGGGCGACCTTTGCTTTCAAAAACTGGATAGGCGCACTTATATTTTCCTGCGCTTTTACCGCCGTTGCGATTTTTACGGTTAGTTACGTTCAAAAGAAAAAAGCAAAGCCGTATTCTTGGGAAAGGCTCGAACTCGAGTTTTGCCTACGTGGCAACGAATATGCAATAAAAACTCTGCTACGTGCTATAAAAAATGCCGATTTTGATAATAGTCGCAATTATATTTTGCTTGAAAACGGAATAATAATTGCAAATTTCAAGTTTTCACCGCTTGGCGCAAGCGACGTTGCAAGTGCATGCAATCTTGCGGCAAAACACGAAAAAAACGAAATTATTTTGTTTGCAAAAGGCATAGACCGCAAAGCGTATCAGATTGCAAACCTTGAAAAAATCAAACTGAATCTGATAAAGACGAAACAAATATTTCGCTTTCTTGCCAAAAGAAACGCATTGCCGGACCTTAAAAAAATGAGAACGAAGTTTTATTTCCGCTCACTTGCAGAGACCATGCTGAATAGACGAAACTTCAAAAACTACGCCTTTTCGGGCGGAATACTTATTCTCGTGTCGTTTATCACTCCGCTTAAAATCTATTATATCATTTTGGGAACACTCACGCTTCTTATGGCTCTTTTAACGCTCACTCCGCTCGGCAACGGAAGCATAACATCCCCAAAGGTCTTCACCCAACTCGAACGCGAATTGGAAGACGAATACAAACGAGAATGACAAGGAAAATTTGTATTTCGCCGAATATTCTAATCGGGTGTGAGTGTCCCGCCCAATCAAAGCACCAAGCCGACAATCTTGCGAAATTGCGGCTTGATTTTTTGTCCGTGACCAACTGATAGCAAAGATTTTCGGCGCGGTTAGCAGAACAAGGAAACACCCATCCGAAACAAAACCCAACGTACAAAATAGTACGTGATTTTGGAGCAGATGGGTGTTGACACAGTTATTCGCTAAATAGTGTCTTAATCAACCCATTCGAATTCGATGTCGCCGATAACAACAGTATCCCCTTCCTTCATGCCGCGCTTTTTAAGTTCAGCAATAACTCCGCGGTCCTTAAGGACTTTCTGGAAGAATGCGAAAGAGTCTTGAGATGAAATGGTGACGTTTTGGATGAGGAAGTCAACAAGACCGCCGTCAACAAAGAACGAGCCGTCGTCAAGACGTGTGACGGTGAATTTTTGATCGGTCTTGGGCTCAAGCTCGAAGTTTTCGTCACGCTCGATGCGAGAAGGCGGTGGAAGCTCGTCCACTTTCTCTTTCATGACTTTGAGAAGCTCATCAATGCCTTGATGCGTGAGCGCGGACACAACGTACACCTTTTTGCCGATCGCCTTTTCAAACTTTGCGACTTCGTCGGGATCGGTGAGAAGATCTGCTTTGCCCGCTACAACGATTTGCGGTATCTGTGCCAGTTTTTCACTGTAAGTTGCAAGTTCCGCATTGATTTTGTTGTAGTCGTCAATGGGGTCTCTACCTTCGCTTCCGCTGATGTCTACGACGTGAACGATAAGACGCACGCGCTCGATATGACGCAGGAAATAGTGACCGAGCCCCGCACCTTCGCTCGCGCCTTCGATAAGCCCCGGAATATCCGCAATGACGAAACTTTCATCGTACATCTGCACGACGCCGAGATTTGGATTTATCGTCGTAAAATGATAGTTTGCAATCTTCGGTTTTGCCGACGTCAAAACGCTAAGAAGCGTCGATTTGCCAACGTTCGGGAATCCGACGAGACCGACATCCGCAATGGTTTTGAGTTCGAGCGTAACCTGATGCTCTTCTGTCGTTTCACCAAGTTGCGAAAATGACGGCGCCTGACGTTTTGCGTGTGCAAATCTGTTGTTGCCTTTGCCGCCGCGACCGCCCTTCAACGCTACGAAAGTTTCGCCGTCGTCAAACAAATCGCAAATGACTTTTCCGCTTTCAGTGTCGCGAATGACAGTGCCGACGGGCACTTTGATAATAAGCGGCGGAGCGGATTTGCCCGTGCAGTTCTTTGCTTCGCCGTCGCCGCCGTTTTGCGCGCGATAAAACTTTTGAAATTTGAAGTCGATAAGTGTGTTTATTTCCTTATCCGCAACGAACACGACGTCACCGCCGTTGCCGCCGTCACCGCCGTCCGGTCCGCCGTTGGGAACGAATTTTTCACGGTGAAACGACACTTTACCGTTGCCGCCGTTGCCTGCTTTTATAAATATTTTTACGTAATCGAGAAACATTTGTTTCACCTTCCTTTGCCGAAGTCGGCGGGAATTTTGTCGTAGTCAAATCGGTTTGCGCATCTGTTCACACGTCGTTTCAATCTGACTGTTGTTCACTGTTTAGTATAATTTTTCTTCAATACAATTCTAAATTTAGCGCATTTTTAGAATTGTTCTCACGTTTAAGCGCATTTATTCCGCGTATATTTTATTTTACACTATCTTTTGCAAATTCATCGAGAATTGCTTTTGCGGAACGTTTTCCTGCCCCCATTGCAAGAATTACGGTTGCCGCTCCCGTCATTGCGTCGCCGCCTGCATACAATTTATCTACGTTGGTTTTTCCGTTTTCGTCGGCGACGATAGTTCCCTTCTTCGACGTTTCGAGAGACGGGAAACTTTTTTTGATTATCGGATTCGGAGTCGTGCCGAGCGCAACGATAATCTGGTCGCACTCAATCTCAAATTCACTTCCTTCTATTTCCACCGGGCGTCTTCTACCGCTTGCGTCGGGTTCGCCGAGTTGCATACGAATGAGCCTTGCTCCTTTGACGTTGCCGTTTTCGTCTCCGAGAATTTCAACGGGATTGACAAGCAAATCAAACTTTACGCCTTCTTGCTCGGCATGTTCGATTTCTTCTGCCCTTGCAGGCATTTCGGCACGCGAGCGGCGGTAAACAAGCGTGACTTCGCTTCCAAGTCTCAGAGCGGTTCTTGCAGCGTCCATTGCCACGTTGCCCGCTCCGACGACAACCGTGCGTTTTGCCATGCGTATGGGAGTAACGCTATCGGCCTTATACGCTTTCATAAGGTTGACTCTCGTGAGATATTCGTTTGCAGAATACACGCCGTTGAGATTTTCGCCTTTGATGCGCATAAACATAGGGACGCCTGCGCCGCTTGCGATAAACACCGCGTCATATTCTTCGAGCAATTCTTCAACGAACACGCTCTTTCCGACGACTACGTCGGTTTCTATTTTAACACCGAGCGACTTCACTCCGTCAATCTCCTTTTTCACGAGAGATTTCGGAAGTCTGAATTCGGGAATTCCGTATACGAGCACTCCGCCTGCTTCGTGCAACGCTTCGAATATCGTCACGTCAACACCTGCGCGAGCAAGGTCCGCACTGCAAGAAAGTCCGGCAGGGCCGGAACCGACAACCGCAACGCGCTTGCCTATCGGCTTTGCCGCATCGGACGAAATCAAATCGTTTTCGTGAGCAAAATCGGCAACGTAACGTTCGAGATTGCCGATTGCGACGCTTCCGCCGAGTTTTTCACGGCGTACGCAATATTTTTCGCATTGGTTCTCCTGCGGGCATACTCTTCCGCAAACCGCCGCGAGATTGTTGTCTGCTTTCAGAATTTTTACCGCACCCGAAACGTCTCCTTCTCTCACCTTCGCTATGAAATCGGGAATATGCACTCCCACGGGGCAACCGCTCATACATGGTGCATTCTTACAATTTAGGCATCTGTCCGCTTCGGCTTTTGCGAGTTCGTCCGTATAGCCGAGCGCAACTTCGTCAAAGTTGTTTTTACGCTCGGATGCGGATTGAGTGGGCATAGCGTGTCTTTCAGTCCTGACCATATTCTCTCCTTAAATTGCACAAATGCGCCTGTTCCTGTTCTTTGTACGTCTTCGAGCGCAATATCGCTTCGTCGAAATCGACGAGATGTCCGTCAAATTCGGGGCCGTCTATGCACGCATACTTTGTCTCTCCGCCAACGGTCAAACGGCAGCAACCGCACATCCCCGTGCCGTCCACCATCATAGAGTTCATGCTGACCACGGTGTCAATTCCGAGTTCTTTCGTGAGCGCACACACCGCTTTCATCATAGGAAGCGGACCGACTGCAAACACGCAATCGTATTTTTTTCCGTCCGAAACGAGTTTTTTGAGCATATCCGTGACATAGCCTTTGTTTCCGTTCGAGCCGTCGTCGGTTACGAGATACAAATTGTCGCAATTTGCCTTGAACTCGTCAACGTACATCAAAAGGCTCTCGTTTCTTGCGCCTATGATAACGTCAACGCTTCTTTTGTCGGAATACAGTTGCTTCGCCTGCGGAAAAACGACTGCCGTGCCTATACCGCCGCCGATCAAACATACGTTTTTGTATTTGCTCAAATCGGTTGCGTTTCCGAGCGGTCCTACGAAGTCGGCAAGACAATCTCCGACGTTCATGTGAGACAATTTGAGCGTCGTATAGCCGACTTCCTGCACGAGAATAGACACGGTGCCGTCGGCACGCGAATAGTCGCATATGGTAAAAGGCACGCGTTCACCGTTTTCGTCCGTGCGCAAGATTATAAACTGACCTGCAAGACAGTGTTTTGCAACCATGGGCGCGTACACGACGTACTCGTGAACGTTTGCCGCAAGTTGTTTTTTTGAGATAATTTCAAACTTCTTCATGATATTTTTCAAGCCGTGGCTTTTATTTTGTTAGTTTTCGATAATATTCGCAATATGCACGCAGTCCGCAATTGGTGCAATCGGGCTTTTGTGAGTGGCAAACGTATCGTCCCTGAAATATTAGCAGATGATGCAGTTTCGACCACTTTGACTCGTCAAACGCTTTCATCAATGCTTGCTCGGTCTGTTCGGGCGTTTTGGTGTGAACGAGCCCTATGCGGTTTGCAACTCTGAAAACGTGCGTATCCACCGCAATAGCGTTTCCGCCGTACGCTTCGCTGTACACGACGTTTGCGGTCTTTCTTCCTACGCCGTGAAGTTTTTCAAGTTCGTCGCGCGTCGCGGGCATACCGCCTGCTTCCAGCACGCTTAGACTTATGGACTTTATCGCTTTCGCTTTATTATGATAAAATCCGCAAGAAAATATATGCTTTTCAAGCTCTTCCGAATCCATGGCGACAAACGCTTCCGGAGTGTTTGCGATTTTGAAAAGTTCGCTCGTGACTTTGTTCACGCGCTTATCCGTGCATTGTGCGGACAAAACCACCGCTATAAGCAACTCAAACGGCGTCGTGTAATCGAGTTCGCACTTCGCGTCCGGATGCATTTTGCACAGTATATCGAATATTTTCTCATTCGTCTCGGTCATAGCGCAATTATGCCACAAAAAACGTGAATTTGCAATAGTTTGCGCGCATACGCAAGAACAACTTTTATTTTTACAAAAGCATATTTGCAAAATTTTGCCGCATCCCGATGCGTGTGCGCATTTTATATTTTGCCTTGCACGGCAATATGCACACGATAATAACGTTCGGCTCACCTAAAACTACGTCGTTTTTATATTTTCGTTTCATTCAAGGCGGAGAAAAAGCACGCAAAGCGTGCTTTCAAGCGGATATTCTCTTCAAGGTTTTTTCAAGGTTCAAAGCCTGATTGCGTTGCCGTTTTGCGAGAAATAATAAAATCCGACTGCCGACGGATAGCGTCCGCGCGACAACACCGCCTTTGCCTGTCCCATATCCTTTGCAAACAGTTTCACCGACAATCCGCAACCTACGCCTGCCGACGACGGCGTGTTGATGAGTTTGCATGTCACGCGATAGGACGTCATTTCTTCATAAAAACGTACGGCTTCTTGCCTTGAGCGGAACGCCACGAAAAATTCTCTCATATCTTACCCCCGAAATTATATGTATCCGCTCTCAAATTAATATATTGCAAAAGCACATTTTTGGTGCGCGCGAGCATAGATTGCTTAATGTAATGATATACCTTGACAACGCAGCAACATCGAGATTCAAGCCAAAGTGCGTGATGAACGCGCTTCTGTTCGATTTGACGCACTCGGCGAACGCCGGACGAAGCGGTCATTCGGAATCAATCGCAAAAACGATACTTATCGACGATTGCCGCACTTTTTTACTTTCAAAACTTGCAAACACCGATGAATTCGACCTTGTGTTCACAAAAAACTGCACAGAGGCACTCAATCTTGCGATTTTCGGATTTCTGCAAGCGGGAGATAAGGTTGTCACGACAAAAAACGAACACAATTCCGTGTTGCGTCCGCTTTTCAAACTGAAAAAAGACGGTTTGATAAATCTTGAGATTGCCGATACGACAGACGACGGTCATATCGATTACGAAGATTTGAAAGAAAAGGCAAAAGGCGCAAAACTCATAGCGGCAGGCGGAGCGTGCAACGTTACCGGCGCAGTTGCCGACGTTGAAAAACTTGGCAAAACGGCAAAAGAATGCGGCGCAACACTGCTTCTCGACGGAGCGCAAAGCGTGCCGATAATAGATTGCGACACGTCGTGTGCGGATATGATTGCAATCCCTGCACACAAAGGTTTGCACGGAGTGCAAGGCGTCGGCGCACTCGTCGTGAAAAAGGACGTTGCACTCAAACCGCTTCTGTACGGCGGAACGGGCGCAAGGTCAAACGAACTTACTCCGAACGTTCAAATGCCGGAATCCTTTGAAGCAGGAACGCAATTCGCAGGCGGAATATCCGCACTGTACCAAGGCGCGAAATGGACTTACGACAATCTGTCCGCGATAAGAAAAAATACGTTTAGAATATCGAAAAATCTCGGAACGATTCTGAAAGACGCTAATGCGACGATATATACGCACGACTTTGAAACGGGAGTCGTTAGTTTCAATTTTTCTTCGGTTGACAGCGGATTTATTGCAGACGAATTGAATGAATACGACGTGTACGTTAGAAGCGGACTTCACTGCGCTCCGCTCGTTCACGAAAGTATGGGAACGGCAACGCAAGGCGCGGTGCGTGCGAGCGTGGGTTGTGACACTACGGACAACGAAATCAACATGTTTGCAAACATTCTGGACAAGATATTGCGGAAAATCAAATAAGACATGCGAAATATATAGCGCAAACAATAAGCAAAAATCCGACACTAAAGAGCATCTTACTCTTTAAGCAATTATTAAAGTGATCAAAACGGCGCATCGTTGCGCCGTTCCACATTTTAACGATGACAAATATCGGCCATTAAAACAAATCTCTCAAAGTGTAAGAGTGCAATCACCGTTGTTAGAAGCAATTTCCCGTCACAGTTGCAAAATTCTTATATCGTTTTTCAAAATTGCCCTGTTTAGAATGCCTATTTTTGCCTGATACGGCGTAAGTTTGCGATATTTTTGACAAAGAAGACAACACGCACCTGCAACGTACGGAGCACTAACCGAAGTTCCGCTCATATTCCCGTACGTTCCGCCAACTTGAATACCGGCAACGTCGACGCCTTGCGAATAAACGTCTGGTCGGTACGCTCCGCCGTAATAGCCGCGCGACGAAAAAGGCGCCACGTTCAGATTTTTGTCCACCGCACCGACCGAAATGACTTCAGTGCTTATCGCCGGTGATTTCAAAGATCCTGCGCCGCTGTTGCCCGAAGCGCAAACTACGATAAGTCCGCTTCTTGCAAGCATTTCAACGCCGATTTTTAGCGGGTCGGCATATTCGAGCGGTTCTGCGCCGAAACTCATGCACACCACTCTTACGTCATATCTTCTGAAATTGTCGAAAAGCCATTGCATGCCGTCGAGAATTTTGAAAGTTCCGCTTTCACCGCTGTCGTCGATGACTTTTACTCCGACGATGTTTGCCTTTGGAGCAACACCCGCGGTCTTTCTTGCCGAAGCGTTTCCGTTGCCTGCCGCAACTCCCGCAACGAACGTGCCGTGTCCGTTATCGTCGTAAGGCTCGGCGCTTTCGTTTATCATATCCACGAAATGAACGATTCTTTCTCTCGGCACGGACAAATCGAGATGCGGAGATACCCCCGTGTCCATAACGCAAAGCGTAACCCCGCTTCCGTCAAGCGACTCGTCAAACGTCGGCACGGGTGAAAACAATCCGCTGTTTTCAACGTAAAAATCTCGCTTGTCGGCAGGATTGTCGCCACTTGAACCGGTTTGGTTACTCTTGTGCTTTTCATCGCCCGTGTCGCTTGCGATATTATTCTGAAAATTTACGTTTAGATTTGTTAGATTGCCAATATCGTCGCTTAAAGCAAGCACTTTGCTTTGCGCCGAAACATATTCCACTTCTTGCATTCTTTCAAGTTTTACAGCGTCTTTAAGACTGCATTTTATCGCAACCGAGCGTATGAACGGATAAAGTCCGCAAACGTCGAAATTTCGCTCTATGTAACCTAAATGAAGCGGATTTCTCACTCTTACAAGTGCGTCTGCACTTTCGTTTTCACACAACGTGGTCACAACGCCGCCCGATATCTTCGACCGTGCGGACAGACGACTTATTATGTTTTTGTCAATCTTGTCCATATCACCCCTTGAGCATATCTATAAGCGCACGCATTCGTTCTCGTTGCTCGGTGTTCAACATCGCGCTCGTTGCCGAATACAGTCTTTCGAGCGTGCCCAAGTCAAATGTTCCGTCCGCTTTCATTTTGGACACGAGCGACGATAGTTCTCCCATAAGTTCCTGTTCGCTTTTCCCCTGAAATCGCGCATAAGCGTTCATTGCATCGTCATAATTTGCGCCGTTGCTCGCCCCGTCATTTTGACGTCCATTGTTTTCGGAGTCGTCGGAAGAATTCTCGCCCATGCCGTTATATTGATAAAAATTCATATTATCTCCTTTCACATTCAATATATGAGCGCATATTATGGTTGTGACAAGGTGAAATATGAATTTTGACGTAAACGCAATCGCATCTTTGATGCAAGCAATGCAAAAGTCGCCTGCAAACGACGTAAAACGCGATATTCCGCAATCTGCGCCTAAAAACGAGCGTGTGAGTGACATTTCGCCTTTCTGCGCTCAAAACGGACTTGGCGAGCAAATTCGCATAAACACGGACGAAAGCGGCGGCGAACAGAAAAACGCTTTTGCAGATATAATGGGAAATCTTGCAAAGCAAAACCCCATGTTCTCGCTTGTAAGCGCAATGCAAGGCGGAAAAGGCGATATGGCTTCTCTTCTTCCGCTCGTTATGTCGCTTATGCAGTCCCAAAAGCCTAAAAATGAAGAAAAAAACGGCACGAACGTTGAAAACGATGCCCACTCTTCCGAGAAACGTGCGGAAAGCAATTCCGAACAAACAGAAAACATTCCAAAAGAATGCGAAAATAAAGATTCGGAAAATATCAAAAAAGAAAAAGAAAAAACGCAACGAGACGTTTTTGCTCCCGTTGCGTTTGCAGGTTATGAAGTCGTGTCAAAACTGTGCACTTTGATGAAACTCTCTCGATGAGTTACATATACAAAGCGTCTTTGTAAATCGGATGCTCGTCGCAAAGAGCGATTGCTCGTGCTTTGACGTCTTCGATTGCTTCTTCTTTGCCTTCAACAACGTCCGCAATCATATCCGCAATTCTCACCATATCGTCTTCTTTCATTCCGCGAGTGGTGACCGCCGGAGTACCCACTCTTATACCGCTCGTCAGAGACGGCGGAAGGGGCTCGTTTGGAATGGAATTCTTATTTACGGTGATATGCGCTTCGTCAAGCCAGGTTTCGAGTTGCTTGCCGTTGACTCCGCTTCCCGTGAGATTGACGAGCATCATATGATTGTCCGTGCCGCCGCTGACAAGTTTCAATCCGCGTTCGAGCAAGCGATTTGCCATTGCTTTCGCGTTTTTGACGATTTGAATCTGATATTCCTTAAACTCGGGTGAAAGCGCTTCTTTGAAAGCGACCGCCTTTGCCGCGATTATATGCATGAGCGGACCGCCCTGACTTCCGGGGAAAACCGCCTTGTTTATGCGTTTTGCAATCTCCTCGTCGTCGCACATAATGAGACCGCCGCGCGGACCGCGCAAAGTCTTGTGCGTTGTAGACGTGATGACGTGCGCGTATCCGACGGGGCTTTGATGCACGCCTGCGACGATAAGTCCCGCAACGTGCGCAATATCCGCCATAAGGTATGCGCCAACTTCGTCTGCAATCTCTCTGAAACGCTTATAATCTATTTCTCTGGGATACGCGCTTGCGCCGCAGACGATGAGTTGCGGCTTGCATTCCAATGCTATTTCGCGCACCTTGTCGTAGTCTATGCGCTCGGTCACGGGATCTATGCCGTATCCGACGCAGTTGAACAACTTGCCGCTCATATTCACTTTTGCGCCGTGCGTGAGATGTCCGCCGTCGGCAAGCGTCATGCCGAGAATGGTGTCTCCGCTCTTCAAAAGCGCGTAATACGCCGCAAAGTTTGCATTTGAACCGCAATGCGGTTGTACGTTGGCGTATTTCACACCGAAAAGTTGTTTCGCACGCTCTATTGCAAGATTTTCTGCAATGTCCACGTATTCGCAACCGCCGTAATAGCGTTTGCCGGGATAACCTTCCGCATACTTGTTGGTGTAGAAAGTTCCTGCCGCCGCCAAAACTGCTTCGGAAACGATGTTTTCGCTTGCGATGAGTTCGAGATTGTGTTGCTGACGTTCAAATTCTTTGAGCATCGACTCGTACAATTCGCCGTCCACTTCTTTTATACTTTTAAGGTCTATCATTCGTAAATCTTCCTTTCTCGGTTTTGCTTTTTTCAGCAGTATTTGTCAAGCACTTCTGCTATTTGCATTTTAAGGCGATAGCCGATGAGTTTTTCTTTCACTTCGCCGTTCACAAAAACGAAAAGCGAGGGAATCGACATAATGCCGAAACGCTCGGCAAGGTCGGGATTTTCGTCAACGTCGACCTTTCCCACGACTGCTCTGCCTTCGTATTCTTTTGCGATTTCTTCAACGTTCGGAGCAAGCATTTTGCAAGGTCCGCACCACGTCGCCCAGAAATCCACCAAAACGACGCCGTTTTTGATTGTTTCGTCAAAATTGTTATTATTTAAGATAAGTTCCATAATAAACTCCTGATTTTATTGTTTGTTGTTTTCGATATAATCTTGCGCGGTTGCAGGACAAATGCTCTTCATGCGCGGACTGAAACCTTTCTTCTTGCGTATGACGAATTTGTCGAGAAGAATCGCAATCGCAAAGCCTATTATAAGTCCGCCAAGAGCCATAAGCACCTGCGCAAGTTCGTTTATGAGCGTTCCCACGCCTATGCCTACGCCGATTAGGACAAGCGGAATGACATAGACGATAGCCGCCGCCGTAAGCACGTATCTTTCGCCCATTTCCACTTCCACAAAGTCGCCCACGTTTGCGCCGAGCGTGTTGTCAAGCGTCACTTCGACTTTCATAGTGTCTTTCGTGACGGCGCACATATGGCATTTGTCGCACGCGCTGTGACGCTCGAATTGCACCGTGGCTTTATTGCCTTTGATTTTTGAAACTACTCCGCGTTCGGTCATTTTTCAAAATATTCGCAAAGTTTTGCGATTCCGACCTGCTCGGTCGTTCCGATTTTCATATCCTTGACGTTTACGACGCCGGCTGCAAGTTCCTCGTCGCCGATTACAACCACGTTCTTAACGCCTGTGCGGTCTGCGTATTTCATCTGCGCTTTTACACCCCTGTCCATAATGTCCGTCTCGGCTTTCACGCCTGCGTTGCGAAGGTCTCTGACGAGTTTTCTTGCAAAATCCTGCGCTTTTTCGCCTAGCGGTGCAATATACACGTCCATAGTCTCTTCTTCCGCTTTAAGATTGTTCGTGTTTTCAAGAACGAGAAGCAATCTTTCAAGACCGAGACCGAATCCGACTGCGGGAGTGGGCTTTCCGCCGACTTCTTCGACGAGATTGTTGTATCTTCCGCCGCCGCACACCGTGCCTTGTGCGCCTATATCGGTGGATATAAACTCAAAGACCGTGCGTGTGTAGTAGTCAAGACCGCGAACGATGCCGGGATTGATCTTGAAGTCGATGTCCAAAGACGTCAAAATCTCTTGCACCTTCTCAAAGTGCGCCTTGCAATCGTCGCAAAGATAATCCGTTATTCTCGGAGCGTTCTTCACGATTTCTTTGCACTTTTCTTCCTTGCAATCAAGAATACGGAGCGGATTTTTGTCAAATCTTGCTTGGCATTGACCGCACATAAGGTGCAAATTTGCGCCGATGTACTCTTTCAAAGCCTTGTTGTACTCCGCGCGGCACTTGGGGCATCCGATGCTGTTGATGTTGAGTTCGAGTTCTTTAAGTCCGACTCTTCTCAAGAAAGTCGAAACAAGAGAAATGACTTCCGCGTCTGCGGCCGGAGAATCGCTTCCGTAGCATTCCACTCCGAATTGATGGTGTTCGCGAAGTCTGCCGTTTTGCGGTTTCTCATAGCGGAAAATGCTTGCTATATAATACGCTTTCATAGGCATAACGCCCTGATGCAAACCGTTTTCGATAAAGCAACGCGCAACGCCCGCCGTGCCTTCGGGGCGAAGCGTCATGCTTCTTCCGCCCTTGTCGTCGAAAGTATACATTTCCTTCGTCACGATGTCGGTGGTTTCACCCACTCCGCGAAGGAAAAGTTCGGTATGCTCGAACATGGGCGTGCGGATTTCTTTAAATCCGAATTCACTCGCCACTTCTCTTGCGACGCCTTCGACGTAATGCCATTTGTATGCTTCTTGCGGCAACATGTCCTTTGTGCCCTTGGGTATGTTTATCATCTTTTTTCTTCCTATTTCGTTTCCGACACCTTCGTATCAGATAATATAACGTCTGAGATTTCTTTCTTTGAGATTTGCGCTAAGGTGTGCTTCGACGTACGCCTTGTCGATGTTGATTTCCTTCGTCACGTTGTCGTCCGCTTCGTAAAGCACGTCTTTGAGCAATGATTCGAGCACGGCGTGCAGTCTGCGCGCGCCGAGATTTTCACTGTTTTCGTTCTCTTCAAACGCCACTCTCGCAATCTCGTCAATCGCTTCGTCCGAGAAGTTGAGAGACACGCCGTCCACGCCGAGCAATTCTTTGTATTGTTTCAAAACCGCGTTGTCGGGCTCGGTGAGAATACGCACGAAATCGTCTTTCGTGAGATTGTCGAGTTCCACGCGGATGGGGAATCTGCCCTGAAGTTCGGGAATAAGGTCCTCCATGCGCGAGATGTGGAACGCGCCCGCGGCAATGAACAAAATGAAGTCCGTGCGAATTGCGCCGTATTTGGTCTGAACGGTGCTTCCTTCAACGATGGGCAGGATGTCTCTTTGCACGCCTTCGCGGGATACGTCGTGACCTTGCTGTCCGTTGTCGTTGGTTGCGATTTTGTCGATTTCGTCAAGGAACACTACGCCGTCCTGCTCTGCTCTTTGCAGTGCTTCCTGCGTGATTGCGTCCTGATCTACCATCTTTTCCGCTTCCTGATTGACCATAAACTCCATCGCTTGCTTGACGGTGAGTTTTCTCTTTTTCACGGGTGCTTTGCCCATCATGCCGCCAAAGATAGAACCGAGATCGATCTCGTTGCCGGGAGCGTTGCCCGGTTGCAACTGAATGGGCTTGGGCTGTTGACGGATTTCCATCTCGATCGTGATGCCGTCAAGGTGTCCTGCACGGATTTCCTGCAAGAGTTCTTCGCGAAGTTGCGCGTCGCTCTTTTCGGTTGCTCCTGCCGCGTTTTTGCGGATAGGGAGCAATATTTCGCAGAGTTTGTTCTCTGCAATTTCCGTCGCCTTGGGCATGACTTCTTTGAATTTCTCGTCTTTGACGAGACGGATTGAAACTTCCACAAGGTCGCGAATGATGCTTTCCACGTCTCTGCCGACGTAGCCCACTTCGGTGAATTTCGTCGCTTCCACTTTCACGAAAGGTGCTTTGACCACTTTTGCGAGTCTTCTTGCGATTTCCGTCTTACCGACGCCCGTCGGGCCTTTCATGATGATGTTTTTCGGCGTGATTTCTTCTCTCATTTCTTCGGGAAGTTTGCTTCTTCTGTATCTGTTGCGAAGAGCGATAGCCACCGCCACTTTTGCGTCGTGCTGACCGATGATGTATCTATCGAGTTCAGCCACGATTTGTTTTGGAGTCATAACGTTGTTGTCCATAATAAGCCTCCTGTCACACTGTTTCGACGGTGATATGGTCGTTGGTGTACACGCAAATCTCGCTTGCGATTTTGAGTGCGCGAGTCGCGATTTCCTTTGCGCCGAGATCGGTTGCGTCCGCAAGTGCGCGAGCCGCCGCGAGCGCATAGTTGCCGCCGCTGCCGATTGCCACGATTCCGTTTTCGGGTTCGATGACTTCACCGGTGCCCGAAATCACGTAAATGCTGTTGTGATCCGCCGCAATGAGCAACGCTTCGAGTTTTCTGCCGCCCTTGTCGTTTCTCCAAAGTTCCGCAAGTTCGACAGCCGCTCTCATAAGATTGCCACTGTATTTTTGAAGCATAGCTTCAAATCTTTCGGACAACGCAAATGCGTCCGAGACCGAACCTGCAAAGCCGACCACCACTTTATCGTTGTAAATACGTTTCACTTTGACGGCGTTGCCTTTCATGATGACGCTTTCGCCCATCGTGACCTGACCGTCGCCCGCAACTGCGGTTTCGCCGTTTCTTCTCACGGCGCAAATTGTAGTTCCGCGAAATTCTATCATTGTGTTCTCCTTATCTTTGTGAAGTGCCTTTCACTTCCGTTTTCCGATAATCTATCAGTATATTCTGCGAGCAATAATGCTCATATTGTAACCTTATCGTTGATTTTTTATAGCGTCTATCGACCTGTCGTGATACGCCTGCTTGCGTTTTTGCTTGTCTCTGAATCCCGTAATCGACGGCAATATGCCGAAATTTGCGTTCATAGGCTTGAAATCGAGCGCGCAAGTGGATACGTATCTGCAAAGCGAGCCGATTATCGTCACGTCGGACGGCACTTGCAATTTGTCGCCGTCGAGTTCTTTTGCAAGCGCGATTCCTGCAATCATACCGCTCATTATGCTCTCAACGTAGCCTTCCACACCCGACAATTGCCCTGCTATATAAAGCGGTCTGTCGCCTTTGACTCTGAACGTCTCGTCAATAACGCCCGGAGCGTTTATATAGGTGTTGCGGTGCATTATGCCGTATCTTACGAATTCGGCGTCGTGAAGAGCGGGAATCATGCGAAACACTCTCTTTTGCTCACCATAGGTGAGATTCGTTTGGAAGCCAACGAGATTGTAACAATCTCCTGCAACGTTTTCTTTTCTCAACTGCACGACAGCGTACGCTTTTTCGCCCGTGTGGGGATTGCGAAGTCCGACGGGTTTGAGCGGACCGAAACGAATGGTGTCGCTTCCGCGCTTCGCCATCTCTTCTATGGGCATGCACCCGTCGAAAAGTTCGCTCTTTTCAAAGTCGTGCAATAGGACGGTTTGGGCGTTGACGAGTTCGTTGTAAAACGCTTCGTATTCGTCTTTTTGCATAGGCAAATTGAGATAATCTTCTCCGCCTTTGCCGTATCTTCCGCCGAAATACGCTTTCGACATATCTATGCTGTCAAACTCCACGATAGGAGCGATTGCATCGTAGAAAAACAGTCTGTCTTTTCCCGTGAGTTCTCCGACGACTTTTGCAAGCGAGTCGGATGTGAGCGGTCCCGTCGCAATCACAGTGGGAACGTCTTCGTCAAGACTCGTGACTTCTTCTCTCACGAGAGTGAAATCGGGATATGCGTTCAACGCATTTTCAACCGACTTTGAAAAACCTTCTCTTTCCACCGACAATGCGCTGCCCGACGGCACGGCATTCTCTCTTGCAAGTGGCAAAAGTCTGCATCCCAAAAGGTCGAGTTCTTCTTTGAGAAGCCCCGAAGCCGTGCAAGGCTCGGACGATTTGAGCGAGTTGGAACACACGAGTTCGGCAAGATTTTCCGTTTTGTGCGCTCCGGTGGTGCGAGCAGGACGCATCTCGTACATCTTCACCGCGTATCCGCGCTCGAGAAGTTGCAATGCACATTCGCATCCGGCAAGCCCGCCGCCTATGATTTTTACAAGTCGTTTCTCGCTCATCGTTCGTTCTTATTGATTTTGTTCGCTTTCGTCTTTGACGAGTTCTCTGTGTTTGCAGTTGTGATTCGTGCAGACGTAATACGTCTTGTCGTCGCGTTTAACCACTTTCATAGTAGACGCACATTCGGGGCAGAAATACGGCGCGGGCACGTCCCAACTGATGAAATCGCACTTGGGATAGTTTGTGCATCCGTAGAACGTTTTGCCTGCTTTGGACACACGTTTGCTGACGTCTCCGCCGCACTTGGGGCATTTGCCGACCACTTCGACGATTTTCTTGATATTCTTGCACTTGGGATAATTCGGGCAAGCAAGGAACGGACCGTATTTGCCGTGGCGAACGACCATTTTCGCTCCGCATTTGTCGCAAATCACGTCGCTTTCTTCGTCGGGCATATAACTTCCGCCGCCGCTCTTTGCCGCGCGCTCCACGAATTTCATAAGTCGCGGATAGAACGCTCCGATAAGTTCCTGCCACGCTTGCTCTCCGTCCGCCACTTTGTCGAGTGCGCCTTCCAAACGAGCCGTGAAATTCAGGTTCATTATGTCGGGGAAATTCTTCTCCATATACTCGCACACCGCTTCGCCTAGTTGCGTGGGTGCAATCGCTTTCTGCACCTTTTCGGTGTAATCGCGTTTTGCAAGCACGGATATGATGCTGGCGTACGTGCTAGGACGTCCGATGCCGTTTTCTTCGAGTGCTTTGACAAGCGTTGCGTCGTTGTATCTCGCCGGCGGTTTCGTAAATTTTTGCTCGCAACTCACGTCGTCGAGATTGAGATGTTCGTCCTGATTGAGATCGGGCATCGTGTCGAGTTCTTTGTTATCGTCGTCGCTTTCTTCCACCGTAGCGGAATACACGGCGGTAAAGCCCTTGAATTTAACGCTCTTGCCCCTTACGACGAAACCGAGTTTTTCATTGCCGCATTCGCCGAGAATGTGGACTCTCATCGTGTTGTGCTGTGCAGGAGTCATTTGAGACGCCATAAAACGCTCGTATATGAGTTTGTAGAGTCTGAACGCGTCTCTGTCCATTTTTCCTTCAAGAGACTTAGGCGTGCGGTTCAAATCGATAGGTCTGATTGCTTCGTGCGCGTCCTGTGCATTCTCGCTGGTTTTGTAGATATTTTGCGTCTTGGGCGCAAATTCTTCACCGTAATTCTTTGCGATGAACGAAAGCGCGATTTTTGCAAAATCGGGAGAGATACGCACGCTGTCGGTACGGATATACGTGATAAGCGCGTGCTGTCCTTCTCCTTCGATGTCAACGCCTTCGTAGAGTTGTTGCGCGACTCTAGACGTGCGTTCGGCAGTCATGTTGAGTTTGTGGCTCGCTTCCTGCTGCATAGTGCTCGTTGTAAACGGCGGAGCGGGTTTTGACGTAGACACGCTCTTTTTCACTTCGTCCACACGATAATCGCACTTGCGCATAAGATCCGCTATCGCGTATGCATCGTCGGCATTGTTGGGTTTCACTTTCTCGCCGTTTCTGTCGTTGAGTGCGGCGTTGAAAAGGTTTGCTTTAGTCTTCTTTGCGCCGTCTTTGAGCAAAAGTGCGCTTATCGACCAATACTCTTCGGGCTTGAAGTCGCGGATTTCCTTTTCTCTGTCCACAATCATTTTAAGAGCCGCCGACTGCACGCGTCCGGCAGAAAGACTGGGTTTGAGTTTTCTTGAAAGTATGGGGGAAATCTTGTAACCCACAAGTCTGTCAAGCACTCTTCTTGCTTGCTGGCTGTTGACGAGATCCATGTTGATTTCTCTCGGATTTTCCATAGCCGCACGCACTGCTTTGGGCGATATTTCGTTGAACTCGATACGCACTTTGTCGCCCGTCACTCCGAGCGTGTTTTTAAGGTGCCACGATATTGCTTCTCCTTCGCGGTCCGGGTCGGTTGCGAGATACACTTTGTCGTATTTCTTCACCGCTTGAGAGAGTTGTTTTATGGTTGATTCCTTGTCCGGCGTGACGATGTATTGAGGCTTGAAACCGTTGTCGACGTCGATACCCAAAGAACGCGCAGGCAAATCGCAAACGTGTCCTTTGGATGCAAGCACCGCCGCGTCGTTGCCGAGATACTTCTGTATCGTTTTGGCCTTGTGCGGTGACTCAACAATGATGAGTTGTTTCATTATATCTCCTTGGGGCAAAGCCCCGCTTTATTATCTATTTTCGTTTTCGGCGCGTTTCAACGCCGCTTTTGCGAGCGTTTTATGCCGCTTCGTTCAGTTTTTTTACACTTACGCAAGCGAATAAAAATTGCCTGCGCCTTTGAAAACCAGACCTTCTATCTCAAGGTCGAAAAGCACGCTCGTAAGTTCGCTCACGCTAAGTCCCGTGACTTCGATTAGTTCTTCAAAATGCCTTTCGCCGTCGTGCAACGCATCGAGTATCTCGGTTTGCACTATGGACAGTTCGATTGTTTTCTCGACTTGTTCTTCTCTTCTCACGCCCATCTGGTCAAGCACGTCTTCGGGCGATATGACGAGTGCGTGCGGCATTTCTCTCAGCAATTCGTTTCCGCCCGCGCTTTCTTCGTCGTACACGTTGCCGGGCACCGCAAAAATGTCTCTTCCTTGTTCGATTGCAAGTCTCATCGTGATGAGCGAGCCGCTCTTTTTTGCCGCTTGCGGAAGAAACACCGCGTCTGCAAGTCCGCTGACTATGCGATTGCGCTCGGGAAAGTGATATTGAAGCGGTTTCGTGCCAAGCGGATATTCCGTGACAACCAAGCCGTCGTTTGCAAGCACGCTCTCAAGAAGCGAACGATGCTCGGCAGGATACACGACGTCAAGCCCCGAAGCAAACACCGCAACCGTCGGCTTCGACTGGTTTACGCAAGCAAGGTGCGCTATGCTGTCTACACCCCTTGCAAATCCCGATATGACCGTAAGCCCCGCTTTTGCGAATTCTCTTGAAAACTCGTCCGCGACCTTTGCGCCGTATCTCGTGGGACGTCTCGTTCCGACAACCGCAATGCTCTTTGCTCTCAGTGCGTCGAGATTGCCTTTTGCAAACAATCCCGTCGGCGCGTCGTATATGTCGAGCAACTTTTCGGGATACTCGTCGTCGTATCTCGTGATGAATTTCAAATCTCGTTTTTCAAGTTCTGCCGCAAGTTCGTCGGCTCTATCAAGAAGCTTGAAAAACTCCGTTGCGTGTTCGTCCCCGAGCGTTTTGAAAACCGCGCGTCTGCCGCTTTCGCTTGCAAGTTCCGTTGCGTCTTCAAACTCGTCGAGAAGTGCCGTTCGTTTTTTATTTGACAATTCGCTCACGCTTTGCAACGCAAGCAAAATTTTCTTTCTTTCGTCCATATCTCTCCCCGTCAATGATACTTCCTGTCAAGTCCCCTGTATTGTATCGCTTCGCCGATATGCGCAGGCAAAATGTTTTCACTGCCTTCTATGTCGGCAATTGTTCTTGCCACTTTGAGTATGCGCGTCGTGCCGCGTGCGCTCAGATTGAGTTTTTCAAACGCCTTTTGCAAAAGTCTCTCGCAATCTTTGTCAATCACGCAATATTTGTTGAGTTCTTTCGCACCCATTTCGGCGTTTGTGAGTATGCCGTCTTTTTCAAATCTCTTGCGTTGAATAGCACGCACGCGATTGATACGCTCTTTTATCTGCGCGCTCGTCTCGCCGCTCTTTTGAAAGCGCAATTCTTCGTACGAGATATTGTCCACTTCGATTTGCAAATCTATCCTGTCCATCAAAGGACCGCTGAGTTTTGACACGTAATTGTGTATCTGCGACGGCGTGCAACGGCATATCTGATTTTTCGAGCCGTAGTTGCCGCAAGGACACGGGTTCATGCTTGCAATCAGCATGAAATTTGCAGGATATTCGGTGGTTTGTTGCACTCTTGCAACCGTCACTTTTCTGTCTTCGAGCGGTTGGCGCAAAGTTTCAAGCGCGTGACGGGAATATTCGGGCATCTCGTCAAGGAACAAAACGCCGTGATTTGCAAGACTCACCTCACCCGGTCTCGCTTTTGCTCCGCCGCCTATCAGCGCAGGCACGGTCGTCGTGTGATGCGGCGTTCTGAACGGTCTCGTCGTCACTATGCCGACGTCCGAATCGAGTATGCCTGCGACGGAATGTATTTTTGTCACTTCCACCGCTTCTTCAAACGTCATCTCGGGCATAATCGTCGGGACGCATTTGGCAAGCATCGTTTTTCCCGCTCCGGGCGGGCCTATCATAAGTGCGTTGTGTCCGCCTGCAACGGCAATTTCAAGCGCGCGCTTTGCAACGCTCTGCCCTTTTACGTCTGCAAAATCCACTCCGTAGCCGTGAGATACGCATGCGCTCTCGTACGTGGAAGTCGGCACTTTCTCAAACACCACTCCCGAAAGCATTTCAACAACTTCGCGAAGGTTATTCAGCGCATACACGTCTATGCCTTCTATGAAACTTGCTTCTCTTGCGTTTGCGGCAGGAATTATAAACTTTCTGTGCCCCGACTGCATTGCGGATATAAGAAGCGGCATTATGCCGTTTACGTGACGAAGTTCGCCGTCAAGCGACAACTCGCCGATAATCACGTATTGCTTGTACGCCTTGCTCTCTATCTGTCCCGTCGCCGCCATTATTCCGAGCGCAACCGGCAAATCGAACGTCGGGCCTTCTTTTTTCGTATCGGCAGGCGCAAGATTGACGATGATGCGTTTTGCGGGATATTGAAATCCGCTGTTTTTGATTGCAGAGCGAACTCTTTCCTTGCTTTCTTTCGTTGCCGTGGAAGCAAGCCCCACCATATCGTAGCCGGGCAAACCGCTGTTGATGTCAATCTCGACGTCAACTGCGTATCCGGTCAATCCGTCCAAAGCGTAACTTAAAATTTTTGCGAGCATAACGTTCTCCCCATATATATAGATAAGTCTGTTTATTTTATCATATGCGAGCGAAAAACGCAATAAGAAATGTGTTCGTACCTTGCGTCGTCAAGAGCAAAAAACGATATGTAAAACGAACAAAGCCGTTTAGATACCGCGAAAAATTTATTTTTTTATCACGCTTCCTTTTTTGCGATTAAATTGTAAAATATTATTGTTAAACAAATATGAAATCTCAATTAAAACAAGTGAAAACCGCACTTCTCAGTGCGGTTTTGCATTTTTAGTTATTTTTATCGCCGTCGGTTTCGTCGTTTTTATCGACAAGTTCCAATAGCTTTTTCTTTTCTTCATCGCTCAAATCGTCAAGCGTTGTTTTGGGCGTTTTTTCTTTTTCAAGCGCAAGTCTGTCTCTCACGAACCCCGCTATCACAAGCGCAAACACGAGACACATCGGCACAACCACTATCACGACGTATCCGTACCAGTGCGACAAAAATGATTTCAGTCCGCCGATAAACGCCGACTTTCTGACGAATATCGCCTTGACGTTTTCAGGCGGAAGTTGCCAGTCGTCAACCTTAACGGAGCCGTTGTAGAGTTTGTCTCCTGCCGTTTTGTAATACTGAACGTTGCCGTCTTCGTCTAAGATAATCTCGACGATTCTATGCGTTTCGTTGTAGCCTTTAAGCACTCCGCTGGGTGCGGTGAACGTGATGATATCCCCCACTTTCAAGGCGTATTTGTTTTCGACTTTCTTTGAAACGATCACTTCGCCTTTTTCTATCGTGCCGCTCATACTGTCGGTGAGCACGTCGAACACATAATAGCCGAAAATCTCCGTTTCGCCGCCGTTTTTCTTTTGAACGAGCATAAGTGCAACGAGAGCGACCAAAAAAACGAATATCAAAGCCACAACGACCGTGGACACGACGTTGTATATCTTTTTTGCCTTGCTTATATTCTTTTTAGTCTCGCTTTTGCTCGTTTCCATTGCCAAATTTACCCACGCAATGTTTTTTGAAACATCGGCTCGATTTTTCTTTTATATAGCGTTCGTGCGCACCGTCGGTGCGCACGCTAAATTACTCTTCGTCTTCGTGATTTTCAGGCTTTGCGCTTATATCGAGAGTGTCGCCGAACGGGTCTACGATTCCGCTTCCGTCCGCAAACGTAATTCCGCCGACAGAAACTTTGTTTTCGTCAACGGCGTCTATTTTGCGTTTTTTGCCGCTCGGAGTCGTGTATTTCTGATTGAGCGTCGTTGCGCTCAAATCCCACGGATTCTTCTTTTCTCGCGGTGCTTTACGGATTGTCGGTTTGTTTTCGTTCTCTCCGTTTTGTTCGGATTTTTCAGCACTTTCTTGCGCTTTTGAAGCGATTTCTTCCGCCTTCTCCGCTTTGCCGTCCGATTGAACAATATCTTCGCTCTTCACGTCTTTGGTGTCTGTGACGTTTTCCTTTTCGCTTTCGATGACTTTTTCGACAGTTTCAGCTTCGTTTTCCGCTTTCTTTCTGCGTGTATATTTTCTCTTCGGTTTGTTCTCGTCCTTATGCTCGAGATTGCCGAGTTTCGCACCGTCGCCCCAAGGCGTAATCGAATTTTCATTCTTGAAACTTATGCCCATGCCTTGAGTGTCTTCCACCTTTCCGCCGAGATTGATATGCATCTCGCTCACAGGCTTGATATCTTCGATTTGATCCGTTTCTTGCTCCGTTTCGGGCGCTTCTTGCACGGTTTCCGATGCTTTTTCAGCCGTCTCTTCAACGGATTGTACGGGCTTTGCCTTGCGAGTATACTTTCTCTTGGGCTTGTTTTCGTCCTTGTGTTCGAGATTGCCGAGATTTGCGCCGTCACCACAAGGCGTTACGCTTCCGTCGTCTTTGAGATGCAACTCGCCGACCGCGACTTTGTTTTCGTCAACCGGTGTCAAATCGACGTGATGTTTCTTGTGTTCATCGTCTTTTTCATTCTTCTTCGTCTCGGAATTGTCTTCTTTGGCGATTTCGGGCGATTCTTCGTCTTTCGGCAATTCGATTTTGCCTTTCGTCTTTGCTCGTGCAACGAGCGGCACGTCGCCTTCAAGCGGAGACACTGCGTCGATTGCGTCGAGAGCGTTGTCGATTTTGTCGTTGCGTTCGGCTCTCTTCAAGCGGTCTTTTTCCATCTCTTCGATTGACTTGTTGATGCTTTCCGTATCCTTGTCGTCAAGTTCGAGATTTTCGTTTTTATCGAATTCAATGCCTTTTTCTTGCGCTTTTTTAGCGTTTTCGGCTTCTTGTTGCGCTTTGAGTTCGGCAAGACGCTTCTCGTCTTCGGCCTTTTTGCGCTCCATAGCGATTTTCGCTTTCTGGAAGCTGAACGGATCCATTCCGAGCGTTTCGCCGTCAAGAGTTACGTTGAGATTCTTTTCAATCTCTTCACGCTGCTTTTTGAACGCTTCCGCGCGCTTCTGTATGTCTTCTTTGCGGCGGCGTATGCGTTCTTGTCTGTCTCTCTCTTCGAGTTCTTCCTGCTTTATGCGGCGGTAAGAATTGAGACAACGATCGATTGCGTCCTTGACTTTGATGATCTCTTCCTGCTTGATCTTGTCGTCGTCGGGACGCTTGAATATCTTGCGCACTTCAAACAAGTGCTGATCGAATTTTTCCGCGTCGGGCTCGAGATCCACTTCTTCTTGGTCGGCTTTGGGCGGCATTTCTTTGAACCGTTCCACTTCAACGGGACGTTCTACAACCACTTCCGTCTCGATTTCCTGCGGTTTTTCGATTTCTTTTTCTACTTCTTTTTCAGGCTCTTGTTCAGGCTGTTTTTCTTCTTCGGGTTCAGGCGGAGTTTCGGGCGGAATTTCCTTGTCCGCTTCTTCGTTTTCTTCGGGTTTGACTTCCTGAATATTGTCCTTTTCTTCTTCGTTTTCTTTCTGTTCTTCGAGTTTTTGCGCGTACTCGTCACGGTCTATCTGGTCTTTCTCGAAGTCCATATTTCCGACACGCAAGAAATCGGCAAATTCCTTGTCTTCCATGTCGAAATTTGTCTCGCATTGGTCGTACAAGCTCTCAAACACCATAGTGTTGAGCGTCACCATACTGCGCAATCTTTGCTCGCTTTCGGTGTCGATCGGATAGTCTTCCACTTCGTCCGACGTGGAAAAACCGCCCGATTGCTGATAGGTCTCGATAAACTGCCAGAGCGTGAGTGCTTTCTTGAAGTTCGGCTCTTTCAAAATGACGTTCGTACGCATGATAGGCGGACGAACCGGCGCGGAATTGCGCATGGATTTCGCAAACGACGACGACAAAAAGTCGGTGATAATGCGGTCTATTTTCGCAACGCGCTCTATTTTTGTGAGCGTGTCGGGGTCAAGTCGCATAACTTCGTCAAAACTGAGTTGCGCATAATACTCCGTGCGATACGTCACCTTTTTGCTCGGCAAATTGAACCGCGACTCAACGTCGAGTTCGAGCACGTCCTGCGTTGCGGACGCTTTTTTTATCTTGTCGTAACGCATGGTGACGAAATCTTTGAGTTTGAGAAGAAGCGTGTAAATAAAACGATTTTCGTAAATCTCAAAAGACTCTTCTTTTGTGATATTGAGAATTTTAGAAGGCGTGACGTCTCCCGTCTTTTCGTCCACTTTGGATATCATATTCGTGTGCTGGGCAAGAAACTTGACGGACTCCGTCGAAATGCTTCTTGCAAGCGAAACGTCCACGATATCTTCTTCCTGAACAATGAATTTTCTCGGGTTACGCACGATTGTGTCAAGGTTTGGCAAAATGCCTTCGATTGTGTCAATCCAGTCAATCGAAATGTCTTGAATAAGGCGTTTTTTTGCCAACTTGAAGACAGACGAACCTTTGTCAACCCTATTTTTGAATTGCTCATAAAAGCTCTCGTTGCCGAGAACGGAAACAATCTTATTCGCGTACTGTTTGTACACTTCTCTTGTGATTTTGTTGTCTTCCATACTTTTATGATTTTGTGTTTATTGTCGGCTCGCGATTGCAATTAATAATTAGTAATGAATAATTAATAATTAATAATTGCTGAGCCGCAACGGCGGCGACCGCACCGAGCAAAGGGGAAACTTTCATTTCCGATACAGCTCGCAAAAAGCGGAGTATTTTGATGCTAGGCAAGGAAGTTGTGTTCTTTTGCAAGCCTAGCGTACTTGTTGTACGTGACTTGCAAAAAGAATACGACTGACGCAGCATAGCGCAAAATAATACGCTTTTAGAAGAGTTTCTTCAAGCGGTTGATATACTCCTTGCTCTCTTGCATGTTCTCTTCACCGAAGAGTTCGCTGAGATAAAGGATAAGACCGTCGATTTCGTCGCGGATGTATGACAAGTTGAGCGATTCGAACTTTCGGAATATCTTGTTGCAAAGCACGTAGTCGAGACCGTCGATTTCTGTTCCGCCGCAGCCCACGTATGAAGGGACGAACTCTTTGAGCTGCTTCACGATACGGTTACCAAACGCGAGACGGAAGTGTTCGATGACGTAGTCGTCAAGCAAATTGACCTTGTCGAGAATGTCTTGAGAGACCTTGTGTATCTCCTGCGACTCTTTGAACATCGCTTCAAGGTGCTTGTAGCTGATGAAGATGTTGTCCGCCCACGGCGCGTCGAAAGGCACGCCCTTGCTGTTGATGTTGATAGGCATAGCACGGTCGTAAACCTTATCCGATATAGCAAACGTCGAGTCGTCGTTGTTTGCCGTGCCGATAAACCACATGTTTTGCGGAAGTCTGAAACGGCCTTTGTCGATATGCTTCGGGTCGTTTGGCCAACCGGACGGAACAAGGTCGACAATCCACTCGTCACGGGACGGCATTTCGAGAATTGACAACATTTCTGCGAAATAGTACTCGACACGCGCGATGTTCATTTCGTCGAGAACGGTGAGATAGATCTGATCGTTCCAGGTGGCTTCGTACATCTTTTTGAGCACTTCGGTTTCGTTGAAGCGTTTCGTAAATTCGTTGAAGTATCCGAAAAGTTCGGTACGGTCACGCCAAGACGGCTGAACGGACGCAATCGTCGCCGGATTGTTAAGGAATATACCCATAGCGTGCGGAAGCGACGTTTTACCTGTACCGGAAATACCCTGCAAAATCATCAAACGCGACGTTGACATGCCGGCAATAAACAAGCGGATTATGCGCGGATTGTAGTATAGATGCATGCGCGAGCAAGCAAAGTTGCGGAAGCGATCGCAAAGTTCGGGAAGCGTGATCTCATCGTCGTAAACGGGCGGAACGTAGTTCTCGTAAATCTTGTCGATTTCGGTAAGTTTGTAGAAACGTGACTCGCCGGTGGGAGACTGTTCTTCCTTCTTTTGCTCGCCTTCTTCCCCTTCTTCGCCTTCGTAGTTGCCTATATCGCTGACTCTCATGCCGAGAATACGGTCTTTTTCAGCGGACATTTTGATGATTTGCTTTTTGAGATTGGCGCATTCTTCCACGAGATCCTGCGGCAAAACCTTGGCTTTGGAGAGCCTTGCGAGTTTGCGCAAGCCCAGCGCGATAAGCACAATAATCGCAATTATAACTGCAAAAATAAGTATTATGAAAATGATAGCGACAGCCCATTCTCCCGCACCGAAGTATTGCGTGTAGTTCTTGAAGGCGTCCGAATAACCTTCGTTGTAGAAGATATGCAGAAAGCCCCAAAAGATACTGCCGATACCCTTGTCGTAGAATGCGCCCAAAAACGCTTTGAGAAATTCAAATACGAGATTGATATTCATGGTATAACTCGTTGAATTCGGCGACCTTTCGGAAAGGACGGATTTTGCGAGCAGTATATCTGACTTAATGTTCGAGCAAGGCAAAGAAGTCAGCGGCGGCGAAAAGTATGTGGTTATGCAGAGTTTTCTCAAAGCCCGGATAGGCTCGAAGAGAGAACGGAGCAAACCTTGACAACACCGTAGCGCGCGCCATTTTTATATCATAGATATAATGTCGCAAAAGTATAGTCGAATGGCGCATGAATTTTCATGCGCCAAAAACGTCACGATTATTCTTGTTGATGATCGTCGCTTGCAGGAGCGTCGCTTTCTTGGGACGGCTCGTCAAGCACAACGTCATCGCCGCTTTGAGCAGAATCTCCGCCCTGTTGCAAGGACGCAAGATATTCTTGCGCAAGACGACGCTTTTCTTCGTCCGAAAGGCTGTCAACCGTCACCACTTGTTGAGCTTGCACCTTGCGTTGATTTTCAAGTTTTGCAATGACAATTGTGCGGATGAGCACAAATGCGTAGACCACAAACAAAAGGATGAGCGGAAGCACGACCACGCAGAAGAAACGCACTTTTTGGCTTGCGCCGAAGTGTTCGGTGTCCTGAATCCAGTTGGAGAAACCGCCCACGCCTTTGAGCATTTTGCCGCTTGTGAAAGTACCGTCTTCATTCACACTGCCCCACGTTGCGACAATTGCGCTCGCTTGCACGTTTTCGGTGCTGCCGATGACGTCCGCATTGCGATCTTCTTTGTCTTTGAGCAGTTCCGCCGCGGCGTCTTGCCATGTGGAAGATTGATGGTCACCGCGCGTTGTGTAGCTGCTCACTTCGCCTGCATCGGTTCTGTTGATAGCAACGATTCTGTGGGTGTTGAAGATTTGATAACGTCCCGAAGATGTGGAAACAGTCGTGCGGAAAGTCACAACTTGACCGACTTTGAGCGACTTTGCGTTTGCCGAATCGAGTGCGGTCGCAATTATGACGTCGTCGGGCGAGAAAGTCGGATCCATTGAATCGGATGCGACGTTGAGATAATACGTGTCGCCGAAACGAGTGAGATGATCGTCGTTCGTTGCGCTTGCGATTGTGAAAATCGCGACCACCAAAGCAAACACTATGACGACGATGCAAACGCCCGTCGCAACCCAGTTGAGAATGGATCTGACCTTTTGTTGCTTTGGAGAGAGTTCTTTTTTCTCTTTCGCTTTTTGAGCGAACTTTTCTTTGAGATTCATGATAAACCTGCCTGATTGATGCTTCTCCGCTTCCGCCCGAGACTTATTGCCACACACCGCGCCAAAAGCGCAGCCGAGAGATCAGCGAATGACTATTGACGTCGTGCGAGCCATGCTTGTTGCCCTTAAACGGATAATATCCGCTTCACTCGCCCGATTTTGCTGAAACGCATAGTTATACAACTATACATATTGTATTGTAACTTATCGCGCGCACGATGTCAACAGCAAAAATCGCAAAACCGCCCAAAATCATCCGAAAATCTTTCCCCACCGCCCGCTCTCGCCCATATTGCGCGCTTTTTCTCTTTTAAGTGGTTTACGCAGAGTTGCGATCATAAGTCGCAACTCTGCGTAAAGCCGCCCTTTTGCCACAAACGCAATGACACCCCAACACACTCTCGCTTGAACAGAACAAAACAAAAAAAATAAATTTAGGGATAAGGTTTTTGAAATTCAATTATGCTATCTGACAGTGCATTTGCATCATGCACACCGATGATATTCAGAGTTTCGTTTAGTGTGAGCGTATTCAAAAATTGTGTGTCATCGCTTGAAATGTCAAATATTTTGTAAGTATATTCGTCGTTATTGTCACGGTTTTCCCAAATATCAAAATTATTTATTATTTTGGATCGATTGACGTAATAAGTCCTAGGCAATTCCAAATATTTTAATAAAATCGGCGAACACATTGGTGGTACACCCCCAAACAACTTATATAGTTTCCATTCGGGACTTACTTGCAAAAGTGCATAGTGGGGAGAAAACGGAAAGAAAATATAATTGTCAAACCCCCAAACATTTTCTGTGGCATATCCCATATCGTTTATGCAAAACTCGTCCATTGTGCGAACAATCATCATAAACGAATAATACATTCCCCTTGCGAAATTTAATATGTCAGGAACCTGATAGTTGGGTTTCAAAAGTTCGTCAAATGGCGTTTGCAAAATATACAAAATCTCATGTTTCCATTTGTCAGTTTCATTGCCATAGTGCAGTTGATTTCTCTTGTTGCGATACAATTGCACCAAAATATACTTTTTGATTGTTTCAAGCTCTTGTCTAGTGATTGTAAATTCGGTATAACAACATTGTTCAAGTCGATTGATAATTTCGCTCATAGGATCTTCGATTTTTTCCTTGAGCGCATTTTCAATAATCAATTCATTATCGCAATTTTCAAGATTATAAAACCAATCTTCAAAAAACACATCATCTATGTTTTTATCATAGATTTTTTTCTGTTTCAAATTCAGAATTGTTATACAATTTTGATTTCCAATGTGGTTAGAAAACTTTTTCAAAACCGCTTTTTGCACATAATGCTGTTTCTTGTTGGTTTCCGCCATAAAAATTTTTTCCCCCCCCTAAATGAAGTTGATAAAAGAATTATAGCACAATTTGGCGGATTGTCAAATTTTGCCCGAAAACATAAAAAAACACGGCTCAAGTGAGCCGTGTTTTTTTGTTGTTTTTGTAAAAATTATGCTGCTTTTTGAACACCTGCGAAAGTGATCATGATAGTGGAAGAAACGCCTTTTGCCGCTTCCAAGCAGTCAGAGTCCGGACCGGAAATGTAAATCACAAGATGCAATTGGTAGATACCGGAAACATCAATTCCGGTTTCACTCGTATCGAGTGTAATCGGGAACGTGATTGCTCCTTGATTAAGTTCGGTTTCAGTTCCGCCAAGGCAAGTCATGCCTTTTGAAGTGATACCCTTTGCAGCATCATATGCAGCTTTTGCTGCATTGTAGACGGCGTTTTCTACGCCGTTAGGAGCAGTGCCATAATGAGCGTTGCCATATACATCTTTATCTACGAGTGTATTAGTTGCAGTTTCACCGGGTTTTACAACTTCGTATGCAACGTGAATTGCAGCGTTCATACCGATAATGGATGCAATGGAAGGATTTACAGTAACATAGCAAGTCATTGATGTGAGATTTGCTTTTGCTGCTTGAACACCGATTACAACGTCAAGGTAGTCAAATTGTTTCCATGCTCTGTCAACTGTTTTTGTATCAACAGAAGTTGCTTGACCTTCTGCTTTTATCATACCATTTTTGTAATTGGCATTGTCAAATGCAGCGTCCGCAGTGCCGCCAAGTCCGGTTCCGTCAACAATCTTCTTATTCTCTGCATCATATGTAGATCCTGCTGTTCCTGTGAATTTGCCTGTGCCAACAGTTTTTGTAATGTTGCTAAGCGAAAGACCGTTCAAATCGATATTGCTTGCAAGAGCAGGGACGTCTCCGAGCCAAGAGCCTTGAAGATCAAATGTCGCACCTGGGGTGTAAGTTGTTGCACCGCTATAAAATGATGCTTGCGTTGGATTTTCCACAAAATTATTCGTAGCAGACAATCCGATAACCAAATCCGCACCTGCACTGACACCGAAATTGATTTCATCGACAGTAACCGTGCTTGTTCCCGTAATCCAAGCGTAAGTAGCGGTGGTGAGAGATGCGATCAGCACAACAACCATGACGACTGTTGATATAATCAAACCTTTCTTTTTCATCGTTTTTCTCCTTATCGAGATAAAGCCCCTTTCAAAAACCTTATCCCTAAATTTATTTTTTTGTTTTGTTCTGTTCAAGCGAGAGTGTGTTGGGTGTCATTGCGTTTGTGGCAAAAGGGCGGCTTTGCGACAAGTTTGTCGCAAAGGTGGCTCGCTCCGCAAGCTGTTTGTGCCACTGCACTGCTCCACTCTCAATGTTCGTTGACTGCTCGTGTGCGCACGCATTGCGTGCGTGAGCGTGCGATACAGTCATTTATACGAAGATTATAAATCTTTTATGCATTTCTGTCAACATACAAAATGAAAAGTTTCTAACATTTTGTAGTTTTTTGTCACCAAACACCCCATTTTCACAACAATTTGCATGATTACGGGGCATTTTGTATGATTTTTCTTTGTAATTTTTATGCAATTTTACACATTGTCTTGCATACTTTTTGATTGTTTGCAAAGATTTATACACGTTATACAACAAATATACTTATTTTATAGATTTATCGCATACACGCTCGCGCACGTGCGCTCCTGCGCAAAGATTTTTTAATCTTTTGACAACAAATTTTAATATTTGTTGTCAATTTGCGCGGTTTCGGCATTATAGCGGATCAATACGCCGTGAAGTTCAAGCCTATTTTGCAATATCCGCCGACGACCGAATCGTTGCAATCGAAATCGCTGCCTTCGAGCCATATACACACATAGCAATACATGATGTCGCCTTTGTCCATCGTGGTGCTGCGCTTGAACACATAGTCCTTGTCATAGTACGGTGTGGTGGCAAAGTAGCCCCCTTCTATCGCTTGCGCATAGCTGTCACTGTCGGCATACATTTTGTTTTCGTAATTGAGCAAGTCGTAACGCGGATTGTCAGAGCCGAGCGGATATGCAACGTATTCCACAAAGCCGTCTTCCTTGGTGCGACGTTGACCAATCTTGTCATCGCCTTCTTTGAGCTCGACTCCGTTGTATACGTCACCCACCTTCCAATAGTTCACGTTTGTGCCGTAGAGACGCTGATTGTTGCTCAATGCGGCATACACTTTGACGTCAGTCTTGCGTGTTTCGTCAAGAGTCTCGTTCTTATAACTTTCACCCCACATCACGCGAATGGCGTTTTGCAGATTGTATTTGTCATAGTCAAGCGTCATCTCATAGTCGATATTCGTGTTGTCCGAGCCCGTGTTCTTCAGCATAAACGTGAACCTGATAAACTTCTCGCCGTTCATCTCGCCAAGCTCCACCTTGTCCGCCGACAACATCTGCTTCACTTCCGAAATCGTGTGCAACGGCTCTCTGCCGTACACCTTGTTGTAGGACACGTCCCACATATGCTCCGGACCGTTGGCGTTGAGATACGGCGTCCAATACTCGTTGTCAATGGACAGAGATATCGACTTCTCGCGATTGTTGCTGCTTGCCGTGATACGCACGTTGTTCTCTTGGATGAAAAGCAACATCACGTACACAACGCTCGTAACAATAAGCGAAAACACGAGCAAGATCAACATCACGCGCTTGAGCTTGCGACGGCTTTCTTCTCGCTTCACCTTTTTGGACGTAACTATAGAGTCTTCCCACTCCTTTTTCAGTTGGGATTGCGACTTCTTGGCGTCGCGGGCGGATTTGCCCGATTTGGCAGACTTCTTGCGCTTGCCGTCTTCAACGGGTTGCTCTGCGGCTTGCTCGCCGACTTGCTCGTCGTTGACCGCTTGCTCGGTCTGCAAATTTTTCTCTTCGTTTTCGCTCATTTGTTTCGTCTATGCTTATATTTGTTTATGTTGGTTGCGGAACAAAATCTAGCTTGGCTCTCGACAATACGCACACTTGCGTGTTGTCGTTGCCTATGCGCCGATCACTGCATTCGGGTGCGGGTGTCCCGCCCTTATTCATCCACCAAGCCGACAATCTTGCGAAACTGTGGCTTGAAGTTTTGCCCCTGCTCGAACTGATAGCAAAGATTTTCGGCGCGGTTAGCGGAACAAAATCTAGCTTGGCTCTCGACAATACGCACACCTGCGTGTTGTCGTTGCCTACGCGCCGATTTTGTGATATGTTCCATCTCCCGCAAAATACCCGTACGGCACCCATTTGCCTATCTTGTCGTCAAAATAGCCGTTGTCCACAATCTCGCCGTTTTGGTCGGTATAGGTGTAGTCTATCCATCTGCCCTGCTCATCAAAGTAGCCGTCATAGACGTTGCCGTCTTTGTCCACCCATTGAGCGTTCTCATTGTAGTGACCTTCCGCTTCCACGTCGAATTGCTCGTATTCAACCCAGTTGCCGTCCACATCGAAGTATCCGTTGAAAACGTTGCCGTCTTCGTCAACCCACTGGCTCTTGTCGTTGTAACTTCCGACAAGTTCGGGCTCGTCTTCGTTTTTGGGCTTGACGTGCATAGTCACGCCGAAACCTTTCATGCCCGTGCCCATACCCAAGTCTCCGAACATACTGTCCGACTTATACTCGCCGAGCAACTTCTCTTCTTTGTCAAACTCGGCTTTGATCTTCTTCTGCTTTTTCGGCTTGAGAGTGAAACTCGGCGCATTCGGACGGACGGGTGCGGCAACGCTGTTTTCGTCCTGGCTCACCACTTCTTCGGCGGGTTTTTCGACTTCCGTCTCTTTTGCGGTTTTCTTTTCTTCTATATCCGGAGTTTGTTCAATCGTACGGTCTATGCCGAGTTCGCTCTTCTTCTGAGACGCAAACGACAACGCAAGCGCGCTTTGCACGTCTCCTTCATAGCGCATACGGGACATTTCCGTGATGATTTTCTTCTCGCGCTCGTTGTCTTCGGGCTTTTGCTCAACGAGTTTCGCCTGCGCTTCGAGTCTTTGCTCCGTGGCTTTTTTCGCGTTGAGTTTCTGCTGTTCGAGTCGCACCTGATACGGAGATTTCGCAAGTTCGGGTCTCGGGGCGGACGGCATAATCTTTTCGCCGTCGGTTGCGCGCGCACGTTCGATTGCCGCTTTACGCAAATCTTCGAGTTCGGCATCTTCGGCTTTCTTCTTGGAATCGAGCACCTTTTGAAGTTTTTTGAGATACTCTTCTTTCGCTTTGCCCGTCGGGTCTTTCAAACCAAGGAATTCGTTTGTTACCCAACGAGAGAGCTTCGACACCGCTCTGCCCGTCATGATTTTCACACCGTCGCGCTTGAATCTCGCAAGTTGTCCGGGTGTGTCAACACCTTCCATGACGAAACCGACCTTGTTTGCCTTGCAATAATTAACAAGCATTGCAAGCACTCTTTTTTTCTTGTCGCTTGCGTCGAAATACGCCGACTCGCATCTAAGATAATCGAAATTGAACTGCGCAAATACGTCGAGAGAATTGTATTCTTCACCGAAAGCCGACGCACAAATCTTGTATCCCGCCTTGCGCAAACGGTTGTATCTTGCAACGCCCGATTCGTCGAGTTTCGTGAGAGTGCTGACGAAAAACGAAATTACGAGATTCGTCTTTTTGTATCCGCAATCTTTGAGCGTCTGCATCAAAACGTCGAAATCCTTGTCGTTGTCCAAAAAGCGAACGGATATCGGCATGCAATAAACAATGTTGTCGGGGATAAGGAAATTTTCGCGCATAACGAGATCGTAATTGCGAAGTTCTTCGAGCGCGATGATATTGAGTTCGTTTATGCGGACAGAATTTTCCGCAATATAAAAATAATTGCATACGCTCATTCTTCCCAAGTATCTGTCGTTGAGCACTTGGAATGCGTCCACAAAGACAACCTTCTTGCTCTTTGTCGCGTAATCGACTACGCCACGGAAGAAAAAGTCGATCGGTTTGTACAACGTCCTTTTTGCGTATGCAGTAGTGTTCATTTTCCCACCCGTAATGCGCCCGCGCACATAATGCGCACGCATATATAATTCTAATACTGAATAATTTTATCATACGAAAAGGGTTTTGGCAATAGGTTTGCGCTCAAAAGTCCATATATTACAACAAAATGTATGATTTCGAGCAGTACGCATTGTTATGTGACGCGTTTTTTCACTAGTTTTCTTAAAAATCGAATGATTGAAAACAAAAAAAATCCGCAATTTTTATTTGTCGAAAACAAAAAAACACTCTCCGCATGGTTGCGTGAAAGTGTTTTGGTGCCGAAAATCGGGGTCGAACCGATACGATGTTTCCATCGAGGGATTTTAAGTCCCTTGCGTCTGCCTATTCCGCCATTCCGGCATATTTGAAAAAAATATTTATATTAAACACAATATCCCCCTTCCTCAGGTGTTTCCCCTATCGCCGTTCCCCCCTTAAAAGGGTACCCACGGCGACTGCGTAGCAGGGGGACACACTCAGCACTCGCATAATAAGTATCGTTCACTCATTATGTCACTGCGCTTTGTGTGCCGGCTTCGCAACAACACGGCACAGTCGCTTGTACTTTTCATCAAGCTCGGCGTTCGATGCGGTCGCCGCCTTGCGGCTCCGATTCCGCCATTCCGGCATAAAAAAGATTAAGCGTGTCGTTATCTTATAGATATTTTGCGAGAGTTATTGTAACACAAGGCTTCGAGTTTGTAAATAAAAACAAGCGACAATATCGTCGCTTGTTTCTGGAGGCATCACCCAGACTTGAACTGGGGGTGAGGATTTTGCAGACCCTTGCCTTACCTCTTGGCTATGATGCCATATCGCCACTTTTGGGTGATGCCCATCAGTGACAATCTTGTGGAGCGGGAGACGGTGTAGCAATCTTGGATGGCGACCTTGCGGAACGAACCCGCGCGGGTCTGCGCATACTGCGCTCTTCACTCCGTGAAGCCGAATCCCGTCAATATGATTTTCATCATTTCTCAAGTCTTCGTCTTCGATTTCTTTTTATGCGCTAATGTGTGGAGCGGGAGACGGGATTCGGACCCGCGACTTTCACCTTGGCAAGGTGACACTCTACCACTGAGTCACTCCCGCACACGATTGCCTTAACAATATATCAAATTGTAACCGTTTTGGCAACAATTTTTTCAAATTTTGCAAATGGATTTTATTTTTCTCTCACGGCAAGTGCTTTTGCAAACTCCGAAAGTTCTTCTCCGACGAAATATTCTCTTGCAATAGCACACGCTTTCTCCGTCTTCTGCAAGAGCAAACCCTTTGCCTCTTCTTCCCCGATAAGCGACACTATAGAGTTTTCGTTGCCTTCGTCGAGAAGGTCGTCTGCAAGTTGAAACGCTATGCCGATATTCTCGGCGTATTCGTCTATTTTTTCGACTTGCTCGTAATCCGCTTCCGCACAAATCGCACCTGCTGCAAACGCACCTGCAATCAACGCGGCGGTTTTTTGAGAATACATATCGAGGTAATCTTCTTCGCTTTGGCAACCGCAAAGGTCTATCGCCTGCCCCTGAACCATGCGTTTTGCCGCAACGGTTATCTCTTGTGCCGCTCTTGCAAAGTGGGAACCGTACGCTCTTGCTCCGTCAAGCAATACGCAACTTGCGAGCGTGAGAAGTTGGTCTCCTATGAGTATTCCGTTTGCGTGACCGAATTTTTTGTGTACGGAAAGTTTGCCCCTTCGATAATCGTCGTTGTCCATTGCGGGCAAATCGTCGTGAACGAGCGAATAATTGTGAATAAGTTCAATCGCCACCGCAAGACATACGATTTCGTCGACTTCTGCGTCTCTGCCCGTCGCTCTTGCGCCGTAATACACGCAAAGCGGACGCACGCGTTTTCCGCCGTCGAGAGTTGCGTAGCGCATACCTTCGTCAATTATGAAATTGCCGTATCCGATTGCATTTTTGAGCGACTGCTCCACCATTGCTAGAAATTCGGTTTTGTTTACGGAAGATATTTTCATATTCGTCCTTTCAAAAATCAGTCGAGTTTGAGTTCTTCTGTGAGATTGTTGATGTCGTCCACAAGCAGAGCAAGTTTGCCTTTTTCGGCTTTGAGATCGCTTATGCAGATTTTGCTGAGTTCTATGCCTTTTTCAAAAGCCTTCACTGCCTGATCGAGCGGCATATCGCCTTCGAGTTGTCTGACGATTTCTTCGAGTTCTTGAAGTGCTTCTTCAAATTTCTTTATTTCTGCCATATCAGTTCTCCTTGTTGAGTTCGATTTCTTTTACGGTGGCTCTCACCGTTCCGTCTCCGCCCGTAGCGGTTATTTCGTCTCCGACTTTCAGCGTTGACACTTTGCTTATCGTTTCGTTTCCCGACTGCAAGCGGAAGTATCCGCGTTTCAGAATTTTGAGCGGACTCAGATTGTCCAACGCGCCCGTGGCTTTCTCCGCTCTTGCCGCCGCCAAATCGAATTTGCGCTGAACGAGATTTTTGCTTTTTTCAAGGCACTGCTCGACTTTGCGCGTACGCTGCATATAAAACTCCGACGCAAGCCTTTGAAGTTTCGACATATCGAGTTGCGCTTTTGCGGTCTTCCTTTCGTAACTTCTCTTCGCTCCTGTCAAAAGACGTTGCATATCCTTTTTGAGTTCGTCCGCCATTGCGTAATAGTCATACGCCACCAGTTCGCCTGCCGCCGTCGGCGTTGCGGCTCTTGCGTCCGCAACGAAATCGCAGAGAGAAAAGTCCGTCTCGTGTCCGACTGCCGAAACGACGGGAGTCTTCATCTTGTACACCGTGCGAACGAGTTGTTCGTCATAAAACGGCGCAAGGTCTTCGAGCGAACCGCCGCCGCGCGCAATGATTATAACGTCGTATCCGAGATTGTCCACTCTTTCAAGCACCTTGGCAATCTCCTTGCCTGCGCCTTCGCCCTGCACTCTCACGTCTTTGACCACTATGTCGATAACAGGATTTTTTCTGCGCACGGTGGTGACTATATCTCTTATAACCGCTCCCGTTTTTGACGTCACGACGAGAACGCGCTTTGCAAACTTCGGTATCGGTTTCTTGTGCGCCGCATCGAAAAGACCTTCTTCGAGCAACTTTGCTTTGAGTCTTTCAAACTCGAGAAACAGCAATCCTTTTCCGACCGGTTGAATGGAACTCACCTGCAAGGACAATCGCCCGCCCTTGACGTAATAATCGACAGAGCCTTTGCAAATGACGCTTTCGCCGTCTTTCGGATTGTACGTCTTTGCGGCATAGAAGCAAACGCAGGAGAGTTGCGACTCTTTGTCCTTGAGCGTGAAATATGCGTGCGGGCCGCTGAATTTGAAACCCGAAATTTCTCCGAAAACTTCCAAACCTTTGAAAATAGGAGAGTCAACGCACGCTTTTATCGTGGCGTTTACTTCGCTTACGGATATGGTATTTGCAGAAAATGGGGTTTTATCTGACACAATCGACACTTTATTCACCTTTTTTGCAGTAAATCACCGAATTTTCGGCGTTTTTGAGTTAAAAAATCCCGAAAATCGCGTCGTTTTGAGACCAAACGGGTCAAAATCCGCAAATTTCGGGAACTTCTTCTTATTTTATATCTTTGACAATCTTTGCGAGCACACCGTTGACAAACGAGCCTGATTTGTCCGTGCCGTATTTCTTGCTCAAATCAACCGCTTCGTTGATTATCACGGCGTTGGGCGCAGTGTGTTCGAGAAGTTCGTACGTCGCAAGAAGAAGAACCGCATAGTCCGGACGATACACTCTTTCGAT